>Ga0208004_1000411_pt1 | contig 16738 bp, 17 predicted proteins | sample DEB08_DNA_6_FD_184522 | JGI IMG/M metagenome (GOLD analysis project Ga0208004, IMG submission 184522) | Aqueous microbial communities from the Delaware River and Bay under freshwater to marine salinity gradient to study organic matter... | ecosystem: Environmental > Aquatic > Marine > Coastal ...
GTCACCATTCGGTTTGGTGAAGACGGTGCATATCACGACATCAAGTGTCCTTGCGGAAAGTATATGGAGGTTAAGAACCCAAAGAGCGGTGTCCCCTCCCTCGGTCGCATGAATAAACTCGGTCAGAGCTACTGATGTCAACGCTAATCGACATAGATGGATATGAAGATAAAGGGATCAAGATCGACCCTAACCTTACAGAAGGAGAAAGTATTGAGCTCCACGGGCTACTCGTTGTGCTACCGAAAAAACCAAAGCGATCTGAAATTCTCTTCCATGACCAACCAAAGGCTATGCAGATGTGGCGACGCATTCCTATGCCCGAAGAGTTGCAAAAGATACGATCTATGGATGAGTGGTTCGAGAAGCCTTCGGAGTTTAGAAAGAGGTTTTCTAACTACATCGAAAAGGAGTTTGAGCGCAGGCGTAACGGTGTTTGGTTTTACAATGCTGGCGTCCCTACATATATTACAGGGAGACACTACATGCTTCTCCAGTGGTCGAAAATTGATATCGGATATCCTTACTATCTTGCCTTCCAACGTGAAATCTTTCTTCACATGGCTGCGTGCGAAGCTGATCCCCGTTGTCTCGGTCAGCTTTATACTAAGTGTCGCCGTTCTGGGTACACTAATATCTGTTCTTCTGTTCTTGTCGACGAAGCTACGCAGGTTAAGGATAAGCTTCTCGGAATACAATCGAAGACTGGTAAAGACTCTCAGGAGAACATCTTCATGAAGAAAGTGGTGCCGATTTTTAAATCGTACCCATTCTTCTTCAAGCCTATACAAGACGGTACCACCAACCCCCGTATGGAGCTTGCTTTTCGTGAGCCCTCTAAAAGGATCACGAAAAAGAACAAGACGTCGGTCAAGGGCGACGCCTTGAATACAGTCATCAACTGGAAGAATACCACTAACAACGCATACGACGGTGAGAAGCTGCACATGCTATACCTTGATGAGGCTGGCAAGTGGGAGAAGCCTGTCGACATTCGCGACGCATGGCGCATTGAACGCACATGCCTTATTGTAGGTAAGAGAGTGGTTGGCAAAGCTCTTGTCGGAAGTACTGTCAACCCTATGGATAAGGGAGGCAAGGAGTACAAGGCCCTTTGGGAGGATAGCAATCCTATTGAGCGTAACGCTAACGGCAGAACTAAGAGCGGCCTCTATCGTATCTTCATACCTGCTTATGACGCTCTTGAAGGTTTTTTTGACAAGCACGGAAATCCAGTCGTTGAAGATCCTGATAAGGATGTCAGCGGTATTGATGGTGATCCAGTTACTCAAGGGGCTAAGACGTACCTCAGAAACGAAAGGGACTCACTGAAGTCTGATGCCTCGGAGCTTAACGAGGTGGTGAGGCAGTTCCCGTTTACTGAAGAAGAGGCCTTTAGAGATAGTGTAGAGGGGAGCATCTTTAACATCGGAAAGATCTATCAACAGATAGACAGTAACGAAGACCTATATCCGAACCCAGTTGTCAGAGGTAACTTCTTATGGAAGGAGATGGACAAGGAGGTTGCCTTTACGCCAGATCCTAACGGAAGATTTAGGGTTTCGTGGATGCCTCCGCAAGAGATGCGTAACGTCGTCAAAGAAGACGGTGGCAAGAAGGTACCTCCATTTGATCACCTTGGGTGCGGTGGTGTTGACTCATACGATCTTGACGCTGTCGTTGACGGTAGGGGGTCTAAAGGCGCTCTGCACTTGTACAACAAGTTCAGCATGACTGAGACACACCCGTCTAACATGTTTGTTGTGGAGTATGCCTCGCGTCCTGACCTAGCTAAGATCTTCTACGAAGACGTTCTAATGGCTGCTTTCTTTTATGGGTACCCACTCTTAATTGAAAACAACAAGTACGGCATCGTAAGGTACTTTGAATCAAGGGGTTACGATGGTTATGTGATGAACAGGCCAGACCACTTGCGCCCCCCAGGAAGCAGCGCCAACGTAAGAACCAAGGGTATACCTTCGAATTCGCAAGATGTCATCCATGCTCACGCCCAGGCTATTGAGCAATACATCTTTGAACACGTAGGTGAGAGGGCTGATGGAAGCGTTGGGAACATGTACTTCAACAGGACTCTTGAGGACTGGATAGGCTATCGTATAGACAAGAGAACTAAGTTTGACTTGACCATTAGCTCTGGCCTCGCCCTCTTAGCTGCGCAAAAAGTTAAGGTAGAAAAGAAGGTCAGTAATTTTGACGACAAGAAGTTCTTTCGGCGCTACAAGCCCAACGCCTAAGACGTTATCGTATTTACACTATATTTGTGCTATAAAGGCAATACTGTAAATGTCCTACAACAACAACAATAAAAAGTCTAGGACTTTTCCAGATCCATTGGCTCTCCCCTCGGAGAAGTTGCAGAAGTCGTATGGCCTTAAGTATGCAAAAGCCATTGAGAGTAACTGGGGAAAAATAGACGATGAGTCTGCAACATACCAAAAGCGCCGTCGCGAGTTCGAAAGAAACCGCGACTATGCTAACGGCACGCAGGACACTACAATATACAAGCAGATTCTTAATAGTCTCGACCCCAATAACGGTGACGGGACTCTTTTGAATCTGGACTGGGCTCCAGTACCTATCGTGCCGAAGTTCGTCAAAATTGTTGTAAACAAGATTCTTTCTTCAGATCCATACCCTAACCTTCAGGCTATCGATCCTCTGTCTAGCAGCAAGAAAGACGCTAAGAAGCGCAAGCTTCAGGCTCAGATTAGAAACAAGGATCTGTACTCCATGATGAATCAGTCTGGCATCAAGATGGAGTCAGACCCAAGCCAGATACCAGACACGCTCGAAGAGGCTGAAATCTTTATCGACACCAACATAAAGACCGATGCTGAGATAGCAGCTCAGGTTGCCACAGACATAACGTTGCAGTGGAACGACTTTAACGACTCCACCTTCCGTCGCTGTGTCAACGATCTCGTAACTCTAGGCATGGCTGTTGTCAAGAGACAGAACGATCCAAACTACGGGATTTCTACGGAGTACGTAGACCCAAGTGACTTTGTTCACAGCTACACCGAAGACCCCAACTTCAAAGACCTTGTATATGCTGGTCACGTAAAGACCATCACTATAGAGGAGCTCAAAAGAGTCGCGGGGAATGAGTTCACTGAAGAAGAGTTTGAGAAGCTCGCTAAGCAAGTAGCTGGTAAGTTCAGCAACGACTCTTCTGTCTTCGGTAGAAAGTACCATGACGACAAGAGAGATCGCATGGTGTACGGGTACGACGAATACAGAGTTCAGGTTCTCGACTTCGAGTTCCTCTCTGTTGATTGCATGTACTTCGAGGACAAAGAGAACCGATTCGGAAATAAGAACTTCTTCTTTAAGGGGGAGTCTTACTCAGAGCCTAAGAGCTCTGTCTTCGAGCGTCAGTCTCACAAGATGGAGAACGGCACGGTTTACGGAGGAAAGTACATCGTAGGAACCGACTATATCTACGGGTACGGGATTAAGACCAACATCCCTAAGAACATTCACGATATCTCTAGAGCTAGGCTCTCTTACTCTGCCGTTGCTACGAACCTCCGCCGCATGATGCCTAAGTCTATTGTGGGGAGCATCACTGGTTTTGCAGACCAGCTTCAGCTCACCCACCTTAAAATCCAGCAGGCGGTCGCTAAGGCCAAGCCTGATGGATTGATTGTAGACATCGAAGGATTGGATAATGTGCAGCTCGGCAGGGGCGGTGAGCTTCAGCCGTTGGAGATTCAGGATATCTACGAGCAGACTGGTGTCTTCTACTACAGAAGTAAGAATCCAGAGGGTGGTTTCCAAAACCCACCCGTTCGTCCTTTGGACAACACCATACGAAACATCAACGAACTTATTGGTTTGTACAATCATTATCTCCGTATGATTCGTGATGCTACAGGCATAAACGAAGCTATGGACGGTTCTACACCAAAGAGTGAAGACTTGGTTGGTGTGAGAGAGCAAGCTATAGCTGGAGGTAACAACGCTATCTACGATGTAACTCATTCCTCTATGATGCTCTACAAGAGAGTTGTAGAGGATGTTATTAAGTGCTTGCAGATACTCCCAGGAGACTCCCCCTTGTACTCCATCTACGAAAACGCCGTTGGAGCAACCAACATGGGCGTTATCACTTCGTTTGCAGAGCTTCCTATGTACAACTTCGGTGTTGTGGTAAAGAAGCAGATGGACGACAAGGATAGAGCTTATTTGGAACAAAACATCCAAATAGCGCTTTCTCAAAAAGAGATTGATATTGAAGACGCTATAGCCATCAGGCAGCTTAGAGATGTCGATCAGGCTGAGCGCTTGCTTGTTGTCAGGCGCAAGAAGCGCATTAAGCAACAGATGGAGCAGGCTCAGGCCAACTCTCAAGCACAAGCTCAAGCTAACATACAGACAGCTCAGGCTGCGTCACAAGCCAAGGCTCAGGAGATGCAGCTTAAGGCTCAGCTTGATATGCGCATGGAAGAAATGAAGGCTCAGCTTGAAGCCCAGCGCATGCAGATGGAGCATGAGATGCGCAAAGAAGTGGAGTTGATTAAGGCTCAGGCTACACTCGGATTTAGAACTGAAGATCAAGAGTTCAAGCAAAAGCTTGAAGTTCTTAAAGAGAATAGAAAAGATGAACGGGTTGACCAGCAAGCCACCAAACAGTCCAAGCTCATCTCTCAGCGACAAGGCCGTAGGGGTGAATTGGAAGAATCAGGATCAGTAAACGTAAATGACCTTTTGCAATAATGGCAAACATTAATCTAGACAAGTCTTCTAGACTTGATATAAAGTGCAGAAAGGGGGACACATTTAAGGTGACCCTTACTTTCGACGCTGATCAAAGTATCGCTAGGCCAAGTACTGGGTGGCAGATGGAGGTTCGCGAAACTGCTGACGACAACGGTGGGTCGCCAATCATACCTACGTCGAGCGTTAGCTTTGTTTACAACGACGACGGAACAGAGCTTACAATCACTATAGCTGCGTCCATTATGAATCTTGTTTCTGGTCAATATGTTTATGATCTGCAGCACAAAAGCACCGACGCCACACCTATAGTTGAGACCTTCCTTCACGGAGTGTTTACCGTTATAGAGGATATAACTCTGACTACATAACATGTCTGAATTTAACCTGACATTTGGTGATCCGCTGATAGTCCATGTGGCCGCTCCAGATTCGGTTACAAAAGTTGTCATATCGACTCCAGAGCAGCGGCCTATTGTAGTCGCTCCGATAACTGCTGAAGGCGGTACACAGGGCGCTCCTGGAGAGGGGGTCTCGCCTGGTGGCACTACTGGTCAATCCTTGGTAAAGACCTCTAATGCTGATTACGACACCACTTGGGCCGATAGGCTTGCTTCTGTGTCTGAGGATGTATCCCCAGCACTTGGCGGCGACTTGCAAGCTAACGGGTATGTTATAAACTTCCAAGACGAATTTTCAGAGGCTGCTGGGTCTTTGGGGTATGATGTCGATGAGAAGACAATCTCTTACACCAACGCTAGCGGGGTAACTATAGAGCTTGGGGAGAAAAATGTGTTCTACGGCAAGGCTGCCGAAGCCATCTCTAAGGGTGACGTAGTCATGTTCGGGGGCTCCACGGGGAGCGGATTGCTTTTTAATAAAGCCGATCAATCAGCTGCTGGATTTATTCCAGAGTGGGTTGTTGGGTTTGCAGCCCAGGACATGGATCTCAATGATTGGGGCTACGTAGTATGGTTCGGGAAGCTTGACAACCTATCTGGCTACAGCGAGACTTCATTCTCACAAGGAGACCTTCTCTACCTCGACCCAGATACTCCTGGCGGAGTAACTAAGACAGAGCCTCCCCCTGCCGATGGACATAGCATACTCCTTGCCGCTGTCTTGACCACAAGCCCTGGGAACTCTGGCAGAATTATCATTAGACCAACGCACAAGCAAGACACTGACGAGGTGCCTGAGGGCAGTACTAACCTGTACTTCACTAACGCTCGTGCTCAGGCGGCTGTTAATACGTTCGAGAGTGATGACATCACGTTTTCTGACACTACTAGAACTGCCGACATTCCAGAAGGAGGAAGGCTTACCTTCAGGGATAACTCTGATCTGAACATACTTTATCTAGATGAAGCCACAAGAGGCCTTGGGGTCAAAACGGCTGGAGCTCCTACAGCGACACTCGACGTAGGTGGTGACGCAAAGATATTAACCACCCTAACGGTTGGAGGAAATGTAACCCTCGCCGACGCATCGATAATAGGTGTTGCGGATACAGAAAGATTTACAATAGGACCTATTTCTGGATCAGCCAATCTTGATGTGACTGCTAATACTGAGTTTTCTCAAATAGCTGGTTTCGCGGCAGGAATAAAAATTAATGGAGGTGGAATTAATGATGTAACCATCGAATCCCCGACTCTTGCTAGCGGATATACGATTACACTTCCAGTCGACGGAGGGACTAACGGATATGTTCTTTCCACAAACGGAAGTGGTACTACTTCGTGGGTCGAACAGTCTGGCGGGGTTGATACGTTCGGCACACCTGTCGCCAATCAAATTTCTGTATTTACAGATGCGGACACTATCGAAGGCGACACAAACCTCACATGGAGTGGATCGTTGCTTAGGGTGACGGGGGCTCTTAGGCCTGACGAAATGGAGGTAAACGGAAGAGCTCCATCCTCACCTGTTGTTGGAGAAGTTGGAGCTGGTAGCAGAGTCATAACTCAACTTCACACGTCGGGGACTGTTACTGCAGGCAAGCTTTATGTTTCTAGCTCTGCATCCTGGACGGAAGCTGATGCAGATACTGCGCAAACTTCAATCGGTCTGCTAGCTGTAGCTACTGACGACGCCTCACCAGCCAGAATGCTTTTGGAAGGTAGCATTAAGATGTCTTCAAACACTGGTTTTAGCACAGCTTCTAAAGGTGACGTGCTGTATATAAGCCAAACTCCTGGAGAGCTAACTGACGATATAAGCGCTTACACTACAGGCGACTTTGTTAGGATATGCGGCTACGTTATTGATGCCAGCAAAAACTACGTGTTCTTCAAACCTGACAACACTTGGCTTGAGCTATGAGTAAGATTATTGGAGTTGATGATTCTAAGATCGCAAACATCTCTGGTCTTGGCGCTGGAGGTGGTGGTGGCGAGGCTCACGTACTAACCTATCCGTCAACTGGAATGATAGCTTATGGAGGACTCTCGCTTACTGGCTTTCCATTTGATTGGGCCACGTTTTTTAGCGATATCCCAGCCTATGGCTATCAGCTATCAACAACTCAGTTTACCAAGATAGCTCAGAATAGCGGCCACATCCTTGCGCTAGATTCTAGTGGCAATCTTTACCACAAGACTAGCGATGACACCACGAATGCGAAATGGGGCAATACCGTTTACAACGAATTTGAAATCAGCTTGACAAACGTAGCTAGATTTATTCTATGCAATAACAGTGGTTATTCTAGCTGGGCTCTTGCGATCAAAACAGACGGAACCCTTTGGGGCGTAGGTTACAACTACTACGGCACTCTCGGTCTCGGCAATACGACCAACCAAACTAGCTGGGTTCAGGTGGGTAGCGACACGGATTGGAAAGATATTGTTGGGGGCCCCTATAATTCTTACGCTCTCAAAGGTGGGGCAAGTAACACTTATCTATACGCAGCTGGAAGGAACAACTACGGGGCTACTGGGCAGGGTACTACCTCTGGTTTTACTACCTCTTTTACAAGAGTAAAGTCCGCCTCCGCTACCGACTGGAGTGAGAACTTAAACTACAGTGCTGGCTCGTTCAAGTTTGGCGGAAGCGGCAACGGTTGCATGGTAATCAACTCTAGTGGAGAGCTATTTATGTTTGGTAGGGCTGGGCAAGAATTTCCATCTGATTTGGACGCTTCTATCGCTAGATTTAGTAACCAGACATACGTCGTTCAAATAGGAACGGACACAGACTGGCAACAGCTTGTTCTTGGCAACTACGACGTAGCATTTAGAAAGGGGAGCACTGGCTCTATCGGGCTGTACGTTTGTGGAAACATGAGTGGTTTTCAGGGGTCCCCTAACGTGAGTTACGATATCGCGCAGTACGGCACAGACACTGACTGGGATGTTTTCGATGACTCTATCCAGCACGGATACGGGGCCAGCCAAGCTTCGGCTCGGTGCTTTAAGAAGAACGGAGTAATAAGTCTCTGGGGGCAGCCAGGTTCTGGCGCTTGGAACTCACCAACTACAACCGTAACTGGTGTTAACGCAAATACCCTTTACAATTTCCCAGCTGGGGCAACGGTTAACAGCCTTTCTGTCAACGTAGCTGGCTCTAACAACACCGTGCTAATATTAAGTGTAAGCTAATGAAGTACTCAGTAACGATACAGTCAGAAGACGACTTGCTCCAGTCATGGACAGACGCTAACTGCCCAAACATGGGTTGGTCTTTCCTTGAGCAAACCCTAGAAGAGTGCCTTCAAGAAGACGGAACATACGTCGCCACTTACGAAACACTAGAGATACCAGAGGGCGAGACCATGTGCTTCACCTACCTCACTGGATCTGGAGAAACAACTTATCACCTCCAGCCTGGAGAATACGGGGTAAAACCAGAGTAATTATATTTGCATTATGGCACTATCTGAAAGCGAAAAAAGCAAACTTAAAAGATTTGGTCTAAGCGGACTCAACAAACCCAAAAGATCGCCCAGCGGAAAGAAATCACACGTTGTTGCCGTTAGGGTTAATGGAAAGATTAAAATCATTCGCTTTGGAGAAAAGGGTGCAAGTACCGCTGGGAAGCCAAAGGCTGGCGAGAGCGCAAAGATGAAAGCCAAGCGCAAGTCGTTTAAGGCTCGCCACAGGAAGAACATTGCTAAAGGGCCAAGCAGCGCAGCTTACTGGGCCAACAAGGTGAAGTGGTAATGAAAGCACTAAAGAAGACAAAGCTCAAGGTAGGTGATAAAAAAATCTCAGTGGATCCCCCAAAGGGATATCACTGGATGGAGGAGAGCGGGAGATACTATCTCATGGATGGAGACTACGCACCGCATCCAAAGGCGATAGAGAAGGCAGAGTTTAAAACCGCTTCTCATGGCTAAGACGGCCAAGAAAAAGAATCCAGGGCTGTGGAAGAGAATTGTTGCTCGTATTAAGTCTGGATCTAAAGGGGGCAAGGCTGGTCAATGGTCAGCTCGCAAGGCTCAACTAGCCGTAGCTGCTTACAAAAAAGCAGGCGGAGGCTACTCAGGAAAGAAATCTAGTAGCAACTCGCTCGCCAAGTGGACAAAGCAAAAGTGGCGGACATCAGACGGCAAGCCGTCGAAGGGTAAGAAGCGATACTTGCCAGACAAGGCATGGAAGTCTTTGAGTGCCAGTGAGAAGCGTGCCACCAACAGAGCTAAGGCAGAGGGGAACAAGAAGGGAAAGCAGTTTGTAAGGCAACCCAAAAAGATCGCTGCGAAGGTGGCAAAGCACAGGAAATAAATAAGTTATATATTTGCAAAAACAATAGATATGGCATATCCAGGAGCACAACTACCGTCCTCGTTCTTTTACCTTGACGCAGCAACAGAAGCGACAGCGCCTTCAAACAAGAAGTTTGTTGCTTTCACATGCGTTGAAGCTGGAACGTTTACGTTTAAGTCGCCCGAAAGCAGTGCTAGCCTCTTTGACATCAATGGCGCTGCCGTTGGTGCTAGCGGCGTAGACATTCCTCTTGAGGCTGGGATGACGGTTTACGGTACGTTCTCGTCTATTACGCCAGACGCCTTTGGAAAGGGCCTGGCATACGTAGGCTAATACAATAGAAATCAATATTTTAATTTATGGAAAACGAAAACATCCAACCACAAGAAACCGCTCAGGAAGGCGGTTTCACTTTTGTATCTGAGCAAGAGGTCGCACAAGCTATGGCAGAGCCACAGACGGAACCGACTCCCGAGCCAGAACCACAAGCCGAGGTTCAACCCGAGCCTCAGCAGGAAGTGGAGGTAGAGCAGCCTACACAAGAGGCTGCTCCCGAACAAGAAGAATACTCTGACTCACAGGTCGAGGAAGCGGTCTTCTCATTTCTTAGCGAAAGGCTGGGTAGAGAGGTGACGTCTTTGGACGACTTGAGTCAACAACAATCTCAGCCTGAGCTGGACGAACGTATCGCAGTTATTGCTGATTTCGTCTCCAAGACTGGAAGAGACCCTATGGATTGGTTTAAGTATCAGTCAGTTAACCCATCCGAAATGGATGACATGACTGCTATCGCGACCCACATGCGGACTCAGTACCCAGACCTTAGCGACACAGAAATCAACGTACTTATGAAGAATAAGTACACTGTCGATCCAGACCTCCACGATGAGTCTGAGGTACAGATGGGCCAGATCCAGATGAAACTGGACGCAAAGGCAGCACGAGACGCCATAAGCGAAATGCGAGATGGCTATCAGATGCCAGTGTCTCAATCAGAAGGTGAAGAACCATTGATCAACGAAGAGTGGATCTCCAACATGACAGCTACTGTCAAGGAGCTTGAAGGCTTGCAATTTGACCTAGGAGAAGGCAATGACTTTAAGTTCGGTTTTCAGGAGAACTACAAGAAGTCTCTCATCGATAAGAACGCCCGTCTCGATGAGTACTTCGATCCTTACGTTGACGACAAAGGAAATTGGGACTACGAGCTGCTTAGCTCACACAGGGCTTTGATCGACAACATCGACACCATCGCGAAGGAAATCTACAAGAAGGGGTTGGGTGACGGTCAAAGAAACTTGGTGACAAAAGCTGCGAACATTAGTTCCACTCAACCAAACTCACAGGGCGCACAAACAACTGAAAACTCCCTGACTCAGCAGCTGAAGGATGCGATGATGGGCAACTCTACTCTTACCTTCAAAATCTAAAAACTAGACAAAAATGGCTACTACTTTTACAAACGACGGGGCGTCAAATTTTGGCCCGTCGTCTCTTAAGCTCAGCCCAGACAAGTACGTGTCTTTGAATGATTTGGTTGGCGACTACGCCAAGCCAGACAACAGAGACCTTTTGATCAACACTTACGGCGATCAAGGTATCACGGGCTTTTTGCAACTCACTGGTGCTGTCACCAACGCTGGAAACTCCGACGAAGTTCAGTACTGGGAAGAAGGACGTCTTCACCCAACGGTTACGGGTTCTATTTCTACCGCTACGCTTACTATGAGCGGAACGGCTGACGACTCTATCGACCTGCGTTTGAACGACGTTCTCTTGACTCCAGAAAACGAGCGCCTCGTGGTTACTGGCATCACTGACAGCGAACCCGACGGTTTTGACGATTCTTACACTGTAAAGCGTCTCGACGGTGCTGGCAACCCAACTGGAACTTACGGAGCTGGAACTCAGTTTGCTGTAATTGGCAACATCTTCGCTCAGGGATCTGATCAGCCTGGTCGTTTCCGCGAGCCTGGTATCACCAAGCGCGTCAACCCATTCATCATCACCAAGGAAACTTACGCAGTTAATGGTTCTCAAGCAACCAACATCGGCTGGGTAAACATCGGTAACGGTGACTACAGATGGTATGTGAAGGGCGAGATGGACACTCGTAAGCGCTTCATGAACCAGCGTGAGATGATGTTGTTGTACGGTCAGAAGGCTGCTGCAGACGAAACTGAGTTGCAGGTGCCTATCGATGATTCCACTACCTTGGGTAAGGTTGCTGGGTCTGAAGGTTACTTCGCGGCCGTTGAAAACAGAGGCTTGGTTGCTGACGTTTCTGGCGGTGCTCAAGGCACGTTTGCTGACATGTCCGACATTGACGGTATCATCCTCGAATTGGACAAAGAGGGGGCTCCTGCAGAGTACGCTATGTACTTGAACAGAGCTGCATCTTTGGACATCGATGACATGCTCGCTCAAGGTATCGCTACGCAGGTTACTGCTGGCTTGCCTGGACAGTTCGGTGCTTTCAACAACGACTCTGACATGGCTGTGAAGCTCGGATTCAAGTCGTTCACGAGAGGTGGTTACACCTTCCACAAGCACGACTGGAAGCTCTTGAATGATCCTAACTTGGGTGCCGTTGGTACAATCAAGGGTGCTATGGTGCCTTTGGCCAACGTCGTTGACCCACGTACTGGCAACTCAGCTCCTGCTTTGGAGATGAACTACAAGGGTACTAACGGTTACAACAGAGACATGGAGCACTGGGTGCGCGGTTCTATCTTGGGACACACCAACTTGTCTAAGGACGTTGCTGAGTTCTACTACCGCTCTGAGTGCAACTTGATTACTCGCGCTGCTAACCAGCACGTACTCATCAAGTAATTAACCTGAAGAAACGAGAGAGGGGCTTAGGCCCTTCTCTCTAATCTTCATAATACTCAGAGCAAATGGCTAGAACAAATCTTCTTCCACTATTCCCTCAGGCAGCAACTCAAGCTGTAACTGCAACAACAAGCGCTCAAGTTATTGAAGTCACTGGTCGTGTAGTTACTGTTAACGTAACAAGCGGGGAGGCTGGTGTAGCGTCTTTTCAAGACATCCCTGGGTTGATGTTTACTGTTGTTGCTGGAACCATTGCTGGTGGGGCAACTATTGTTTTGTCATCTCACAACGGAGACGACAGCATCACTCTGGACGGTACAGGCGAAAATGCTACTGTCATGCTTACCTCTGATGGAGGTTTGACTGTGGTCGCTCCTATCGTAACCGATTCGAGCTCATAATCTATATCGGTAATTGAGAGAGGAAACGGTCCTCTCTCTTTTACTATCTTTGTAAAAAAACGAACACAATGCCACGAAATAAAAGAGTATTCCCATTCTTCCTTGATGGAGGAATCCAAACGGTCGATGGTACAGACCCGACGACCGCGTGGAACGGCACATCCAGCTTTGTAGAGTTTACAGGCGCGGGCGCCAAAACAATTACAGTAGGATCAACTGATGAATACGGCAGACCGATTCCTCACGGGACAATGGTTGTTGTTAAAAGAACGGCTACTCAGACTGGTGACACCACTCTTACTGTTGACCCCACATCGGAGTTCTCTACTAATGATCAGGCTATCACCCTTACAAAAGCTGGTGATCATGTTCTGTTGCTGTGGAAAGCTCCTGCGGGCAGTAACAATCTTGGGGAATGGGTTGAGCTTACGTTCTACAACGAAGACACAAACCCAATCTTCCAGTCAGCAAATATTGCTGGGAACTTTAGAATGGAGTATGACACTGCAGACCCCGTCACTGCTGCTGCTGGAAGTACTTCTGTTGACGCCACAGACCTCGGTCCTATAGACCACCCAGTATTTTTGGTAAGTAGTGATGACGCCCTCAAAGGCATTCATCTTGACGACGAGCCTTTTGTTCATACTACTTTTACACTGATAAATACTTCAGGGACAGCTATGCAGATTTACCCAGATGGCGGCACGAGAACCACCATCAATGGTAACGCTTCATACGAGCTCGGTGTATATGCTGTTGTCACGGTGTACTACACTACTGACGCAGTTTTCATAGGCTAATACGGACTACTAATTTTAATTCAATATCTTAATGGAACAACAAACAAAACCCCGTCGGGGTAGAAAGCCTGCGGCTAAGCCAGCAGCAGAAGCCTCAGTAGAGGCGGTAGAGACGCCATCTGCACCAACAGCAGTGGCGCCTGCAAAACCAAAGATCAAGCGCAACGAAGTCAAGTACGAAGCGCGTGAGTTTAAGGCTCTACAGAGCTCAGGTACGTTTATGCTCATGCAAAGCGGCATCACCGTGTACGACGAAGAAAAAGATATGGTGCGTGAGATCCGCTATTGCGAGCGTGAGAACTCTATCTGGAAAGACGAGCAGGCGCCGAATTCAGTAAAGACGCCAGTCATCTTTCGTATGGGGAGGCTCTTTGTCCCAAAGACAAAGCCAAACCTCATGAAGTTTTTGAAGGTGCATCCAGGAAACAAGGCTAACGGAGGAAGCTCGTTTGAGATTATCGACGAGATGAAAAAGAAGTCAGTCAACATCGACCAAGAGTTCCTCATTAACGATGCAATTAACTTGCTGAGAACCAAGGACTTGGACGACTTGCTGTCTGTTGCCGCTGCGTACAACATGGATGTTGACCGTCCAGTGGCAGAGATTAAGCACGACCTGCTTCTCAAAGCAAAGAAAGACCCATCAGGGTTTATCAACTCGTTCGACAACCCTTCTGTTGCTATGAAGGCTAAGCTGCGCATGGCTCAGAAGTACAACATTATTAAGATGGATAAGGATGCTGTCCGTTGGTTTGATACCAACCGCATGATCATATCTGTCCCAGCAGGTCAAGACCCTGTAGACGTATTTACTCGATACTGTTTAACAGAGGCGGCAGTACCTGTAGTAGAGGAAATAGATAGGCAGCTTTAATTGCAGAGCACACAAGGAGAAGGCCACCAATACAGGTGGCTTTCTTTTTGTATATTTGTTGCATGTATGCCAACATTGTAAAAGTGTACGAGGCCGTGCGAGAGCTGGCTAACAAAGACCAAAGAGGCTTTGTCACGCCAGCATCCTTCAACAAGTTTGCACATCAGGCTCAACTAAACTTATTCAACAATATGTTTGGTGAGTTTGAGCAAGCACGCGCCTCCACGAAGCGAGGCATCTCAGCAAAAGGAAATAAGTCTAGAATCAAGAGACTAGAGGAAGACCTTTCTTTCTACTCAACCTCTGAGACCTGGACAAAAGATAGCACCGCCTCTGCGTTCAAAAAGAACGATCTTACGTACAACCTGTCAAGAATTATAGCCCTTAATACAAAGGGGGCTGTTTTGTTTGGGGCTTCTACCAGAACCCCAATAGACATCGTGTACGACGAAGAAAAGATTGACAGGATCTTGCGTAGCGACTTAAACCTGCCGACTGAAGACGCTCCTGTGGCTCTTATTTCGAATCATATCGAAGTATTTCCAGAAACGATTCAGAAGATCCACGTCAGATACTACAGACAGCCAGGCTCAAGAGACTATGCTGGGGAGTTTGTGGACAACCTCCCATACCTGAATACTACTGACCTCACAGACCAAACAAACGCAAGACACTTCGATATGCCTGAACACTATGAGCCAGAGCTTACGATTGAGATTGCCAAGATGATAGGTCTGCATTTGAGGGATGCAGACATGTATAACTACTCCTCAAAAGAGGAGATTCCAAAGCCCAGTAAATAATGGCAAGAAACACCATTAAAGTGTCTCAGATCGTGAACGACTTCTTGCTTACGATGGGGCACGACGATTTCGTGAACGATGTCGACGAGTCGGTTCTTAAGAATTTCGCTAAGCGAGGCATAAGAGAGTTCGGGTTTGACATCATGAACAGGGTTAAGTCTCTGAAACTCAGTGTAAACACTACTAACGATACGGTTGAGTTGCCAGATGACTACGTCGACATAGTTAAAATTGGCGTCGTGGGTACTGACGGAATCGTATACGTTCTGGGGGAAAATAAGAACATTAACATCTCTCAGAAATACAAGACCGATTCCTATGGGAACAACATTGATTCTGATGGAGACGGGGTTTACGACAGACAGGACTCAAAAGGAGCCACTGCAGGCACTAGCGGAAGCACGACTAGGATTGATGATGGGTTTGAAGATTACGTCTTTAGAAACTACGTCTATGGAGGCGTAGAAGGCCGTCTTTATGGAGTCGGTGGGGGACAGTACGAAGGAGGGTATAGAGTAAACCTCGATCAGAACAGAATCGAGATGGATACGAGTAACAACATTTCGGAGGTTGTTATCGAGTACGTGGCGGACGAAGCAAGAGCTGTGGACCCTACAGTCCACATCTACTTGGAAGAGGCCTTGCGTACATATATGTACTTCAAGATCGTTGAGCGTAAGTCGTCTGTCCCAATGGCTGAAAAGCAAAGAGCCAGAGCGGAGTACTACAACGAAAGACGCAAGGCGAATTCTCGCATGAAGGCGTTCAGCAAAGAGGAAGCACTCAAGACTATTAGAAAGAATTACAAGCAAGCACCTAAGGGATAATGCCTATTCATAAGATTATACCTTCTGTACTTAATAAGTCCAATGACGAAAGGCTTGTTAAGCAGAATGAAATGACTGACGCTCAAAACGTTACCGTGTCGACAGACACAGACGGTAACGCTTTTGTGCTTAAGAACGTGAAGGGTACGCAAGCTGTTTTGAGTAACTCTGCTGGGGACCTTATTGACACCACATATTCTGTGCTTGGTAGCTGTGTTGACGAAGAGGATCAAACGATTTATTTTATTGCATACGACACCGTGGGGATTGATCACGCTGTCTTCCGTATCGACATGTCTGCTTCTACGCCCAAGTACGAAGAAGTTTTTGCAAGCCAGTACTTGTTTGATTCTGAGCCCGAGTACGTCGACATGGACGTACTGAGGGCTGACGTAAATCAAAGCGGTACTATCGTACCTATACTGTACTTTACTGATGGAGTAAGCAACCCAAAGAAGATCAATGTCAGCAGGGCTATGGACGCAGCTGACGCAGGAGGGTACAGTATTGAGAGAGACATCAAAGAGTTTCTTGATGTTGCAAAGACCAAGCCTCTTGTAAACTTCTCTATCGAAAATTCGTTTGACGAAGACTTCGACGGGAACTTTATATACGGAAGAAACCTTTCATTCGCTATACAGTGGGTGTATAAAGACGGTGAGAGAAGTGCTTTGTCTAACGTCTCAAACTGCATGATACCGCAGATATACCTCACTCAAGAAGAAGACGGACAAAGAAAGAGCGGGGCTAAC
>Ga0208004_1000412_pt1 | contig 16730 bp, 18 predicted proteins | sample DEB08_DNA_6_FD_184522 | JGI IMG/M metagenome (GOLD analysis project Ga0208004, IMG submission 184522) | Aqueous microbial communities from the Delaware River and Bay under freshwater to marine salinity gradient to study organic matter... | ecosystem: Environmental > Aquatic > Marine > Coastal ...
TCATCGAACGACCCGTGAAATCCATCTCGTTCACATGCGGCTCGAGCAGTGCGTCTTCCCATTGGTCACGACCGATTCTCACCATGAGCCGATTATTGATGATGCCGACTGCCATGTTCCCATTGCACATAAATGCGACTCCGCCAAACATTGCACGTTCAGAAATCGACATGTCTCCTGCGAGCAGGGACCGCACACGTTCGTGAAGTTCAGCGTCAACTGCCAACTAATTCACCGCCGCGATGACCCATCGGCCTGCAATCCGTGTGCCCGTTCGGTCAACGCAGGACAATTTCATGAGGTGAGCCTCGAGAACTGCGACATGTATGAACCCATGTCGAAATAGTCGCGCCACAACGTGATGAGCCCATCGGTCACTTCGAAGAATCCGGCTACCGGTAGTTCGAGCCACCCGTCGCCGATCTGAAAGCGATCGAGGCGCTCATTGATCACGGTGTTACCAACCTCCCATTCGCTGAGCACTTTCCACTCGACCTCACCCGCCGACCCAAGAAATCCCTCGAGCACCTGCCGGACCGCATCACGACCGACGACAGGATCGATAGGCATGTTTTCGTAGGAAATGTCGGCTGCAAGCAAATCTGCCGCAGCGTTGACGTCCTTTGACTCAATGTGGTTCATAAACGTGTTCACGGTCTCGAGTGGGGTCATCGTCCACACGATATTTCATGTGCACGCAACGTCGTGCATGTCACGCAGGCTCGCTCTAACGTCTGGCTTGTGCAACGAACACCACCCGCCGCACTCACCGGCCTCCACCTCATTTCAACCTGGTTCATGGTGGGTTTGATTTGGACAATCCACACCGTGCACTATCCATTGTTCGCAACTGTCGGTGCTGATGCGTACGTCGAGTTTCAAGCAGCTCATGTCGACCGAATCGGCAAACTTCTCCTTGTTCCGTGGGCGGCCGAAGGGGCAACAGCGCTTCTTTTGCTCATCTGGGCATGGCGTCAACGTGATCAATCGCTCCTTCCACCGCTTGTCATCGGTGGAATCGCCATGGGAGTGGTGCTCGTGGTGAGCGGTTTCTTCTCGGCACCCGCTCATGCAGATCTCGCAGATGGCTTCATCCCAGAGGTGCACGATCGCCTGATGAAAGCCGACCTCGTTCGAACCCTCGCGTGGACGACTCGAGGGATAACGGCGGCGTGGGTTTCGGCAGTGATTTGGAAACGGCGCACCACATGATGTTCGAGAACTGGGGCGCGACAACGAGCGAGATTTCACGTCGGTTGCCTGGTGATGAACTCATCACCACCCCGGCGTTTAGCGCTACTCGGGCAATAACGATCGAGGCACCCGCAACCGAGGTGTTTCCGTGGATTGCACAGATGGGGTTGGGTCGAGCTGGCTGGTACAGCTATGACCTGATTGACAACTTTGGTCGCAAGAGCGCAACATCGGTTCACCCCGAGTGGGCAGTGTCGTCGGTTGGCGATGTCGTTCCGGGTGGTCCAATCAGTTTCGTGGTGACACACATCGATGCCCCGCGCCACCTCGTTCTCTCTCTTCGTGGTCACAAGCAAACTTCTCGCTTCAAGTTCACCCTTGCATATGCATTGAATGACGATGGTCAAAACACTCGGCTCATCTCTCGGGTGAGGTCCGAACTTCGGCTCCCGCTTGGAGCACCATTACTGAAATCCACCCTTGGCCCTGGCGACGGAGTGATGTTGCGACGGCAACTACTGGGCTTGAAGGACCGGGCAGAATCTCAACACCAATAAATCTCAACACCAATAAGAGGTCGCATTGGCGGACTATCTAGGGTTTGTGAATGGAAATTTCCGGTAACGCGGTGTTCATTACTGGCGGTGCATCAGGTCTTGGTGCTGCTACGGCTCGTCATCTTTCTTCTCTCGGCGCGCGTGTCGGCATCCTTGACCGCGATGCTGCTCGAGGCGAGCAGGTTGCGCAGGAAATCGGTGGAGAGTTTGCCGAATGTGATGTGTCCTCAGCCGAATCGCTCGAGGCTGCATTCGGCCACCTCGTAGAGCAACTCGGACCCCCTCGAATCGCGGTTGCGTGCGCAGGCGTTGGAGCTGGGAAGAAAGTCATCGGACGTAACGGTCCACATCCGCTCGACGAGTTTCAACGCATCGTGAACATCAATCTCATCGGTGTGTTCAACATTGTTCGACTGGCTGCGTGGGAAATGCACAATCTCGAACCAGTAGGACCTGACGGTGAACGGGGAGTAATCGTCACGACCGCATCGATTGCCGCAACCGACGGTGTCGATGGTGGTGTGTCATATTCCGCTTCGAAAGGTGGCGTGCTCGGCATGACATTGCCGTTGGCACGAGATCTCGCTCCGTGGGGAATTCGGGCGGTATCGATTTCTCCGGGCTCGTTCGACACTCCACTCGTCGAAGGAATGCCCGATGAGTACGCCGAGCAGATGGCTGCAACAACTCCATTCCCACCACGATTTGGACACGGCCCTGAGTATGCACAGCTGTGCGCTCACATCATTTCGAACACGATGTTGAACGGTTCTGACCTTCGTATCGATGGTGGTATGCGCATGGCCCCTTCGCGACTGAGGTGACTGGCATGGCTGACATCAATCTGCTCGATCCGCACGCAATCAATGACCCACACGATTATTTCAAACAGTTCCGCGAGGGGGGACCGATTCAGTGGAGTGACCGACACCGTGCGTGGATTGTGATCGGACATCCAGAACTCAATGCTGCTTTTCGTGATTCCCGGCTGTCCACCGAACGTATGGCGGGGTTCAGGGAACGTCTCAGTGGACCTCGGGCTGAGGCCTTATCGATGGCAATCGATCTTCTCGATGGTTGGATGCTGTTCCACGAACCACCTGAGCACACGAGGCTTCGTGGCCCGCTTGCCAGGTCGTTTACTCCTCGATCGGTCAATGCGCTCGAGGATCGCGTGCAACAGATCGTTGACGATCTTCTCGACACCATGGCGCAGTCATCTGGTGGCGATCTTGTCGAGATGCTCACCCATCCCCTTCCTGCAGCAGTCATCGCCGAGTTGTTCGGAGTTCCAATTGACGAACGTGACTGGCTAGCGAATTGGTCAGAGAAATTTGGTGTTGTTGTCTTTGGGGCTGTTGGTCGTGACGATTACGACGAAGTTGCTCGGGCTGCCGGGGCTGAACTTGAAGGCCGACTACAGCCGTTATTCGATCGCTATCGAGCCGAGCCCGAGGACAACTTGCTATCCCTCTTACTTGCGGAGGAGAACGAGGTCGATGGACTCACACAAATCGAGTTGCTTGGAGCGTGTTCGCTACTGCTCTTCGCTGGCCACGACACGACAGCTTCCCTACTCGGCTCGGCAACGGTCGCGCTGTGTCGAGACCCAGACGCGCGCGTTGACTTCGTCAATCTCGAGGGCGCAGAACTCGACACCGCTATCGAAGAGTTGCTGCGATTCGAGGCACCAGCCAAAGCAATGATGCGAACTGTCGCAGAGGACCATGAACATTCCGGTGTTGACATGAAGACTGGCCAGTCGGTGTTCTTCAACATTCTTGCGGCGAATCGAGATCCGAGGGTCTTCGACTCACCTGACGAGATTGTGCTCAACAGAAATCCCAACCCTCACCTCACCTTTGGGTTCGGGCATCATTTCTGTCTCGGCGCTGCACTCGCTCGGCTTGAAGCAAAGGCAACACTTCCTGCACTGTTTCGACGATTCCCTGAACTGCGAATCGAGGGGGAACCGACATGGCGCCCAACGATTAGCGACCGATCACCGAAGACGATTCCCCTATCGTGGTGACGGGGTCCTACATCTGTCGGTAGTCGCCATTCGCACGGTTTCGCGTTTTGGCTGTTACCGTCACACTCGCTGATCGGGACTTCCGATTGGTGGGTTCGCAGAACGGGATGTAGTTCCTCCGATCATCGTGAGCCATCCCTCCCCCATATGAACTGTTCAGCCCTGCGCTGATGACTTACAACCGCGCCCACCACATCTGGAGCATTCCCATGACATTGACCGAATCTGAATCACGCGCGCTGACGTTCGAAGACCTCGGAGTACCTGAGTTCATCTGCCGTTCGCTTTCCCGTCGAGGCTTTGACGAACCATTTGCAATTCAACGAGTTGCCATTGCTGACATCCTTCAAGGCCACGACGTGTGCGGTGCCGCCCCAACTGGATCAGGAAAGACACTCGCATTCGGAATTCCTTTGGTCGCAATGACCCCGAAAGGAACCCCTCGTCGACCGAAAGCACTCGTGTTGTCTCCAACTCGTGAACTTGCTGATCAGATCGCATCAGAGATGGAAACCCTTTCAAGTCGCACCTCGATCACAACCGTGTACGGCGGAGTTGCATACGGCAAGCAGGTCAACGCCCTGAAGCATGGCACCGACATCCTTGTCGCCTGCCCGGGCCGCCTTGAAGACCTCATGGAATCTGGCTCGGTCATCTTGGATGACATCGAACGTGTCGTCATCGACGAAGCCGACCGGATGGCCGACATGGGCTTTTTGCCTGCGGTCCGACGAATTCTCGATGCCGCAACCTCACGAACACAGACGATCTTGTTCTCAGCAACACTTGATGGCGATGTTGCACACCTTGTCAAGAACTACCAGCACGACCCAATTCGCCATGAGGTTGTCCCGCAGCACGACAGCATTTCGATCGCTGACCATCGTTTCTGGACAGTCACCCGTGACGAGCGAGTCGGTCTTCTTGCCGAGACTGTTGCTGCTGCTTGGCCGACGATTGTGTTTTGTCGAACCCGTCATGGAGCCGACCGCCTCACCAAGCAACTCGAGCGTGACGGCATCAAGGCGGTGTCAATTCACGGCGGGAAGAGCCAACCACAACGCACCCGTGCCCTTGCAGAGTTCACCGAACATCGCGCCCACGCACTGATTGCTACTGACGTTGCCGCTCGAGGCATTCACGTTGATGATGTCACTTCGGTGGTGCACTTCGATCCACCTGAAGATCACAAGGCGTACATCCACCGGTCTGGACGCACCGCTCGCGCTGGGCAGGGCGGAGTTGTCGTATCGCTCATTGAACCAAATGGTCGTCGTGCAGCTCGCCGCATGCAGCGCGAGGTCGGTATCGAAGTTGAAATTGTTGATCCTGACGTTGCTTCCATCACCTCATTTGGTGACTCCACCGCAACGTTGGCTCCAGCACGTGAAGTGAATGAGCGTTCGCGTTCGTCATCCAAGCAGCGTCAACGTTCACAGTCGAAGAAGTCGGGCGGTCAATCATCAGGACAGCGCCGCGACTCATCTCGGAGTCAAGGTGATTCGTCGAAACGTGATGGCCGCAAACCGCATCGTGGCCAGTCAGCTCGCTATGGTGACGATCGCTCTGACTCGCGACGCAGCGAAGGCGCCGATCGTGGCAGCCGAGAGAACAACAACGACTCACGTCGGAGCAATTCAAACGATCGGCCTCGCCGAAGCGAATCAGGTCGTAGCGAATCGGGTCGCAATGACTCTCGCCGCAACGAGTCCGGCGGGAATCGTCAAGACGGCCCTGGTCGAAACCGGAATACTGCAAACGCCGGCAAGCGTCGTAACTCCTCAGGCGGTCACCGTAAGGGACAGCAAGCAGGAACCCGGAATTCCAGCCGACGCGACTGATCGCCACCGACCTTGCCCAAGTAACCCGATTGAGATCCACTCGTTGGGTTGAGGTGCGAGACAAAAACGAGTCGTACAACGTTGCCTCCCCTAAACCGGAAGTAATGGTTTAACCTTTATTCGTTTCTGTGCGCATGCAGGCGAATAAAAAGGAGATCCCGTGGAGCCATCTGATATTCCAAACGTCCTCTCCGATGAGCTTCGCGCCACGCTGTCATCGCTCGCCGTCGCAACTATTACCCACCAGTTGCAGGGTCGCCAGATTCGCAACACATTTTTGAGCGGACTGAAGCCGCTGCTACCTAATCAACGGCTCGTTGGAAGAGCAAGAACGCTTCGATACGTCGCGCTTCGAGAGGACCGCCTTCCTGACCTGTCGACTGGCCAGAATGCTCAGCGTAGGGTCGTCGAGGCAATGTCTAACGGAGACGTTCTCGTCATCGAAGCAAGAGATGTCCCAGACGCAGGAACTGTTGGTGACATCTATGCCATGCGGGCCTACCACCTCGGTGCGATCGGAATCGTTACCGATGGCGCACTGCGTGACACTGGAGCGATTGCAGAACTCGGCCGACCCGTCTACCACCGCTCGTCACATGGAGCGACGTGGGGTCGTCAACATATGCCATTTAGTCACGACGAACCAATCACGTGTGCCGGCGTATTCGTTGAGCCTGGTGACATCATCGTTGGAGACGAAGATGGAGCAGTAGTTATCCCGCATGCGCTCGCCGAAGAAGTTGCATCAGATGCAGCAGCACAGGAGCACCGTGAGGCATTTGCGATCGAACGCGTCAGAGCCGGGGAATCTCCACGTGGCCTTTTTCCGCTGTCTGATGAGCGTCGGCCCGAGTACGAGGAGTGGGCCCGGATACAGCGTCCTTCGTCATAGATTTGGTCAGCACCTCTAACATTGACCCAAGGCTCGTCGCTATTCAGGAAGTTGTCGGCTGACCATCTCGGTCAACAACGCTGTATCAACTTCCCAGTCATTGGGAACCTGAACAGTCTTCTTGTTGCGCTTCAAGCCAGAAAGTTGCGGTTCAAGGGTGTCGAGTACGTCTGCATTGAAAGGTGCTACGAGTAAATGGTTTTTCGCTGCACTAAGACCGAAGTAGTAGCGCTTTCCTTCACGAAACATCGGTTGGTTCCAGGCGATCACAAGTTCTAGTTGCGGGAATGCTGACCCGATGGTGTCAAGAATGAACTGTGCCGTCGATCGTTGCGGATCAGGTAATGCATTGACGTAGTCAGAGGGAGTCTCAACTCGACGAGATGAGGTTGAGCCTTTCATATACATAATCAGGGCATTCGCCTGGGCTCTGGTGAAGCCGTGCTCATCTCGAAGGGTTTCCATCTGCTCTTCGTACTTGCGGCCGGTCTGCGACTCCATGAATTGAAACCAATGAGCCATTGGTTTGCCAGTTCGCTTTTCAATTCCGGGGAACTGTGCTTCTCGTCGCGGGTCTCGCTCGACCATCGGGTGCTCCTCGAATATAAGAGTTATTGCAGGAGGAATCTATTACAGCACTGGAGCGACAACCGTATCGCCTCGACGCTCGAGTAGCCGCTCTGCGACTCGGGCACTCTTGTCGAGTCGAACCATCAGCGCCTCGCGAGCCTTGTTGCCGGCATCGCTCAGGCCGGACATTTTGTCGACTGCCCATTGATGCAAGACCACCGGAACGAGAATCTGCTTGTGATGAACCGCAAGATCGTAGATACCTGCAGAGGCGATGCGGCGGGCATGGGCAGCAAAATCACGAATACCGAAGCCGGGCATCTCGAATCCTGAAACCTGTCGAAGTACGGCTGACATCATTTGGTCTGGAGCAATTTTAAAAGCTGCTGCCGCGAGGTCTCGGTAGAACAAGTGATGAAGGTTCTCGTCAGCTGCCACTCGAGACATCACTTCATGTCCGACCGGGTCACCGATCATTGCGCCAGTTGTGCGGTGCGCAATACGGGTGGCCAGTTCTTGAAGCGAGAGATACACGAGTGCGTCACATACCGATGGCGGCTCAGGAATCTTGCCCAAGCTCACCTGAGCCATCCGGTCACGTTCTAGAGCAACTGGGTCAACTGCACGGGTGGTCATGAGGTAGCCGTAAATCGCCATTGAGTGGCGACCCTCTTCAGCGGTCCACCGTCGCACCCATTCACCCCACGCGCCATCGTTACCGAGGGTGTTTTCAACGGTCCTGAAGTAGTAGGGAAGATTGTCCTCAGTGAGCAGGTTCACGATCAACGAAGATCGAATGGCTTCGTCAATGACTGCGCCACCGAGATCGGCATCGGTGTCGCGCCAGTCGCCTTCTTGGTGTTCACGACCTCGTTCGTAGGGGACGTATTCGTGCGGAAACCACTCTTTGGACCGCTCGAGGTGACGTTCGAGAAGTCGCTCGACGTCTGAGTCGAGTTCTCGTAACAACACTGCTTCTTCGATCACACATGCACCCTAGGCGATGAGGGGAGGTTGCCAACCATCACGCCACCATGACATCGGGCACGATCGCCTTGAGACATGAACGATCTCACGTACCGCTGCGGCGCCCCCGGCAGGACTCGAACCTGCGACCTGCGGTTTAGGAAACCGTTGCTCTATCCACTGAGCTACGGGGGCGGGGATGGTGCGAATTGTGGTGCGAAATTCGCCGACACATCATGCATCACCAGTAACAACGCTACTAGTGCCAGCCACTAACAGTCGCAGAACAAACCCAGAGGAACACAAAAGGCCCTTGACGCGGAATCTCCACACCAAGGGCCTTTTGTTCTGAAAGTGATTAGGCCGCGTTGACCTTTGGCATGATCTCTTCCACTAACTGGTTGAGATCTTCCAGAGTCTTAGAGACTGAGACACCTGCGAAGGGTGGCCAGATCAACGGCATGGTCATTCCTACCTTCTTGTAACTGATGAGGTTTTCCGTGATCTGCTCTGCAGTACCTACGAGGTAGTTACCCAACTTGCGATTTGGTGTCTGGTCGGTTGGCTCATCGGTGATCGTGAACCAAATCATGCTGCACATATCGAAACCATCGTTGAGGTTGCGATTGCTACCCATCTCTTCAAGTTCGCGTTGAATTTCCTTACGCCAGTGAGCGATGTCTTCAGGAGAGTCCTGAATACCAATCCAACCAGCGAGGCCGTACTTCGCAATGCGGCTGGCGGAACGCTTTGGATCCTTCAAACCACTGAAGTAGATCGGTGGTCCAGGATTCTGCAATGGCTTTGCACCAAAGCCGCATGCTTCGAAGTCTGCAAATTCACCGTGGTACTCAAACACTTCGTTTGCCCAGATGCCTTGCATGATTTCAATCGTCTCGCGAACATGCTTGTGACGTTTCGGGAAGATGTGTGACGCACTTGCTGCTGCAAACTCTTCAGGCATCCAACCCGAACCAACACCGACGTTCACGCGGCCATTCGAAAGATGGTCAACAGTTGCAATTTCACCTGCAAGAACGCCAGGGGCGCGATACGGCGTATCGATGATGCTCATACCGATGCGCACCTTCTTCGTCTTTGCTGCAAGCCAAGGAATAAGCGGCATGCCATGCAACCACTGACCGCGCGCAGAGACCGGCATCTGCAACGGGAACTGCTCCATCATTCCGAACGGGTACTGCATCTTTCCGTGGTCCGACGCTTCAGGAACAACAACTCGGTCCAGTGTCCACACTGAATCAAAGTTGAGATCTTCCGCCGCTTGGGTGAGATCTTCAAGTTCCTTCACAGTGACAGCGTCACGGAAGTTTGGCAAGTACAGAGCGAGCTTCATATCGCTACTCATCAATTCCTCCTAATTAAGAATCAGCTCTGCCGATTGGCAGATATATCACGCGTGATATAAGTGAAATATATCACGCCTGATACAGTTTGCAAATGGCTAAAAACAGCGAACAACCCCCTGCTGATTCGTCCGGGCACCTCGACCAGCAACTCTGTTTTGCTCTGTACGCAGCCAGCACGGCGATGACGCGCGTGTATCGCCCACTTCTCGAAGAGTTAGGCCTCACATACCCCCAGTACCTCGTACTTCTGGTGTTGTGGGAGAAGGGTTCAATCAGGCTGGGCGAAATTGCCGACGACCTTGAGCTGGCCACCCATGCTGTCTCCCCCATCATTGACCGTCTAGAACAAGCCGGATTAGTGCGTCGCGTGAAAGACCCCGACGATGCGCGTGCCGTACTGGTGGAGCTGACAAAAGCTGGTCGAAATCTTGAATCAGAAGGTGTCGCTATTCGGGATCACGTTCGTCAAAAGACCGCCCTAAAAACAGCGGAGATCACGCGCTTGCGTAAAGAGCTGCAAAAGCTCGTCGAGATTCTGAACGAAGACTGATTACTTCTGTTCTGCTGCGAGCATTTCTCGCAATTCTCTCTTGACGACTTTGCCGTAGTTGTTCGTCGGCAACGAATCAACAAAACGATATTCCTTCGGCCTCTTAAATCGTGCAATGCGATCAAGACACATCTGATCAAGTTCAGCTGTTGTTGGCGACGCATCTGGGTTTGCAACAACAAAAGCAATCACAGCCTCTCCCCATTCAGCATCTGGCTTCCCCACGACGGCAACCGCAGTCACTGCTGAATGTTGCAATAGAACCTCTTCCACCTCACGCGGGTAGATATTCATGCCACCACTGATAATGAGGTCTTTGGAACGATCGCGCAGCGTGAGGAATCCGTCTTCGTCAAAACTGCCCATGTCACCGGTGTGCAGCCAACCACCACGCAGTGTTTCCGCACTCGCTTCAGGTTGGTTCCAATAGTTGGTCATTACGACGTCACCGCGAACAACGACTTCGCCGATCTCCCCGAGCGGTAACTCCACATCATTCTCATCAACAACACGTACCTCAACATCTGTACGCGGAAGACCCACGCTCTGCATGTGTTCCCGCCAATGTGGATGAGAAGTATTCGCGTGGTTCTGCTTTGACAGACCGGTAATCGTCATCGGCGTTTCACCCTGACCATAAATCTGGGCGAGGCGTGAACCAAAGACTGCGAGAGCTTCCTCGAGATCTGCGAGATACATCGGCGCACCCCCATAAATGATGGTCTTTAAATTCGACAAGTCGCCGTTCACGATTGCTGGGTCATTGGCGAGGCGCTTCACCATCGTGGGTGCAGCAAAAAAGGACATTCCCGTCCAACGCTGCAACAACGAGGCAATCTCTTCTCCATCAACACCACCGGAATGCGGGATCACGGTGACAGCCCCGCGTGCAATGTGTGGGAGACCGTAAAGACCAGCGCCGTGCGAGAGCGGTGCGGCCTGCAGAATGCTGTCCGTATGCGAGATTTCATCGATGTCTGCGAAGTAACTGAGACTCATCATTAACAAATTGCGAAAGGTCAATGTCGCGCCCTTTGGACGACCTGTTGTGCCGCTTGTGTAGAACAACCACGCAGGGTCCGAAGCCACTCGTTCGGCGAGCGCAATGGGAGGTGCAGAAATGATTTTGTTCCACTCTTTGCCGGGCGCAATTACAACTGATTTTAAAGTCGGAACTTTCCCAAGAAGTGACTGCACATCAACGGCATGATCATCATCAGTGATCACCACGGTGGAACCGCTGTGTTCAACAATGTAAGAAATTTCTTCGCGATGCAGACGCGCATTTACTGGCACAGCAACAAGGCCGGCATGCCAGATTCCGAATTGCGCTTCCAGATACTCGGGTCGATTACGCATCACGATGGCAACACGATCTCCGGGTCGCAAACCAAATGTTGATGTCAGTCCACCAGCAACAGATGCCGTCCGCGTCGCACATTGCGCCCATGTTGAATGCACATTTTCACCGTCAGCAATAGCCGGAGAGTTCGGCAACGTCTTCCCGTGGCGAGCCACCCAAATTGCTGGATTCATTGAGGAACCTCTTCCATGACGCCCAGTACAGATGCAGGGCTCGAGATATCTATCACGCGTGATACATTATCCATTCGTCGCCCTCTTTGAACAAGTAGTACTTGCACCACAGATGACGCAGAAGGAAGACCAATGAAATTGACGACAGAACTCGCTCGGGCTCAATTGTTGAAAGAGTTTCACGGGGTCTTATCCACCATTCACCCCGACCGCGGGCCTGATGCAGTTCCTGTGGTCTATGTCTTGAACAACGATGACCTTGTTGGCATCCCAATTGACACAGTGAAGCCAAAAACCTCTACTCGCCTGCAGCGTGAACGAAACCTCGCAGCTGATCCCCGTGGGGTCTTGCTGGTGCAAATGTGGGATCAGCACGACTGGTCGAAACTGTGGTGGGTGCGCGCCGACCTTGAGTGGGTGGCAGAACCCCCGCATGAAGATTCTGTTGCGCTCTCTTCTCAATTGGCCGAGCGCTACGAGCAATATCGAGATGAACCGTTCACCGATGTGCTGGTGTTCCGCATCGCGAATCTCACCGGCTGGTCCGCTTCGGCAATCTAGATATGGGTCCCTTCTTAGGGACATGTCGTAATAAGAGTTCCAAAGAATGGCGTTTCACGTTCCAAACGTTTACTGAAACCCCTGCGGCTACCCCATCAATATTGCGGTTTGGAATTACGCACCAGCCTCACGGGGGCGGGGATGGCCCGAAACGTGCTCCGAAATTCAGAAGCCACGCGTTGGGTTATCGGCAATTGAGGCTAGCGGTCTACGTGCCACCGATCGCTCCGCTGACACTGTGCAACGGAATTACAACTATCCGCAGACATCTACCTCACATCTGACAACCTTGAAGTATGTCCGAGTCCACATCAACAACGTTGGCGACACAATCTGAAATGACAGGTGGAAGGCAGACCGAGGCCGCTGAGTGCCGGACAAAGTTTGGAACCTTTCCTGAATGCCCACTCTGCGGATCAGAACTCCACCCCGAACATGCCCACTTCAAGTGCCGGGGATGCGGGTGGCGAGATTCTTGTTGCGACTAGGTCACAGCGACAGGAAATTAGTCAAGGTAGAGGCGGTCGACGTCTTCGCCTTTCTGACCGCCAGCAGCAACTCGTGCTGACAACGTGTTGCGAACAGTTTCACCAAGTTCGGCAACTGCGAGCAGCCGACGGGCTCCGTCAACGTCATGTCGATCGATGTTCAATATCCGACCAGCTTCCGCTATCGAGATGCGATCGACGGCTGGTCCCGCCTCACAGGTGAGAGCATCCCCCGCCGCGCACACGCCGGGTTCAATTACGCGTACGAGATAACCCGTGTATCCCGTTGTTTGCATCTCAACGGGGAGTGTTTTCCGAGCGAAGCGCGCGGCGAGTTTGAAACACGGGCTTCGTGGTTGTGCGACCTGCAACACGACCGAGCCAACCGTAATGAAATCTCCAATTGCGACATCGGTTTCGTTCACGCCCTCGGTCGTGAAATTTTCAGCCATCGCTGCGGCTCCAGGAAGTTTGAGCCCAAGCGACCGCCAATACGAATAATGCTCAGATGGGTACAACAGCAACGCCATATCGGGCCCACCGTGATGCTCGTACACATGTTCATCGCCATCGATGCCAAGCGTCGAAATCTTGACCGGCCCTTCGATCGGTGCTTTTACAAACGCCGTCTCGATCGTTCGTGACCCGTGGAAAATGGAGCTTTTTTGTCCACTTGACACAGCGACGAGTGTTCCTTGTGCAATTGGCATCACTGCCAACATAACCCCCCGCTATCTGCCAAGAGTTCGCAAGAAACTACGTTCGGAACATGGCAACAGCATCAGTTAACGGAATCGACATCAACTACCGCGATACCGGCGGTGACGGACCGGTCGTGCTCTTCAGCCACGGGTTCATGATGAACCACACGATGTTTGACGAACAGGTTGCCGCCCTCTCATCTGACTATCGATGCATCGCTTGGGATGAACGGGGTTTTGGTGGCACCCGAACACCAGGGCCGTTTACCTATTGGGATTCGGCAAACGATGCGCTTGCACTGCTTGACCACCTCGGGATTGAGTCGGCCGTGTTCGCCGGAATGTCCCAAGGCGGCTTCCTTTCGCTGCGGGCGGCACTCACCGCTCCAGAGCGTGTTCGCGCACTCGTCCTCATCGACTCGACCGCCGATCTTGACGACCCCGCAACCATCGAGGGATACCGAGGAATGCTGCATGTCTTCGAGCACAGCAGTGCCGACAAACAATCAGAAGTCTTCGCGATCACGGCCGGACTCATCTTGGGTGATGAAGCGCTCGGCAACGAGTGGATTCCAGTTTGGGAGGCTCTCGACCGCCAGCAGCTCATCTGGGCAGGAGGCGCCCTCATCAGCCGTGACGACATCATGGATCGCCTACATGAGATCACCTGTCCAGTGTTCACCGTGCACGGCACCGATGATGTTGCCATCACGATCGATCGAGCTCGGTCGCTCGCCGCAACGCTGAGCGATCACCGCGGCTTCCTAGAGGTACCCGGCGCAGCGCATGCCCCCAATATGACTCACCCCAACGAGGTCAACGCCGCCATCAGAGAGTTCCTCGCAACACTCTGACAACTACCGCAGTATTACTGCTCGCCCAGACGGTTTCGCCAAGGACCACTAGCCATGCGTGCCAACGCAAACAACGCGAACTGAAGCGGCAATCGCGCCCACGACACGATGCGCTCGCCCACCGGCCGATCACGCCAATCCCATGTCATGTACAGATTCGCCGGATAGACCGCCACCAGCAACACAAGCAACGCCATCGCACCAGCACGTCGCCACCGCGGCACGAACAGCATCAGACCAACAACCAACTCGGCGACACCACTTACCAACGTCCAAAATCGCTGCGACGGAGGAAGCCAGGGCGGAACAATCGCATCGAAGAACTCTGGCCGCACAAAATGCATCACACCCGCGGCGCTAATACCAACGCCGAGGCCGATCGCAAGCCGTGGTCGAGGTGAACTCATTTCTCCTCTCCCCCCGGAACATGATCGTCATGATGTGTCTCGGTGGTTACCTCGCGATGACGGATCCACCCTGGCCAGTCATGGCCGTGCAACGTGGCAGGTTCTTCCCCAATGACTGACGTAATGACAGCGAGTGCATCCGCGAGGCGCGGCTCCATCACGAAAATTCGCGCCATTGGTTCACGTGACCCAAAGCGCAAATGCGATGTGAAGTCTTCTGACTGGACTGCAGGAATCTCTCTCTCCCAGAGTTCGTGGAGCACCAGCTGTGCTTGCCACAACGGCAGCCATGCAGCTTCGATCGAGCGATCAGCGTCTGGCGGACGCGTTTCGTGACGACCGAACACCCACTGAAAGAAACCCACGCCTAGACGCTAACCCGACTCAAACATGATGAGTCGTCGAGCAACCAGCTCGAGAATTGAACCTCGATGCGGTGATCTACTCAGCGAGCCGAGCAGCGGCAGCCTGCACCCCCGATGCACCTATTGGAGCTCCCATCGAAATCAGTGCAGTCTCAATAGCGCCAAGCACACCGAGAATCGTTGGGGCATTCACATGACCCATATGGCCGATACGGAATGAGGCTGACTCGTCATTCCCGATGCCCAAACCCAACGTCACTCCCATTTGTTCACGGCAAAGTCTGCGAAGCTCAACAGCATCGATCGAACCGGTCGTCACCGAAGTCACCGAGTGCGACCGCTGGTCGGCTCGCTTGGCAATGAAACCAATCCCGCCGGGTGTCGACCACGCCTCGATTGCCGCTCGAACACCGTCAGCGAGCACCCGGTGGCGTTCCCAACGTGCCTCCCAGCCCTCCTCGGCGATCATCGTCAGCGCCTCACCAAGCCCGAACAGATGCGACACCGGAGGAGTACCGCAGAACCGCAAGTAGTACGGGCCGTCTTCGCTGCGATAGGTCCAGTCCCAATAACGGGTACGCAGGTCTGCGGTTTCGTGGGCGGCCATCGCTTTTGCGTTCGCCCACACCAATCCAAGCCCCGGAGGAGTCATCATTCCCTTCTGACTTGCAGCGATGGTGACATCAACTCCCCAGGCATCCATTTCAAATCGTTCGCACCCCATTGACGCAATGCAGTCGACCATGAACAGCGCTGGGTGACCCGCAGCATCAATCGCCTTGCGCAACGCTGGGACATCATTTCGCACCGACGTCGCCGTATCAACATGCACGGTGAGCACGGCAGCGATCTCGTGGTTCACATCGGCTCGAAGGCGCTCTTCGAGAGCCGCTGGATCGTTCGCAAGACCTGCTTCAGCCTCCATCACTTCAACGCTCAGCCCGTTGAACTCAGCCATCTCTGCCCAAATCGCCGCAAACCGACCGCAGTTCAACACCAGCACGTGATCGCCTCGTGACAACGTGTTCGACAGCGCCATTTCCCACGACGCATGGCCATTGCCAATTGGCACGAATACTCGACCTGAGGTTTGAACAACTCCCGGCAACGCACCCCACACGGAGTCAATCACCGTCGTCAAATCACCCTCGTAAATATCAGGCATCGCACGATGCATCGCAGACAGCACTCGATCAGGAATGATGCTCGGCCCTGGAATGGCGACGATCTCTCGCCCCTGTGACAAGTTGTGATTCACAGACGACAGTCTGTCAGGTCGAACTCACACCAACTCGTTCGGCTCTGCATTCAACTCAGCAACAACATCCATGAGTTGGGCAACGATGTCGAGGCGTTGAGGTCCAGACACCTTGGCTTGCATTGAGGTGATGCCGACACTTCGATACATCTGCAGGCGTTCTTTGATGATCTCAGCGGTTCCGAGCAGATTTGTTTTGAACCCGATATCGACCGGCACTCGCGCTGCTGCCTCATCGCGCTTGCCGGCATGCCACAACTCGGCAACCGCAGCAACGTCATCTCCAAATCCCTGTGCCGCAAAGGCTCGGTTGTAAAAGTTCTTTCCCGGGGCGCCCATTGCACCAATCGTGAAGGCGTAGCCATCGGCGTGGCGCCGGGAAGCCTCGTCGACATCATCGGTGAACTCAACCGCTACCGGCATCACCAAGTCGAGGTCACTAAGCGACCGACCTGCTCGGTCACAGCCAGCTCGCAACGGCTCCATGAATGCCTCGGCGGCCTCGGGCATCATTGCGTTACCAAGCCACCCATCTGCGATCTCTCCAGTGAGCTCGAGATTTCGTGGCCCGAGCGACGCAATGTACATCGG
>Ga0208004_1000414_pt1 | contig 16724 bp, 18 predicted proteins | sample DEB08_DNA_6_FD_184522 | JGI IMG/M metagenome (GOLD analysis project Ga0208004, IMG submission 184522) | Aqueous microbial communities from the Delaware River and Bay under freshwater to marine salinity gradient to study organic matter... | ecosystem: Environmental > Aquatic > Marine > Coastal ...
GGAAAACGCCATTTAAGAATGGCTTCAATACTTTGCTATATAACGAGCCAACTTCAACCATTGCAGCTTTAAATTCAATATCTTCGGTTTTCTGTCTCAGATAACGAAGGAACGCCAATTTCTCATTTATACCGCCGGTCCCTCGGTTCAAGTTTCCTTTCAAATAACGGAGGTTCTTTCGAAAGTCTCCGACCCTAAAAGTTTCTAGATTAGTTCGGAGATCAAGTCCTTTGGGCAGTGAATTCATAACGACGCTTTCAATCGCTTTTGTTTCACGAAGCTCGCCATAGTTTGGATTGATAACTTGAAATCCTCTATCTAGGGTGAATCCATCAACAAAATCAGAGGTGACTCGACCACCAACGCGATCGCTCTTCTCAAGAATCTTTACCTGAAATCCTCGCTCATTGAGGATTCGGGCTGCATTTAGACCTGCCCAACCAGCGCCGATTACGAGTACGCGCTTAGTCACCGGTGAATATCAATCTCAAGTGCCTGATCGAGAATTCTGGCTACGTCTAGCGCAAACTCTCTCGAAACTGGCATCTCTGCCAATCCTTTTACGGCATCCATAACTTGATTATAAAAAGCAACATAATTTCCAGGTAAGCCTCGATAATTAAATGATTCACTTCCTCTGTGAATTCTAAATTCACTTGTTGCGCTCTTAGTATCGCTCCAACCAGTCACAATTGGCTTTGATCCAGCCCTGAGCATTCCCTCCTGTGGATCCAATTCTCTTGCAATCAAAGTTCCCTGACTTCCACTTAATCTAACGCGCGGACCCGGAGCGCCCGCAACAGCGCTAACTGAGAGATATGAGTCAACCCCTTGATTATGTTTCAGAACTAGTAGAACATCATCATCCACCCCGCCGCGAACTTTCCGAATAGATGAAAACTCAAGAGTTGCAGGGCCAAAAATATCTAGCGCGATAGAAACTAAATGAGTCTGAAGATCCAATAGCAACCCACCGCCCAAATCTGTGGGCGTTGTCTCGCGCCAAGATTGCAGATTTAACTCAGGTCGAAATCGTTCGAATCTGGATTCATATCTGAAAACTTCTCCAATTTCGCCCTTCTGCAGAAGTTCCTTTATTGTCAAAGTGTCACTATCGAAAAGTCTATTGAAGAAGACAGTCACCGGAACCCCGCGCTCCTGTGCATAATCAAAGAGCGCTAGCGTTTCGTAATAACTGAGCGCCATAGGTTTATCGACAACTACAGGAATGCCGCGATCTAGCGCTAGTTTCGCCTGTGAAGCGTGTACCTCGTTTGTTGATGCAACAACTACAAGATCTAAATCCTCTTCAACTAGCTCATCAGCCGACGACAGGATTGTGGCGAGCGGAAAATCTTTATGCGCCAATCCGCGCTTTTCTATGGAGCGAGAACAAATCGCCGCTACGAAGAAGCCCGAAGCTTGGAGCAAAGGCGCATGAAAGCTGCGCCCGGCAAGCCCATAACCGATGAGCCCTACTCGCATTGCTCGACTATTTTCCCTCGTGCTGCAATTTAGAAGGCCACCAGATTTTCGGTCCAATTACCTTTACTAATGCCGGCACTAATAGTGAACGGACCACAATTGCATCTAGAAGTACTCCGAAGGAGACCGCGAATCCAAGTTGGGCTAGGAATACGAGTGGAAGAATCCCAAGAACTCCAAATGTGGCAGCAAGGACGATTCCCGCGGATGTGATTACCCCTCCGGTAACAGTTAATCCCTTGATGATTCCAGCTCGAGTGCCAATAGTCATTGTTTCTTCCCGCACTCGAGTCATCAAGAAAATGTTGTAATCAATTCCGAGCGCCACTAGAAAGACGAATGCAAATAACGGGAATGATGGGTCTGAACCAGCATGTCCAAATACATTGTCAAATACCAGAGCGCATACACCGAGAGTAGCGAAGAAGGAGAGAACGACGGTTCCCAGAAGTAAGCCAGCCGCAAAGATGCTGCGTAGCAAAAGTCCGAGAATTAGCGCGATGAGCAAGAGAACGATTGGAATAATGACACGATTATCGCGCTTCGAAGATTGATCGATATCGAAGCTAATAGCAGTCTGGCCACCTACCAATACATTTTGATTTACCGCTTTGGCGGCCCCGCGGATTTGCGGTATCAACTCTTTCGCTTCTTTAGAGTCTGCCGGGACCTCAAGTGTTGCAAAAAGCAACGCCTTGCCCTCGACTACCTTCAATTCACCGGTGGGTTGACGCGTTTGTGGATCTTGAATGAAAACTGGAGTTACATTCGCAATTTGGGGAAGACCCTGGATTGCGGAAGAAACAGCAGAGATATCGGCCGAATCAACAACGATTTCTACCGGTGTCCCCTCTCCACTTGGGAAGTGTTCGCCTAATTTATCTAGACCAATTACAGAATCAGTTCTCGAAGTGAAAGCCTCAGTCTGAGCCAGGCCATCGCTCTTAAGGGTGGTTGAGAAACCAGCAAAAATTAGAAGTACTAGTGTGGTTGTAATCCAAATTGCTTTCGGCTTGCGGTCTACAAATGAACCGACTTTCGACCAAAAGCCAGATAACTTCTCGTCAGCGTGATCAAAGCGAGGAACTCGCGGCCAGAACACCCAACGGCCAAATAGAACCACCAAGGCGGGAAGCAGTGTGAGAGAAGCGAGCATTGCCGAGACAATCCCAATTGATCCGACCGGACCGAGTCCTCGGTTACTAGATAGGTCGCTGAGCAATAAAACCATTAAGCCAGCAACAACCGTTGTTCCGGAGGCCAGGATCGGTTCGACAACCCCTCGCCAAGCTCTGCGCATCGCCTCGTATCGAGATTGGTAGCTGTGCAGCTCCTCTCGATATCGCGAAATCAAAAGTAATGCGTAATCAGTCGCTGCACCCAGGACGAGTACATCAAGAATTCCCTGAGTCTGTCCGTTCAAGTCAACGACATCATTCTTCGCCAAGTAATAGACAATCATCGTCGCTAAACCAAGTGCGAGTCCAGCGTTAAGCAGGGGCAGAATCCAAAGTACTGGCGATCGATATACAAGAATCAGAATTATTGCTACAACCGTCAAGGTTGTTCGAAGTAAAGTAGTGTCAATCGAACCAAAGGCGTCGAAGAGGTCGGCAAAGATTCCGCCTGGTCCTGTTACATGCGATTCAACTCCAGGAATTTCACTCTTCATTGACTCTCGGATAAATTCAATTATCAGTGGCAGTGCAGGTTCATCGCCAATATTTTCCCCGGCAATCTTTGAATCGATCTGAACATTGATGAGTACTGCTTCGCCATCTTGAGAGGGAATCGCTTGAATAGGGACCCCGGGGGCAAAATACTTCGATAGCGGTTCGCCAGAATCCGGCAAAACTTTCGCTCCGAGTCCTTCTGCGAATGCGTTGACTTCTGCAAATTTCTCAGGGTTGGTTGTTGGGTTTAAATCACCTACGAGAATTAGTAGCGTAGGGAGAAGATCAAGAGATTGATCCGAAAACTTAACAATTAGCTTTCCGGCTTCGGTCGACTCTGCACTTTCCGGAAGGAAGGCTGCGTTATCGTTCTCTTGCACATTGGAGATCTTGGAAAAAGCTTGGCCGGAGAAACCGCCAACTGCCATCCAGACAATGATTGTTACGACGGCTAACCAGAGCCCTTTTCGTGCCCTACTTCGCATGACCTTCTCGGATGTGATACTCATAACGAGCTATCTTAGGCGAATACGCCGATTGAAGAGTTCGAAAGTAGGCTAGGGCGGTGCCTTCGGATACAGCTTTGAATACTGCGCCAGTCGCACTCAAAAGACTCGGCCTCGTTGATTATGAAGAAGCTTGGCAAATCCAACGCCAATTTCATATGGAAGTTGTTGCAGGGGCGCGGCCAAATACTCTTTTGCTGGTGGAGCACCCGCCTATTTTTACCGCTGGTCGAAGGACTCTAGATAACGAACGTCCGATTGATGGTTCAAAAGTAATTGATGTCGATCGAGGCGGAAAGATTACTTTTCATGGCCCGGGTCAAATCGTTGGATATCCGATCGTGAAACTACGCGATTCTCTTGATGTTGTTGGCTTTGTCCGTGAATTAGAGAATTCTCTAATTGAAGTATGCAAAGAATTTGGACTCTTGGCTGAGCGTTACTGCGAACGTTCTGGAGTCTGGATTCGCGATTCAAAAGGTGATCGAAAGATTGCGGCGATTGGTATCAGGGTTGCTAAGGGTGTAACGATGCATGGCTTTGCACTGAATATCGACCCCGATCTTTCTTTTTACGAAAAAATTGTTCCATGCGGTATCGCCGATGCAGGTGTTACATCATTTGCAAACGAACTAGGACAATCCCCCGCTATCGAAGATGTACTCCCAGTCCTAGAACGTCATATTTATGAAGCTCTCGCAAAGGTTTCGCTCTGATGGTCGCACCCGATGGTCGTAAGTTGCTGCGGATTGAGGCGCGAAATTCTGCGGTCCCGATAGAGAAAAAACCTGACTGGATTAAGACTCGCGCTCATATGGGACCTGAGTACACCGCTCTTCGTTCACTAGTTTCACGCGAAGAACTTCATACGGTCTGCCAAGAGGCGGCTTGCCCCAACATCTTTGAATGTTGGGAGGATCGCGAAGCGACTTTCCTCATCGGCGGCGAACAGTGCACACGCCGATGCGATTTCTGCAATATTGATACCGGTAAACCTGCGCCACTCGATCGGGACGAACCGCGTAGAGTTGCTGAATCGGTTAAAAGTATGGGTTTGAAATACGCCACCGTTACTGGCGTTGCCAGGGATGATCTAGAAGATGAAGGGGCCTGGCTCTACGCAGAAACCATCCGAGCAATACATCAAGCTGTACCTGGCTGCGGGGTTGAAATGCTCGCACCGGATTTCTCGGCAAACCCAAAACTGCTTAATGAAGTATTTGAATCCCGCCCTGAAGTGTTCGCTCACAATCTAGAGACTGTTCCCAGAATATTTAAACGAATTCGACCCGCTTTTAATTATGAACGCTCCTTAAGCGTAATTAACAGCGCCAGAGATTTTGGCTTAATCACAAAATCTAATTTGATCCTTGGAATGGGTGAGACTCGTGAAGAGGTATCTAAAGCACTCGTAGATCTACATCAAGCAGGTTGTGACTTAATCACAATTACTCAATACTTGAGACCATCTCCACGCCATCACCCAGTTGAACGTTGGGTTAAGCCAGAGGAATTTGTGGAACTGGCGCACGAAGCGCGTGAAATTGGATTCCTCGGCGTTATGAGCGGACCGCTAGTTCGCTCTAGTTACCGTGCTGGTCGCCTCTACAAAGAAGCATCTGCCGCGCGGGCAACCTCGCGGAGTTAGCTGGTTCGAATATGGCAGAGTTGGTATATCGCCCAATTATCCAGATCGTTAAAGGACTCTGGCAGTATTTGGATTTAGATTTCAAGTTCCACGGTCAAGCGCATATACCAAGACAAGGTCCAGCGCTTCTAGCGATGAATCATGTCGGATATCTCGATTTTGCAATAGCTGGAACCGCGCTACTTGAATCAAACCGCCTCGCTCGATTTATGGCAAAGAAGGAGATCTTCGATCATCCGGTCGCCGGCCCACTAATGAGAGGAATGCGCCACATAAGCGTGGATCGAAATAACGGCGCTCCATCTTTCGTCGATGCTCTCAGAGCTTTGAAAAAAGGAGAGATTGTCGGCGTATTTCCGGAAGCAACAATCTCGCAGAGTTTTGAGTTGAAGGCGATGAAAAGTGGCGTAATTCGCCTAGCAATGGAATCAGGGGCGCCAGTTCTTCCCACGATTATTTGGGGAAGTCAACGCATTTGGACAAAGCGAGTACCAAGAAATTTCAAACGACAGGGTCTGCCAATAATTGTCTCCATCGGAGCTCCACTCCAATTCTCGCCCTCGGAAAATCCCGATGCTGCTCTGGCGCGTTTGATCGCGGCAATGCAAGTACTTCTTGAGAGCGCGCAGAACGAATACCCAGATTCTCCAATCGGGCAACGATGGGCGCCCGCGCGCCTAGGTGGCACTGCGCCAACGCCCGAGATGGTTGAATTAGAGAGTCGAAAGCGAAGGAAGGAAATCTAGTGTTTGGTCGGAAGAAGAAAGATGGCGCTCCCCGCGAGAAACGTTTTAAGACGATTCGCGATGCCTATGCATTAGCAAAACGTGAATATTCCTTCGTCATCCTTCGATGCGTGGCTGTTTTCTTGCCACTTTGGGGAATTGGTATTGCCCTTGGAGCCGCGTTCGGTCGCCCCGGTTATGGCGCTTTCGTAACATTCCCCCTAGCTGCTTTAGGCGGCTTTTTCTATTTCACTCGAATGGCAAGTAGCGCGGCTTACGCTTCCATTGAAGGAGAAGCTGGTGCCGGCGCAAGTGTCTTAATGTCGATTCGCCGCGGTTGGACCGTCTCGCCAGCTGTAAATGTAAATAAGAATCAAGATATGGTTCATCGCGCTGTTGGTCGCCCTGGGATTGTTCTGGTTGGTGAAGGTGGTGCGGCTCTGCGCACGCTCCTTAATGATGAGCGAAGAAAAATGGAGCGGTTCGCACCTGGCGTTCCGGTCTTTGAGTTAATTGTTGGTAACGAAAAAGATCAGGTTTCCATCAGAAAACTTCAACGGCGAATGAAAAAATTTCCCAAGAAATTATCAAAGGTTCAACTCCGCGAACTCCGCGCTCGTTTGAAATCAATAGGCGGTATGAATATTCCGTTGCCTAAGGGGCCAATGCCTAAGAATTTGAGGATGCCCAAGCCTCGTTAAGTTCTAACGTACTTTCACAACTTGGCTCTTTGTAAAACGATCGTGTAATCCCCTGCTTTCGCTATCTATTACGAGCGGCGGAACAACCAAGGCAATTAGAACTGTCCGCAAAAACGCCTTGGAGGGAATGATGAAATATTGCTCTGGATAGCTAACAACTCGGATGCCCATTACCCGTTGGCCAATAGATGCACCCGTCAGGGCCGTCAGGACGCTAACCTCAATGACGAAAATTACGAGCCGAGTCAGGCTCGGCGCTAGGGAGCTGGCGAAGATCGGGAAAATTAGCCCGGTCGTGAAGGTGGCAACGACCCAATCGAGGCTTAAGGCGGCTAGCCGCCTACCCAGCGATGCCCGCTCAAAGCCCGGATTCACCGTCAGACCGTAGCCCATCGCAGCGGGTCGACTCGGGTAATCGAAACATGACCGTAACACTCCAGATACCCCGGTTTCACTGCTTCCATCTACGATTCCGGCTATCCACTCAACGATGAGTAACTGATTCTGAAGAACTAGGCCGTAGGAGCAACATGTTCAAAACCTCAGCTGAATTAATAAGTTACATCAAGAAAGAGAACATTTCGTTAGTTGATGTTCGTTTTATTGATCTACCTGGAATTCAACATCACTTCAATGTACCTGCAAGTCAATTTACCGAAGATGTTTTTAAAGATGGCCTGATGTTCGATGGTTCATCCATCAGAGGTTTCCAGTCGATTCATGAATCAGATATGAAACTCCTCCCTGCGCCGGAAACAGCTTTCGTTGATCCATTCCGCAAAGAGAAGACTCTCGTTGTTCACTTCTCAGTAGTAAATCCAGATGACAACTCTGCTTACTCGCGCGATCCACGCCAGGTGGTGACAAAGGCGGTTGAGTACATGCGCTCTACCGGTATCGCAGATACTGCTTACTTTGCACCAGAGGCTGAGTTTTATGTATTCGATCGAGTTCGCTACTTAACCGGGATGAACACTGGTTACTATGAAGTTGATTCTTATGAAGGTGCATGGAATACCGGAATTAAAGAGGATCCGGATGGGACACCAAATCGCGGTTATCGCACCCGTATCAAGGGTGGATATTTCCCAGTCTCGCCAACCGATCAATTCGCAGATCTTCGCGATGAAATGGTGATGAACCTTGAGAGAGTCGGCCTATCTGTTGAGCGTGCTCACCACGAAGTTGGAACTGCAGGCCAGATGGAAGTTAACTACCGCTTCAACGACATTCTTCATGCTGGCGATGATCTTATGAAGTTTAAGTACGTCATACGCAATACTGCGTGGCAAGCCGGCAAGACCGTAACTTTTATGCCGAAACCACTCTTTGGCGATAATGGCTCTGGAATGCACGTGCACCAATCTCTTTGGAAGGATGGGAAGCCACTTTTCTGGGGTGATGGATATGCAAATCTCTCTGATATTGCTCGTTGGTATATCGGTGGAATTTTGAAGCACGCTCCATCGCTACTTGCATTTACTAATCCGACAGTGAACTCATATAAGCGACTTGTCCCAGGCTACGAAGCTCCGGTAAACCTCGTTTACTCAGCTCGTAATAGATCTGCGTGTATTCGTATTCCGATTACCGGAACAAGCCCGAAGGCAAAGCGCATCGAGTTCCGATGCCCAGATCCATCCTCAAATCCATACCTTGCCTTCTCGGCGATCTTGATGGCTGGTCTTGATGGAATCACCAACAAGATTGAACCGCCAAAGCCAGTTGATAAGGATCTTTACGAACTAGAAGGAGCCGAAGCTAAAGCAATTCCGCAAGTTCCTGGTTCGCTAGACAAGGTAATCGATAGCCTTGAAGCAGACCACGAGTTCCTAACTCGCGGTGGCGTCTTCACTAAAGACCTTATCGATACCTGGATTGAGTGGAAGCGTAAGTCAGAAATTGACTATGTCCGACTACGTCCTCATCCAGCAGAGTTTGAACTCTATTTCGATATCTAGGAAACTCAAGAAAAAAGCCCACCAAATCGGTGGGCTTTTTTTATTCTCTCTAACTATTTCCCAACATTCTTCAGTCGCTGAACCAATGGTGGGTGGGTGTAATTAAAGGCCACATAGAGTGGATGTGGGTTTAGATTTGCAAGGCTATCGGTTGAGATTTTGGAGAGCGCGCTTCGCATCGGGGCCTGCTTAAAAGTCTTTGCAGCAAAGGTATCGGCATCAAATTCATTGCGGCGAGAGAGTGAGTTATTGAGTAATCCCAGGAGTATTTGTAGCGGAGTCAGCAGGATGAAGAAAGCAAGCGCGGATAGGTGGAATTTGCTCTCTTCGGCTCCTAGAGCTCTCGAAAATTCGGGATATTGGAGCGCCCAGCCAAGAAGTGCGAAAATTGCCAAAGTTTGGATATTAGAAGACATGAACATAGCAAGAGTGTGTTTGCGTTTATAGTGCCCAATCTCATGGGCAAGTACTGCAACAATTTCATCCTTGCTCAATTTTTCAATCAAGGTATCGAAGAGCACAATTGTCTTGCTCTTTCCCATTCCGCTGAAGAATGCATTTGCCTTAGTCGATCGCTTAGAGCCATCCATAACAAAGAGATTCTTAAGTGAATAACCTTGGGATTTACAGTATTGGCCTATTGCTTCCTTGAGTTCGCCATCCTGAAGAGGGGTCAACTTATTGAATAACGGGAGAATCAGTTTGGTGCCAAACATAAACATGAATATTGAGAAACCAGCGACAAGTAACCAGCTATAAAGCCAGAAGCGATCTTCAAATCGTTCATATAGCCAGATAACTGCAGTAAGGAGTGAACCTCCGATTAGTACGCCGACCACGCTGCCTTTGACGATGTCCGTTATAAACGTTGTAGGGGTCGCCTTGTTAAAACCATATTTGGCCTCGATTCCAAAGGTTGACTTGATTGCAAATGGGAGTGAGATAAGCCAACTAATGACACTTAGCGCACCAATGAACAGGAGTGAGACCAGTAGTGAGTTATCAATTCGCTCGGAAACGAAGCGATCCAAGCTTGCGAACCAACCGAAGGCAATCGCAAGCACCATTAATGCAGTTGATAGCGAACCAGAGATCAATCCCAGTTGATTCTTCTCATACCCGTAAGTAATTGAGCGTTGATGCTCTTTCTCATCATATAGATGGGCTACTAAAGGGTCAGGCTTAGCTTCAGAACTACGCTGATTGAGGTGATCAAGAAGCGACTCCAGGATGAAGGTTCCGGCAACAATAATTATCAAAGCTTCTAATAACATGACTTGAGGTTAGCCGATAGAGTTGAGATATGTGTCGCCTCCTTGGTTATGTCGCAAAAGCCCCTACTTCAATTGAGAAGTTTGCTGGCCCCGCTTTTAAGGAGTTTGTGAAGCTATCCGAGGTTCATAAGGATAGTTGGGGGCTCTGCCTAGTTGATTCAAATCAAGTCGAACTCAAGAAGAGCGCTGAGACCGCCGCAACCAGCGCGAATTTTGACGCAATCGCGAAAAACTCGAGTTCCTCAGGAGGTCTTCTACATTTCAGATGGGCTTCTCCTGGCATCGAAGTTAATGATGTAAATGCACATCCATTTTCCTATGAAGATATTTGTTTTATTCATAATGGAGCGTTATCTCCATATGACGCACTTCTCCCTGAAATATCAGAGGATCTAATTGCATTGCGAGAGGGATCTGGCGATAGCGAGCTGCTTTTCCTCTTCGCTCTTACCAAGATTAAGAAACAAGGCTTCGTACCGGGAGTCTTGGATGCAATCCGAAGCATCAAAAAAAGTTATGAGTACAGCAGCTTAAATTCAATGTTTTTGAACAGTTCACACTTAGTAGTCATCTCGGAACATCATGAGGACAACCGCCCATCATGGGCCGAACCAAATTACTATGAAGTTCGCTATCGACTCGACGGAATGGGTTGCCTGGTGGCGTCTTCCGGATGGAGCCAATCTGGTTGGACCTTGATGCCAAATCACAGCGCCCTTATTGTTGATCGTGCCACCATGAAGGCTGAATTGATTAACCTTTAGCTAAGCGTTTCACCTTATTCTCACTGGAAACAACAGTGAGAACACCCAAGATGATAATTGCTCCACCGAGTGCGTAATTCAGCGTTATTACCTCGTTCAAGAAAACGACTCCCAAAAGTACGGCGATAACAGGATTTACATATGCATAAGTGGCGGTAAGCGAGACCGGGGCATTCATAACGAGCCATAGATAAGCCGAATACGCAGCGATAGAGCCAACAAAAACTAAATACCAGAACCAGAGCCAGGATGAATTCGAGCCATCGAGAAAGTCGCCCAGAGTTTCTCCGCGAATTAGACCCGCGATAGTAAGCGCTATCCCGCCGGCAAGCATTTCAATGCCGGTAAACAAAAGTGAGTTCTTCGGAATGGGAAATCGTGGAGAGAGATAAGTACCCAGAGCCCACCCAATATTTCCAAGTAGGACCATAAACATGTAGAAGAAAAGTGTTCCTGAGCTAACTCCACTGACTGATTCAATACTTCCAGGCTTTAGGAGGATTATCACTCCAATAAAACCAACCAGAGTTCCTACCCAAGTAAGTTTTGTAATTTGCTCCTTCGAGAAAGTTCTAAATAGAGCGATCCAAAGAGGTAGGGCCGCGATAATCAATGAGACGACTCCGGTTGGGACATGAGCTTCAGCTACTGCGACATTTCCAATTCCAAAACCGAGCGTTACAAAACCTAGTATTGAAGCGGAAGCGATCTCTGGGCGCGGGACTTGAAATTCTCTAGCTCCCTGCCGGAAATAAATAAATGTGAAGAGAATCAGTCCCGCCAAGGTGAAGCGAATTCCCATGGAAAGCAGCGGCGGCATGCTTTCGATGACCTTAGCAATGGCGAAGTAGGTCGAGCCCCAGATTATGTAAACGGTCCATAGGCTGACCCAGGTCTTGCTTCGCAGACTCACCCCGGAAGGCTAAAGCCCTTCCAGCAGGTTGAAAAGCCAACTTTTTGCAGTTGCAAACCATTTGCAATAAACTCTAGTCATGTTGATTCCGAAGCTGCACATCCCAGATGGATTCGTAAATCTCCCTATCAGCGCCCTTTTTGGCCTGCTATCGATAGTTTTTGTTGGAATCGCCCTCAGGGGCGCCGCGAAGAGTCTTGATGATCGTACGACTCCCCTAGCGGGACTCACTGCCGTTTTTATCTTCGCTGCCCAGATGATCAACTTCCCAGTTGCTGCTGGAACCAGTGGCCATCTTGTTGGCGCCGCATTAGCGACGGTATTGGTGGGGCCACACTCTGCAACTCTGGCGCTCACCGTCGTCTTGGGCGTTCAAGCCTTGCTCTTTGCCGATGGCGGTCTTACCGCTCTTGGATTAAATGTTTTTAACCTCTCTGTGATCGCCGTCTGGGTAAGTCATTTCCTTCTAGTTGCGCTTCGAAAAGTTCTACCGAAGACAAAGTCTGGCGTAACTGTTGCGGCAGCAGTTGCAGCATATGTTTCAGTTCCGCTGGCAGCTCTTGGCTTCACTATTCAATATGCACTCGGTGGAACCGGAACAATTCCAGTCGGAACTGTTGCGGGCGCGATGATCGGAACACATCTGCTAATCGGATTTGGTGAAGCGCTCATTACATTTATGACTGTTTCAGCTGTTATCGCAACTCGATCAGATTTGGTTTATGGCTGGAAGCCAGAATTGGAGATTCGTTCATGAGTAAGGTGACAAAGAAGTTCTATACATATTTCTTCCTTGCTTCGCTCGTGGTAGCCGGCGTCCTCTCCTACTATGCTTCTTCGAGTCCGGATGGCCTAGAGAAGGTAGCTGAAGACACCGGATTTTTGGATACCGCAAAAGATTCTGCAGTCTCGGGCTCTCCGCTAGCTGATTATGGTGTTGCAGGACTTGATAACGAGAGATTAAGTGTTGGGGTTTCCGGCGTGATTGGCATCCTCGCAACCGCAGCAATCGCATTTGCTGTCTTCGCAATTGCAAAGAAATTCAAATCGGGAGCAAACAACTGAAAAGCACCCATCATCATGGCCACGATGTTGGCGAGCGGTTATTTCTGCACCGCCACACCTTCATCCATGATCTAGCTCCTGAAACAAAGATTTTAAGCGCTCTTCTCTTTGTCATTGTGGTGGTTGCTACTCCGATACAGAATCTCTCTGCCTATTTTCTATTCTTCATGATGCTTTTAGTGTTAATCAGAATGGCAAAGCTTCCCTATCGGACGGTTTTCATTCGCTCGCTAGTTGAGATTCCATTTGTTCTCTTCGCGCTCTTGATGCCCTTTTTCGGAACTGGACCGAAGGTTCAATTTCTGGGCCTAGAACTTTATGAAGCCGGGATATGGGCGGGCACCGGTATCGTCGCTAAGGGAACAATTGGCGTGATGACTGCAATCATCCTCTCTGCTTCAACTTCAGCGCGCGAGATATTGATCGGACTCGAGAAGCTAAGAGTTCCGCAACCGCTAGTTAGTATCGCGACATTCATGCTCCGCTATCTAAATGTCATCAATGACGAGTTGGGACGGATGAAGATTGCGCGTGAGTCACGCGGATTTGAAGAACGAGGTTTGAGATCATGGCGAATTCTGGCTCAAACTGTAGGTGCTTTGTTCATCCGTTCATATGAGAGAGGTGAGCGTGTTTATCTAGCGATGCTCTCTCGTGGATATATCGGAGCTATGACAAAACTATCCGATGAGAAAGAGCGTAGATTGGCAACTGCGCTTATTCTTCCGGCTACTGCTGCCTTGATTTCGATTTCGACAGGAGTCCTGCTTTGAGCACCATTCCAAGTCTTAAAATTTCAAACCTTGCCTACGCCTATCCGGATGGCCATCAAGCTCTTTACGGTGTGAAACTAGAGATATCCAAAGGCGAAAAGGTCGCCCTCCTTGGTCCAAATGGTGCCGGAAAGACCACGCTAGTCCTCCACTTAAATGGAATTATTGCAACGCAACAAGGAAGTGTCTCTGTCGCTGGATCTGTGGTTGACTCAAAGAACAAAGAGAGTTTGAAACACATTCGCGAACGAGTCGGAATTGTTTTTCAAGATCCAGATGATCAGCTCTTTATGCCCACTGTGGCCGAAGATGTCGCTTTTGGTCCTTATAACTCAGGGCTTCGTGGCGCTGAGTTAGAAAAAGTCACTAACGATGCTTTATCCAAGGTAGGGATGCTGGAGTATCGAGACCGACCACCCCATCACTTATCTTTCGGACAAAGGCGACGAGTTGCAGTAGCCACGGTTCTGGCTATGAGCCCGGAAATTCTCGTTTTGGATGAACCATCCTCGAATTTAGATCCGGCATCACGACGCGAATTGGCTGAAATTCTTCGCTCCCTTGATGTCACTATTTTGATGGTCACACACGACCTGCCCTACGCACTTGAACTCTGTGAACGTTCGGTAATTCTCTCCGGCGGGGTTATCGCCGTTGATGAGAGGACTTCGGAACTCTTCAAGAAAACCGAACTCTTGGCATCCCATCGCCTTGAGCTACCTTTTGGCTTTAAGCTCTAGTTGAAATTAATCAAGGAAGAAATCAAGCAGAAAGTCTTTAGTTCCCGGCACTACCGCGTACTTGTCTAGATCAGTCACGCCAACTGACGCAAGTACCTCGTCATCTACAAAGAAATTACCCGTACATTCAGCGCTGGAACGATTTAGTATCACGTGCGCTGCATCAGACAAGATTTCGGGCTTTCTACATGCAGCGGTATCAACGCCAGGAATCATCTGAAGGGCGGCAGTATCGATAGCGGTTCTTGGCCAGAGTGCGTTTACTGCAATTCCATCACGCTTAAATTCTTCAGACATTCCCAAGACGCACATACTCATTCCATATTTTGCCATCGTGTATGCAACGTGATTCTTAAACCACTTCGCCTTCATTGATAACGGTGGCGAGAGAGTGAGGATGTGCGAATTCCTTCCGGCTTTCGCAGAATCTTTTAAGTGAGGTATCGCCGCCTGAGATGTCAGGAAAGTTCCCCTCACGTTCACATCGAACATGAGATCAAATCGCTTTGCTGGGGTAGCTAGCGTTGGCGTTAGATTTATTGCGCTAGCGTTATTAATCAAGATATCTAGGCCGCCAAACGCTTCTACAGTCTTTGCAATCGCCTCCTCGATCTGGGATTCATCGCGGATATCGCATTGGATTGGTAGAGCTTCTCCCCCAGCCGCTTTTATCTCTTCGGCTGCAGTAAAAATCGTGCCGGGAAGTTTTGGATGAGGATCTGCGGTTTTGGCTGCGATTGCAATCTGGGCGCCATCTTGAGCGGCACGTAGGGCTATCGCAAGTCCGATTCCGCGCGATCCACCAGTGATGAAGATGCGTTTACCCTTCAGTGACATGGATTAGCCTCTCTTCTACTTACCTTTTTTGGCTAGAAAATTCATAAATGCTTCGCGAGCTTCATCCGATTGGAGCGCCATTTGAAAGAGCTCGCCTTCGGCGCGCATGACCGCCGCAACTTTTTCGTGCAGTTCACTCTTTAAGAGAGCTTTGGTTTGTATAACAGCGTTAGGAGGCTGTGCGGCAATCTTTGTGGCAATCGCCTGGGCGACATCAATCGGTGACTCAGAAATCTCCGAGATCAGTCCCATGGAGAGCGCCTCAACTGCGCCAAAGGCTTCGCCAGTAAGGAATACCTTGCTAGCGCGTTGATGACCTACGAGTCTAGGAAAAAGTATCGACGAACCCGCTTCAGGAACCAAGCCAAGATTTACAAAGGGCATCGAGAATCGAGCACTAGGTGCAGCGACTACAACATCGCAATGGAAGAGCATCGTGGTGCCGATTCCAACTGCGTTACCTGAGACAGCAGCGAGAAGCGGCTTAGAAAAATTGTGAATTGCCGCCAGAAAATTCATGACTGGCGAACCCTCCTCGAGCGGTGGAGTGTTGAGAAAATCAAATAAGTCATTGCCGGCGGTGAAGTGCTGTGAAGAGCTCGCAATTAGAACTACGCGAACTCCAAAATCGCCATTAGCTTCGTTTATGGCGTTTGCTAGAAATTGATACATATCGCGAGTGATCGCGTTCTGCTTCTCGGGTCTATTGAGAGTCAGGGTTAGAATCTGATTATTGGTACTTGCTAGGACCTCACTCACCCGTGAATCCTAGCCGGAGAGCTAGGGAGTATTTAGGGAGCGCCTTACGATTCTTACTCGAGACTTATCTCCCTTTGAACACCTTGTAGCTGGGCACTTATGTGATGGGTTATCAAATGCAGCGATTGCAAGGGAAACAGCTCATAGCGAGAAAGTGGTCGAGAACACCGTCTCCAGAATGGCGAAAGCGCTAGGGGTTCAATCAGGGCCGGATATCAATATCAGAGTTCTTATTGCTCTTGCCTATCGCTCCCACTTTTGTGATCAAGCATTTGAAAAGTTGGGAGTTCCCTGCCGGCATCTTGACATCGGTCCTGACGGAACTGCGACTTGTTCTAGACACATTGATTAGTTTCAGTTAAGTGACCTACGTCAAAGTGCTACCCCTCACTTACCTCTCCTAGATGCTAGCTCTCGCGAATTTCAATTAGAAGAATCGATAAAAGAGTTTTATCTCCTTAGGAGATCTAGTCGGGATCTCGGGTGGGAAACCACATAACAAAAACTTAGGAGAGAAGTAATGAAACGCAGAACAATTGATCGAATCGTCAGCCTCCTCGGCCTCGGTTTATCACTATTTCTATTTGTGTTAGCCGGACTTTTGAACTGGGGATACAACTTCGCAAATGATGAAGTAACCAGCCAACTCTCGGCACAGAAAATCAGTTTCCCAGCAGCTGATTCGGATAGCTTTAAAAACCTAGCTGATGAAGATCGCCTTGCAATCGAGGCTTTCGCAGGTTTAGCCCTAACAACTGGTGAGCAGGCAAAGGCATATGCCGACCACTACATCGGAGCCCACGTAAAAGGTATTGCCGGTGGAAAAACTTATAGTGAGATTAGCGGTGAAGCGCTTGCTCTTAGCGCGCAGTCACGCGCCAATCCCGGTGATACAGAGTT
>Ga0208004_1000417_pt1 | contig 16672 bp, 17 predicted proteins | sample DEB08_DNA_6_FD_184522 | JGI IMG/M metagenome (GOLD analysis project Ga0208004, IMG submission 184522) | Aqueous microbial communities from the Delaware River and Bay under freshwater to marine salinity gradient to study organic matter... | ecosystem: Environmental > Aquatic > Marine > Coastal ...
CGTTTCTCCTTCACGAGCAACGTTTGATCAAGTCTGCCGCAGAAATCAGAGTCATGCGCCGGGCGGGCGAAATCAGTGCTGAGGCACATACCCGCGCCATGCGCGAATGCCAGCCGGGGCGATATGAATATCATTTGGAGGCGTCCATCCAGCATACCTTTGCTGAACACGGTGCGCGCTTTCCCGCCTACAGCTCTATCGTCGGCTCAGGCGCCAACGCCTGCATCCTGCACTACACCGAGAACAATGCGCGATTGCGCTCGGGGGATCTCGTGTTGATTGATGCGGGCTGTGAATTTCAGGGCTATGCCGCGGACATCACCCGGACTTTTCCCGTGAACGGGCAGTTTAGCGCTGAGCAGCGTGCCATTTACGATTTGGTGCTCGAGGCACAGCGCGCCGCCATTGCCAAGGTGAAGCCCGGTAACACCTGGAATCAGCCCCATGATGCGACGGTCAGGGTGATTACTCGGGGTTTGATAAAGCTCGGGTTGCTCAAGGGTAACGAGCGAGAGCTCATCAAGGCAGAGGCCTATCGGGATTTTTATATGCACAGGGCTGGCCATTGGCTGGGGCTTGATGTCCACGACGTCGGCGATTATCGGATCGCGGGACGCTGGAGGCAGCTTGAGCCCGGGATGGTGCTGACCATTGAGCCCGGTATTTATATCGCGCCTGACAATACCCGCGTCGCCAAGCGGTGGCGTGGCATTGGTGTGCGGATCGAGGATGACGTTGTAGTCACGGAGAAAGGCTGTGACGTGCTGACGGCAGACGTACCCAAGCGCGCGGAGGAGATTGAAGCCTTGATGGCCGCGACGGCGTGATCCCAGCGCCGCACATTGTCATCCTTGGCGGGGGGTTGGCGGGCCTTGCCTTCGCCGTAGCCATTGCGCGTGCGGGAGAGGCACCATCCGGCGCCTCGATAAGGGTAACGTTGCTTGAGGCACAGGCTTTTAAATCCGGCACCTCTAATCCGCTCGATACCCGCGCATCAGCCCTCAATTTACACTCGGTGGCGTTGCTTAAAGATTGGGGCATCTGGCCTGCGCTGGCCCCCGATTGTGGCGTTATCCGGGACATCCACGTGTCCCACCGCGACCACTTTGGTAGCACATTGATGCAGTCCGAGGATATCGATGCCGAGGCACTGGGTTACGTTGCCGAAAACCATGATCTGGGGCGCCATTTGCTGGAGCGCGCGCAGGCTTTGGGTGTGTCGGTTCGCGCACCGGTGAGGTGCACGCGACTGTGCACAGAAGGGGATTCCCCCGGGGTGGAGACCGAAACAGGCGAGACAGTAGCGGCGGACCTCATTCTCTTGGCCTCGGGCGTCACGCCCGAGTGGTTTGATGCCTTGGGGATTAGTACGCAGGAGCGGCCCAGTGACACCCACGCCGTTGTGTTTAATGCGATTTTTCCAGGACAACAGGGCGGTTGCGCATTTGAGCGATTTACCCAGCACGGCCCTCTCGCGGTGCTGCCGCTACCTTCGATCCGGCGTCAGGAACAGCGCTACAACGTGGTGTGGTCGGTCCCTGACAATGCGGTTGAGGCGCTCATGTCGTTAGAGGATGAGGGGTTCTGTGCCCGGTTTCAGGCAGCCTTTGGCTGGCGGCTGGGCGCGGTGAGCGCTGTGGGGAAGCGAAGCCAATGGCCGCTGATGCGCAGCTTGGCGCGTGAACAACTGCGCAGCGGGTTTTTACTGGTGGGTAATGCCGCGCATACATTGCACCCCGTTGCCGGACAGGGCCTCAACCTCTCTCTGCGGGAAGCTGACCTCCTTGCTACAACGCTGGTCGGGGCCATTGCCGACGGTCAGCCATTGGCCCGCGCGAGTAGTTTGCGCCGCTATTTGGAGGAGGCGTCGACGGAGCAAACATTTCTGACCAACAGCACCGATTTGCTGGCCACGCTGTTTAATCACAGAGGCCTTTTGCTCGATGGTCCGCGCAATGCCTCGCTGGCGTTGCTCGACCTGGTACCCGGCGCGCGGGCGCAAATAGCGCGCCTGGGGACGGGAGTCCGCCATGCATGACCTCGATGAGGTAATTCGCACAGATGTATTAATCATCGGTGGGGGAATCGCAGGTCTGTCCTTGGCGACGGCACTGGGGCGTGAGGGCTTTGACGTGACGGTCATCGACGGTGCCGGCCGTCCCGCACACGCCCCACCCGGCAGTGATTTAAGCGATTGGGATCTTCGCGTCAGCGCCTTAACCCCCGCCTCATTGGCATTTCTCGATGCCATTGGCGCGCGCAGTGAGGCTTTATTTCATCGTGCAGCTCCCTATCAAGCCATGCGCGTGTGGGATGCCAACGGCAGTGGCCGCATTGCTTTCCACGCCGACGATATCGATGCGCCCTGTCTGGGCCAGATAGTCGAAAACCGGGAGATACTTCAGGCCTTGCTACAAAGTGCCCAGACGCTGCCAAGCGTCTCCTTCTATTGGGAGCATGCGCTTGAGACCATGTCGCCCGCTGAGTCGGGATGGTTAGTGACCTGCGCAAACGACGCTCAGTTCCGCGCGGGGCTGGTGATTGGCGCAGATGGCGCGCGTTCCAAGGCAAGGCAATTGCTGGGCATGCCCACGCGGGAATGGAGTTATGCACAAACCGCTATTGTTGCTACCGTAGGGTTAGCCGCTGAGCATGCCGACACATGCTGGCAGGTTTTTCTCGAGTCGGGCCCGCTGGCCATGCTGCCCTTGGCAGACCCTAATAAGGTCGCCATCGTCTGGTCTTTGGATGATGCGGCGCATCTTGAAATGGCGGACCTCACCGATGCGGCATTTGTCGATGCGCTCAATCGGGCAATGGGTTCTTCAGGCCCGGTTTCAGAGGCCGTGGGACCCCGGGCCAGTTTTCCCCTGTCTCAGCGCCACGCGCTTGACTATTGCGACGAGAGTTTTGCATTGGTTGCCGATGCGGCCCACAGTTTTCACCCGTTAGCGGGCCAGGGAATCAACCTGGGGTTGACCGATGTCGCTGTGCTGACCGAGGAGCTTGTGGCGTCGCGAGCCGGTGGACTGACGCTCTCCAGTGCCGTGCCGCTCAGGCGTTATCAGCGGCGACGCAAGACCGAGAATTTGGCGATGATGGCCGCGATGGAGGGCTTTAAGCGGGGCTTCGGCACCTTGAACCCGCTGGCGGTGATAAGCAGGAATCTGGGCTTGAGTATGGTTGATCAACAGGGCTGGCTGAAGCGCTGGTTCATGCGTCATGCTATCAGCTGAAGTCGCGGCCATTGCGTCAGTTTCATTCCTCAATTGAGTAGGAGAAGGTCATGAGTCTGTATCCCGAAGAATTGTTTTATGCCGATACCCACGAGTGGGCGCGGCGTGAGGATGACGGGTCCGTAACCGTCGGGATCACCGATCATGCCCAGCAAGCGCTGGGCGACGTGGTTTATGTAGAGTTGCCAGCAGTGGGTACTGTGGTCGTCGCGGGCGCGCAAACGGGTATTGTTGAGTCGGTGAAAGCGGCATCGGATATCTTTGCGCCCGTGGCCGGCACGGTGACGGCTATTAACGAGGCATTGGTCGACGCACCGGAGCAGATCAACGAGGATCCCTACCAGCAGGGTTGGTTTTATCGACTGATGCCGGAGGATCACCAGCAGCTCGATGCGCTACTGAGCGCGGCGGCCTATCAGGCGCAGCAAACCGGCTGAGCAAAGCGGGATCTCAATCGCGCAAGGACAGTATTTGCCAATGATTATCTTCGGCGTGGCGCCGCAGCGTGGGGTCGGGGTCTACGGCGACGGGATGACCCACGCTGGCGAGTAGCGGCAGGTCATTGTGCGAGTCTGAGTAAAACCAGGTGTCCTCCATTGCCGGTAAGGGTTGCGTCGCGGTGTCCCATTTAGCCCGCCACCGTTCAAGATGGCTGATCTTTCCCTCTTGGAAACAGGGGGGGCCGTCGGGCTGCCCAGTGTAGTGATCTTGATCTATGCCCACGCCACTGCAAAGCCATTGCTCAAACCCCAGACGCGCAGCTACGGGTTCTGCCACGACGGCGTGTGTCGCGGTCATTAGCAGCAGCATATCGCCCGCGATCCGGTGCTGATCGATCAGCGCAAAGGCCTTGTCGAGCAGCATAGGTTCGATACAGTCGCGGACGAATTCATGTTGCAACGCTTGGACCTCTTTTCGGTGCTTGCCTCTGAGCGGTCCTAAAACGAAACTCAGGTAGGCATGCATATCGAGGGAGCCGGCTCGATAGTCCGCATAAAATTGATCATTGCGAAGCCGATAGTCATCCGCCGATGCCCAATTTTTTTCGCAGAGGAATTCGCCCCAGCGGTGGTCGGAATCGCCCGCGAGTAGCGTGTTATCCAGATCGAATATGGCCAGTGACATGGTGTGTAATCGCTTTTCCCAAATAAAGATGGCCGCCTGAGTGCCGCCGGCGGGGATGTGTGGAAGAATACGGGTCGAGAGCTTGCGCCAAAATCCGGCGCGACTCAAATAGCCACTGAAGGTTTGCCATCTTGGATCCAGAGACTGACAACGAGCGCGTCATCGACAGCGAAGGGTTTAGACCCAACGTCGGGATCGTCATCTGCAATCAAGAGGATCAGGTGCTGTGGGGGCGCAGGATCAATGGCAAGGACTCCTGGCAGTTTCCCCAGGGCGGGGTGCATCGTGACGAGAGCCCCGAGGATGCCATGTACCGCGAGCTCGAGGAAGAAGTGGGCTTGCCGCCCGAAGCCGTTACGATTTTGGGGCGAACTTCTGGCTGGTTGCGCTATCGCCTGCCAAAAAAATACGTGCGCAAGACGGAAGCGCCCGTTTGCATCGGTCAGAAGCAAATCTGGTTTTTGCTCCGATTGGTGGCCCCCGAGAGTCGCATTCGCCTCGACGCCCACGCAGACCCCGAGTTCGATCACTGGCGCTGGGTGAGCTTTTGGTATCCCGTTACCGCCGTGGTTGATTTCAAGCAGGAAGTTTATCGGCAGGCCCTCACCCAGCTGGCCGAGCGTTTGTCGCCACCACGCAAAGCCGCCAGAAAGCGCAGGCGGAAACGATAATGCTCGAGACGCTACGCCGACTGACGCAAGCAGTTAACGACGCGGATTCCCTTGATGAAGCGTTAGTGTTGATCGTTGCTCAAGTGAGGGCGGCGATGAGTACCGACGTCTGTACGGTCTACCTTCATGATAAGCCCAGCCAGAAGCTGGTTTTTCGCGCCACCGAGGGGCTCAATCTCGATAAGGTCGGGCAATTTGGCCTCGCGTTTGATGAGGGGCTCGTGGGTTGGGTGGCAACCCGTGAGGAACCCCTCAATCTCGAGGACGCAAGCGCCCATCCGCAATTTCAGTTGGTTGAGGGGTTGGGTGAAGAGTCTTTCAGTGCGTTTCTTGGTGCGCCGATCGTGCATCAGCGTGACCTTTTGGGCGTGCTGGTGGTGCAGCAAGGTGCCCGTCGGCGTTTCTCCGAGGAGGAAGAGGCCTTTCTGATTACGGTGTCCGCCCAGCTAGCCGGACTGATTGCTCACGCAGAGTTGGCCGGGGCTATCGGCAGAGGCGCTTCACCGGAGGCGCGGCCGGAGAGCGTTTCGGGCAGCGTGGCGCGGCTGTCGGGTGTGGCCGCTTGCACTGGAATTGGTATTGGCGTTGCGGCGTGGGTATCGCCCCATGCCGACCTGCAAACGGTGCCTTCTCGACAGGCGGCTGATCGTCGCGCAGAGCTCGCCGCATTCCGAGAGGCCCTGGCGGCCGTCAGGGCAGACATCCAACAGGTGGCCGAAAATCTCAAGGGCGAACTGGGGCCCGAAGACAACGCCCTGTTCGGCGTCTATCTCAATATTCTCGATGACTCAACGCTGGGCGGAGAGGTCGCGTCGTTGATCAAGTCCGGTGAGTGGGCCCAGGGGGCGTTAAGCCAGGTGATGCTCCGCCATATCCGACATTTCGAGCGCATGGAACACTCCTATTTGCGCGAGCGGGCTGTCGATGTGCGGGATCTGGGTACGCGGGTGCTGGGCTACTTGCAGGACGCGTCTCGCCAGCAAGTTGATTACCCCGCTCAGACGATTTTGGTCGCAGAAGAGTTGACCGCTTCAACGTTGGGTGAAATTCCACGAGATCGATTAGCCGGCATCGTTTCCATGCGCGGCAGTGCCAATAGCCACACCGCGATTCTGGCACGGGCGATGGGCATTCCCGCTGTGGTGGGCGTAGAGGACCTGCCGCTGAAGCAAATGCCCGATCAGAAACTGGTTGTCGATGGCTATAACGGTCGCATTTACGTCAATCCCCACGCGGATTTACTCGCGCGGTTTGAGGCTCTGTTGGCTGAGGATCAGGCGCTGTCGGCTGAGCTTGCGCCCCTGGCCCGCTTGCCCGCCGCAACGTCGGACGGTGTGGCGATACCTCTATGGGTGAATACGGGCGTAGCGGCTGATGTGCAACGGGCGCGTGAGTTTGGTGCGGAGGGCGTGGGGCTCTATCGCACCGAGGTCAGCTTTTTACTCAGGGATCGGTTTCCCAGCGAAGAGGAACAGAGACAGCTCTATCGCGAGCAGCTGGAGGCTTTTCATCCTCTGCCCGTGACCATGCGCACCCTCGACATAGGGGGAGACAAATCCTTGCCCTACTTTCCCATTGAGGAATCAAACCCTTTTCTGGGTTGGCGTGGAATCCGCGTTACGCTCGATCATCCGGAAATATTCCTGACTCAAGTGCGTGCGATGCTGCGCGCAAATGAGGGGTTGAATAACCTGCGTATCCTGCTGCCCATGGTCACTGCGATGGATGAGTGGCGAGCGGCGCACCAGTTAATTGTCCGTTGTCATGAGGAGGTGTCGGCCGAGGGTTGCACATCTGAGTTCCCGCCATTGGGTGTCATGATTGAAGTGCCCGCTGCCGTGTACCTTGCCGAGTCGTTGGCGGAGGAAGCTGATTTTCTCTCGGTAGGCTCGAATGACCTCACACAATATCTATTGGCAGTAGATCGCGGCAACGCGCGGGTCGCGGGGCTTTATCAGTCACTGCACCCCGCGGTCCTTGCTGCTCTGTCTGACATCGTCAAGGCGGCACATGCCAAGCAGAAGTCTGTGAGCCTCTGTGGTGAATTAGCGGGAGATCCCCTCGCCGCACCGCTGCTGGTGGCCATGGGATTTGACCAGCTGTCTATGAATGCCGGGAGTTTATTAATCGTAAAGCGGGTGCTCAATGCTTTCGCTCGGCCGGAGCTCGATCAGCTGATGGCCACAGTCATGACGCTGCACTCGGCTCAGGACGTATCGAACGCACTGGGTGAAGCGCTGAGTGACCGGGGCCTGGACAGTTTTCTGCGTCGCGGGGGACCCGTCTGAATGCTGGCTTATCCCGATATTGATCCCGTCGCGATTGCGCTGGGGCCCGTCAAGATTCATTGGTACGGGCTCACCTACATCGCGGGCCTCGCCTTTGCATGGTGGCTGGCGCGTCGTCGCGCGGTGACGCAACCCTTCTCACCCTTGCAGCGTGACCAAGTGGACGATCTGATTTTTTATGCCGCAGTGGGCATTGTGTTGGGCGGTAGGCTCGGTTACGCACTGTTTTACGGTTTTGAGCGACTGTCAGAGGACCCGCTATGGGTTTTCAGAGTTTGGGAAGGCGGCATGGCGTTTCATGGCGGCTTGCTCGGAGTGCTCCTGGCGATGGCATTGTTTGCGCGGCAGCAACGTATAGAGTGGGGCCGACTCATGGATTTTGTGGCACCGCTCACGCCCGTGGGGCTGGCGCTCGGCAGGCTGGGTAATTTTATTGGCCAGGAGCTATGGGGCAGAGCTAGCGACGTATCCTGGGCCATGGTGTTCCCCCGGGACCCGCTGGCACTGGCGCGTCATCCCTCACAGCTCTACCAGTTTGCGCTGGAGGGGTGCCTTCTCTTCCTGGTTTTGATTACGTTCAGCCAGCGGCAACGCCCCACCTGGGCGGTTTCCGCGCTCTTCTTGCTGGGCTACGGGGCGCTGCGCTTCACTGCGGAATTCTTTCGCGAGCCCGACGCACATATTGGATTCGATGCGCTGGGTTGGCTCACGCGAGGACAGATCCTGTGTATACCTATGCTGATCATCGGCGCGGGTTTATTTTACTGGGCTTATCGCCCGCGACAGCAATGAGGGCAGTATGCAGGCTTATCTCGACCTGTTAACCGATATTCTTGAGAGCGGCGCGGACCGGGGTGATCGCACCGGCACCGGCACCCGCTCGGTGTTCGGCCGACAACTCAGATTCAACCTGAACCATGGCTTTCCCCTGCTGACCACCAAGCGGGTCCACTTCAAAAGTGTGGCGAACGAGCTCATATGGTTTCTCAGTGGCGACACCAATACCCGTTGGCTGAAGGAGAACGGCGTCAGTATCTGGGATGAGTGGGCCACTGAAGAGGGGGAGTTGGGCCCCGTATACGGTGCGCAGTGGCACGCGTGGCCGACAAAAGACGGGGGCACCATCAATCAAATTGACTATGTCATAGACTGCTTGAAACATCGGCCGGAGAGCCGACGGATCCTGTTTCACGCATGGAATGTGGAATATCTGCCCGATGAGACTGTCAGTCCTCAGGACAATGCGCGTGCTGGCAAAATGGCGTTGCCCCCCTGCCACCTGCTATACCAGTTCTACGTGGCCGGCGGGCAATTGTCAGCGCAGCTGTACATCCGCTCTAGCGACGTTTTTCTCGGCTTGCCCTTTAATATTGCCTCGGTCGCGCTACTGGTTCACATGCTCGCGCAACAGTGCGATCTCGGTGTGGGGGAAGTGATCGTTACGCTAGGAGATGCGCATTTGTACAGCAATCACCACGACCAGGTGGCAACCCAGTTGAGCCGATCACCCCAACCGCTACCGGAGCTCGCGTTATTGCGCCGACCCGATTCTATTTATGGGTACCGGTTTGAGGACTTCGCTTTGTCGGGTTACGACCCGGCACCGCATATTCCTGCGCCGGTCGCTATCTGATGTGCGCCGACCGAGCGGACAATGACGTACCGGTGGTGTTGGTGCTGGCTGCGGCGGAGAACGGGGTCATTGGCAGGGGCAGTGCCCTGCCCTGGGAGTTGCCGGATGATCTGCTGCACTTCAAGCGCACCACCTTGGGGCACCCCATTGTGATGGGGCGTAAAACCTTTGATAGCGTGGGCTTTCCGCTGCCCGGGCGGCGCAATATTGTCATCACGCGAGACCGGTCTTGGTCCCACGAGGGCGTACTGACTTGTCATGATCTGGATGAGGCGCTTGAGCGGGGGTTCGAGCAAGCGCTGATCGATGGCGCAGAGGCAGTGATGGTGGTGGGCGGCGCTGAAATCTACCGTTTGGCCCTGCCGCGCGCTGATAAAGTTATTTTGACACGGGTTCATGGGGATGTGGCTGGTGACGTAAGGTTTGATCTTGAGTTGTTTGCCGATTGGGAACAGGTTTCATCCAAGCGATTTGAGGCGGTAGAGGGGAATAGCCATGCGTTCACTATCAGTGAGTTAGCGGCCCCCTGAGGCCTCTCAAACTCAACAATTTAGCCTGCAAACCATTTGCGTTGCTCAAACGTAACAGGTAAATTCGCTCACCCAATAAGCGATGGCGGCCATTAATAGGGATAATAACGCCACGAAATCTTGCTTGAATCGGTTGAAGATCGGTTCAATTCGAATGTGCTCTTGAGAGGAAGTTTCAATCCAATGACTACGACTCGACTGAAAAGTTTACTGTTGGCGATCTGTGTCGGCGGCAGCGCGACCATCGCTGGTGCGCAGTCCATCGACCCCATCGTTGAGGTGGGAAAGCAGCGCACTGCGGCTGCCAAAGCCTCGCAAGCCAAAATCGACCGCCTGGCTGATGAAGCGGCCAGCCTGTTGTCTGACTACAAAACGGTCATGAAGCAAGTCGATGGTTTGAAGGTCTACAACGCGCGACTCGAGCGACAGATCGCTAATCAAGAGCGTCGCATCAGAGATATCGACGAATCGATTGCAGAAGCCTCTGTGATTCAGCGTCAAATCCCGCCACTGGTGGTTCGTATGCTGGATGGTCTCGAGCAGTTCATTAACTTTGACATGCCTTTCGACCTCGATACGCGTCTGGGCAACATTGAGGCGGTCAGGGCCAACATGGATCGTTCTGACGTTACCTCTGCGGAGGCGTTTCGTCAGGTACTCGAGCTCTACTCCATTGAACTGCAGTATGGGCGAGGCATTGAATCCTACAGCGATACCATCATGCTCAACGGTGCAGACCGGGAAGTGGATATTCTGCGCATTGGCCGCGTGGCGTTGGTATACCAGAGCACTGACGGCGCCGAGACAGGTGCCTGGAACAAAGACTCCCAGAGCTGGGAACAGCTTTCTGCAGGCGATTATGCTGCTGCAGTCCGCAAAGGTGTTCGCATCGCCAAGAAGCAGGCGACGATCGAACTGTTGAACATGCCCGTATCTGCGCCGGAGGCAAACTGAAATGCGTTCTCAATTGCTAAAAGTATCTGCCCTCGCGCTGGCGAGTGTATTTTTTGCGCCGCTGTCCATCGGACAGGAGGCGGAAGCAGAAGCTGAGGCCCCACCGCCTCCCACTCCACAGGAAATTGCCGCTGAGAACCTCGACCAGCTGTTGCAGCTGGTGAAGCAGGGTCAGGCGCGCGCTTCTGCTGAAAATCAGGCGCGTGAAGAGCGCTTCTCGCGGGACAAAGCCAATCAGGCAGCGGCTTTAAAGCGCGCTGAAGATGAGCGTACCCGTGAAGAGCGACGATCCGCGCGACTCGAGAAGCAGTTTGAAGACAACGAACTATTGATTGCGGCGAAGCAGGAGCAGCTGCGAGAGCGTCTGGGCACGTTGTCCGAGCTATTCGGACACCTGACCGCAGCATCGGGTGACTTGGCTTCGAACATTGAGGTGTCACTGGTCAGCTCTGAGTACCCCAATCGCGAGGGCTTCCTCAAGGAGCTGATTGCCAAAATGACGGGTTCCGACCAATTACCTAAGATCGGTGAGATCGAGCGGGTGTGGTTTGAGTTGCTGCGCGAGATTCGCGAGCAAGGCGAGATTAGCCGTTACACCGCGCAGGTCGCGACCCCTTCGGGCGAGCTGAATGAGCGAGAGGTTGTTCGCGTTGGTGCCTTCAACATCATTGATACTGACGGCAATTACCTGTCTTTCAATATTGATCAGCTGGCGGAACTGCCGCGGCAGCCGGGTGGTGGCTTTAACGCTCAAGGTGAGGCGCTGGCCTCCGCGCAGGCGGGACTGACCCAGTTCGGTATTGACCCGACGGGTCCGACTGGCGGTTCATTTCTTGCGGCCATTATTGATAGCCCCACCCTGTCTGAGCGTTGGCATCAGGGCGGTTACGTAGGGTATGCCATTACCGCGGTGGGTGCCTTTGCCTTCGTGCTGGCTATCTACCGTTTGCTGGTGCTGACCCTCGTTGGGGGTAAGGTATCAGCTCAGCTCAAGTCGACAGCCGCTAGAGATGACAATCCCTTGGGCCGTGTGTTGAAGGTGCACGAAGCCAACCCCAATATGGATCCCGAGACGCTGGAGCTGAAGATGGCCGAGGCGGTTCTCAGCGAAACGCCCAAGCTGGAATCTGGTCTTACCCTGTTGAAGATCATTGCCGCCGTTGCGCCGCTGATGGGGCTGCTGGGTACCGTGACCGGCATGATTATTACCTTCCAGGCGATTACCATTTTCGGTGCGGGTGACCCCAAGGCTATGGCAGGCGGTATCTCTTCTGCACTGGTAACGACCGTATTGGGTCTGCTGGTGGCGATTCCCACGGTATTACTGCATACAGTAGTGAATGGTCGCTCCCAGCGCATCATCCATCTGCTGAACGAGCAGGCTACGGGCATTGTGGCGGAGCACTCCGAACGCGCCCATAACTGATTCCTCGGGGAGGCTAGCTGTCGATGGGTATCTTCGAGGTCATTCTCGCCTTCATGGAGAAGGGTGGAAACGTGCTGTGGTTAATCGCAGCACTCGTTTTTTTCATGTGGACGCTGATCTTTGAACGCGTCTGGTATTTCTCTTCGGTATGGCGACGGGACCGGGCGGCAGTGGTTTCAACCTGGGAAAGCCGGCCTGAGCGAAAATCCTGGAACGCAAAAAAAATCCGACAGCGGCTGCTGTCGGAAAGCCGTGAGTTGATCAACGACAATATGAACGTGATAGCGACCTGTGTCGCGCTGTGCCCTCTGCTTGGGTTGTTAGGCACGGTCACGGGCATGATCGAAGTGTTTAACGTCATGGCCGTCACCGGCGGCGGCGACGCCAAATCGATGGCGGGTGGCGTTGAGCGATCGACCATCCCGACGATGGCTGGCATGGTGGCGGCTCTGTCAGGGTTATTCGCCAACACGTATTTACAGCGGATCACGACGCGGGAGCAGCAGCTCCTGACCGATCAGTTGACCTCGGATCATTGATCCTTGGTTAGGTTGAGGAATTCATGCGAAAAATAGCCAGAGAACAGGATCAGGGCGGGGCAGAGATTGATTTGACGCCCATGCTTGATGTCGTGTTCATCATGTTGATCTTTTTTATCGTGGTGGCTTCTTTCATTAAGGAGGCCGGTGTTGAGGTCAATCGACCCGACAACAACCAGCCGGACGACCCAGAAGATTCCACCAGTATCGTGGTCGAGATTGCCTCAGACAATCAGATCTGGATGGAGAATCGCCGCGTCGATATTCGTGCGGTACGGGCCAACATCCAGCGTCTTCTTGCCGAGGACCCCGAGGCCCCTGTGACGATCAAAGTAGAAAAAGGCGCAGAGGCGGGAATCGTTGTCGATGTGGCTGACGCCGCTCGCGAGTCGGGTGTGGGCGCCGTTAACTGGGCCTCGGATCGTTAAAGGGTATTGTTATGAGTATGCGTGATCAGGCACGGCCGTCGGCTGATGAGGGCGCAAATCAGATTGATTTGACGCCGATGCTCGACGTCGTTTTTATCATGCTGATTTTTTTCATCGTCACGTCTTCCTTTGTTAAGGAGCCGGGAGTCGAGTTATTTAAGCCGCAGGCGTCAACCCAAGAGGCTTGTGAGCGGGGCACGATTATCTTTGCCGTGGACGCTAACGGAGACATCTTCTACAACAAAAATAAGCTTCCGATGGACCGCGTCATGAGAACCGCCGAGGCAGCTAAAAAAGAAGCACCTCAAGCGAACATTGTGGTTCAGGTTGATCGGGAAACCCCTGCGTATGTTGTCGAAGATCTGATCGATACCGTGCGACCGATCTTGACTGCACCACCCTGTATTTCCACGGATGAAGAGGCCTGATAGCTATGGGTAGCTCAGCTCGTATTGCGGTCAGTGCTGCGCTCGCCATACCGGTGGCCATTGCGCTGTTTTTCATCATGCACAGTCTGGTGAGTCGCGATTTCCAGCAAGAGGATGTCAAGGCGCGCAAAATTGCCGATATTGTGGTGCCCGACAAGACCATCGAGACCAATCTCAAGGAAGTGAAGCCGGAAAAGGTAGAAGATCCGGAGGAGCCGCCGCCCGATCTAGAGCCAATTCAATTCGATACCCAGCTTGATATGAATATGGCCAATATGGCGCCTACGACGGGCATCAACCTGAATCTGAGCGCTTCGGGCATGTCGTCAGGGGATGGAGAATATTTGCCCATCGTCAAAGTGGCGCCTATCTACCCACGCAGGGCACAGACCCGCGGCATTTCGGGCTATTGCATTGTGGAGTACACGGTGACCAAAACGGGCTCTATCAGAGACCCCTTCGCGGTCGATTGCCAACCCAGCGGCATCTTTGAGTCGGCCTCCATCAAAGCCTCCCTCAAATTCAAGTACAAGCCGAGGGTGGTCGATGGGCAGCCGATCGAGGTCGCTGGCGTGCAGAATAAGTTTACATATGAGCTGGAAAACTAAGATGAGAGGCGCGGTTATGGCAGGCACGGCTTTGCTTCGGCTTTCCGCGATGACGGCGGTGTTGTTGGCAGCGGTCATTGTGCTGGATCGCGTTGAGCCCGGTTTCTTGCTGTCAGAGGCGGTCGCACAAGAGGGCAAGCCAAAGAAAGATACGAGGGAGACGCGTCGCACGCCTGCGTTGCGCAACAAAGTGTACGAGCGTTTGGCAGAGGCGCAGACGCTGGCAGAAGCCAAGGACTACGCGGGGGCGGCAGAAATCCTCAACGACATGATCTCCGTGGATGGCAAGAAGGCACTGAACAGTTATGAACTGGCTAACGTCTACAACCTCCATGCCTTTTTGAGTTACGCCAAGGAAGATTACGCCGGGTCACTGCGCTATTACGACCAAGTTATTGCGCAGCCCGATATTCCGCTGGCGATGGAAATCAACACCCGATTCACCATTGCGCAGCTCTATTTTGTTCAGGAAAAGTGGCAGCAGGGTATTGATGCGCTGTTGGTATGGTTTGATCTAAACGAGCAGCCCAATGCGGATGCTTACGTGCTGCTGTCGCAGGGTTATTACCAGGTCAAAAAATATGATTTAGCGCTTAAGAACGTCGAGATCGCGATTTCCATGCACGAGACGGCGGGTAAGCTGCCCAAGGAGCAGTGGTACAACTTGGCCAGGTTCCTGTACTTTGACAAAGAGGATTTCGACTCCGCGTTGGAGGTTTTGAATACCCTGCTGATTTACTACCCTAAAAAGCAGTACTGGCAGCAGGCCTCACAACTCTACACCGAAAGAAAAGACGATAAGCGAGCGCTGGCATTGATGGAAGCCGCTTACGAACAGGGCTTCCTTGATCGCTCGAGCGAAGTGGTCCAGATGGCATACCTTTACCTCAACGCAGAGACCCCCTATTTCGCTGGTTCAGTTATGGAGCGCGGGTTTGAAGATGAACTCGTCGACGATAAGTCCAAAAATTACGAGTTGGCGGGCAGCGCCTGGGCCCAGGCACGAGAGGTTGCCAAGTCTATCCCTATGATGGAAAAAGCCGCGGCCAAATCGGACGAAGGCGAGCTGTATGTGCGCTTGGCTAACGTCTATCTGGATGGTGACCAGTTTTCCAAGGCGGCCAATGCGGTTCAGAAGGGCCTGGAAAAGGGAGGCGTAAAGCGACCCGATCAAGCGCGACTTGTGTTGGGTATGTCCTACTTCAACATGGGCGAATACAACAAGGCCCGCCGCGCTTTCAGGGACGCGGCTAAAGATGAGCGCTCCGCGAAATACTCGCAGCAGTGGCTGAAGTACATCACCAGCGAAGAAGAACGTCAGAAAGAGCTGGAGAAAGACATTTTCTAAGCCAGATAAGACGTTTTGTGGCGCAATGCTCCTCTGAGATGTTACGAAGAAAAGGGCCCCGAAGGGCCCTTTTTTGTTTTTACGTCGGAATCACTCCTCGACTCTGCCCCCCGACATAAACAAAAACACCGACAGTCTCTCCTGGAGAGCCGCCGGTGTATTTATTGCTGGGGTGTCGAGCTTACTGCGGAACGACGTTTTCGGCTTGAGGGCCCTTTTGACCGTCAGTGACGGTGAATTCTACTTTCTGTCCATCGGTGAGGGTTTTGAAGCCATCGCCCTGAATAGCGCTGAAGTGTACGAAGACATCAGGCCCATCCTCTTGCGCTATGAAGCCATAGCCTTTTGTCTCGTTAAACCACTTCACGGTACCCGTTACTGTTGACATGTTTATCACTACCTTTAATTACAATTGTTTCACCCTATATTGGGCTGTTGCGCTTGATGGGAACAAAACCGAAGACCGAAGACTGCAGTGGCTCAAAAAAAAGCGCGCTGGAACACCAGCCAACGCAGTGTAGCACTCTCACACGCCAGCGCAGGCGGTTTTTTTTGGCCACTATTGGCCTAAATCTGGGTGCCTGTGGGTCATCGAACCGGCAAAATTTTCATGAGATCGGTCTTTCCCGCCTCCGCCAGGGCGCTACCCATGGTGATCAAAATATAATCGCCTCGGGTCAGAAATCCGCCATCGACCAAAAATTCGATGGTTCTCGCTTCCAGATCCTCCCGCGCGAAGGCGGTGTAATCAAAGAACAGGGGGACGACCCCGCGGCACAGGGCCAGTCGCTGCAGGGTGTCGGCGCGCCGTGTCAGCGCGAATATGGGTAAGCCGGATGACAGCCGCGACATCATGGTTGGGGTGGTGCCCCTCTCGGTGAGGCAGGCGATCCCCCGCACACCCGGGAAGTGATTGGCACCATACATCGCGGAAAGCGCGATGGTTTCCTGGGCGCTGGCGAATTCCCGATCCAATCGGTATCGCGAGGTGCGGGCCACGGGGTGCTGTTCCGCGCCGATGGCGGCATCGGCCATGGCGGTGACAACCTCTACAGGGAAATCACCAACCGCGGTCTCGGCAGATAGCATTACCGCATCGGTGCCATCCAGCACGGCGTTGGCCACGTCGAAGACCTCTGCACGCGTGGGCATTGAATTGCTGATCATTGACTCCATCATTTGCGTTGCCGTGATGACCATGCGATCGCGTTTGCGAGTGGTGGAGATCAGGTTTTTCTGAATGCCGATCAACTGCGCGTCACCCACCTCTACCCCGAGATCGCCCCGGGCCACCATGATGCCGTCGCTGGCATCGATAATGCTGTTCAGCAATTCTGTGTCAGCCACGACTTCGGCGCGCTCGATCTTGGCGATAATCGCGGGCTGTAGCTCCTGAGCTGACAACAGGCTTCTCGCTTCTTCGATATCTTGTGCGCTTGAGACAAAAGAGACGGCGAC
>Ga0208004_1000420_pt1 | contig 16564 bp, 15 predicted proteins | sample DEB08_DNA_6_FD_184522 | JGI IMG/M metagenome (GOLD analysis project Ga0208004, IMG submission 184522) | Aqueous microbial communities from the Delaware River and Bay under freshwater to marine salinity gradient to study organic matter... | ecosystem: Environmental > Aquatic > Marine > Coastal ...
CCCAAAAGAAAAACCACCACAGGCAGCGAGACCAACGAAGCTATCGAGACTGACTCGCTTCGACAAGATATCAGTCATATGAACATCAGTGGTTTCAAAGCCTGCTCGATCAAAGGCAGCCGCCATCTCGATCTGACCATTGACTCCTTGCTCTCTCAGAATCGCCATACGTGGACGTCGAGAGCTACGAGACTTGGTGGTTTTGGTAACGTTCGGATTATTGTTGAACGTAAGTTTTGTATGTAAACCGGGGTCATTTAACTCTAAAATCTGGTCATATTCTTGTTTCGCACAGTCTGGGTTATCACGTAAGCTCTGGATGCTATACGTCACCTTCGACCACACTCGACGCAACTCATGACCCAATGCGCTGTAAACCTCTTTTGGACCTGCGTTAATGATTAGACGACCCTGCTTGTTAATTCGACCGAGCGTCGATACATAAGCTTCTAAACCATACTTTCTGAAAATCTTTTGAACCGCGGAAAGATCTTTGTCTTTTACCTGAATTACCGCACCAAGCTCTTCTGCGAAGAGCTTTGCAAGAACAATTTCCTTCTTATCATCCGATCCTAGATCAAGCGTGACACCGATGTGTGACGCAAACATCATTTCAGCTATGGTTGCAAGTAACCCACCGTCTGAACGATCGTGATACGCCTGAATGAGCGAGAGATTATTGAGCGACTGGATCGCATCAAAAAAACCTCTCATCGCCTTAGGATCATCTAGATCTGGACTTTGGTTTCCGAGCTGATTAAAGGTCTGAGCAAGGACCGACCCACCAAGGCGATTCTTCCCACAACCTAAATCGATAAGCATCAACGATGTATCAATATCCGCTACAAGCTGAGGCGTGAGGGTTTTTCGCACATCTTCAACCGGAGCAAACGCCGAGATAATGAGCGAAACCGGTGACACCACTTCCCGTTTTCCTTTTTTGTCCTCCCAAGAGGTTTTCATGGACATCGAATCCTTACCCACAGGAATACTGATTCCCAACTCTGGGCAAAGCTCCATGCCGACAGCTTTCACCGTATCGAATAAGTTTGCATCCTCGCCAGGATGTCCCGCAGGTGCCATCCAATTTGCTGATAATTTTATCGATTGGATTCCCGCTAAATTCGCTGCAGCGATATTGGTGATTGCCTCACCGACTGCCATACGCCCTGAAGCAGGAGCATCAATCAAAGCCAGCGGAGTTCGCTCTCCAACGGTAAACGCCTCTCCCGCGTAGGACTCAAACCCCATGGTTGTAACAGCTACATCACTTACCGGAACTTGCCACGGACCCACAAACTGATCACGCGAACACAATCCACCGACACTGCGATCCCCTATCGAAATCAAGAATGTTTTATCGGCAACCGCCGGAAACGAAAGCACCCTTTCGATGGCGTCTGAAACCATAATTCGCCCTACATCTAGAGCAGGGAGCCTTGGTTTTACACGACGAACATCCCTTGTCATTTTTGGTGGCTTACCCAAAACAACCGATAGATCTAAGTCCACTGGCGCATTGCCAAATAATTTGTCGCTGACAACTAATTTTCCATCATCTGTAGCAGTACCTAATACAGAAAACGGACATCGCTCGCGTTCGCACAGAGCACGAAAATCCTCAAAGCGAGCAGGATCAACCGCTAACATGTAACGTTCTTGAGCTTCATTGCTCCATACTTGCATAGGAGTCATTCCTGGCTCCTCAGACGGGATATCTCTCAAGCTCACTCGAGCACCGCAACCCGCATCGTTTACAAGCTCAGGGAGTGCATTTGACAGTCCCCCGGCGCCCACGTCGTGGATCGACACAATTGGATTTTCTTGTCCCAATGCCCAGCATCGGTCAATGACTTCCTGACACCGACGTTGAATCTCAGGATTTCCCCTCTGAACCGAATCAAAATCGAGATCCGCATCGTTGGTCCCAGTCGCCATACTCGAAGCGGCTCCACCTCCCATACCGATCAACATCCCTGGTCCGCCCAACTGAACCAATAACGTGCCTTTTCCAAACTCTTCTTTAAAACATTGGCTATCGGTGATGTTTCCAATGCCGCCCGCAAGCATGATCGGTTTGTGATATCCGCGTGTCACACCCGCAACTTCTTGTTCAAACGTTCGAAAGTAACCAAATAAGTTAGGTCGTCCAAACTCGTTATTGAACGCGGCCCCACCGATCGGTCCATCTATCATAATCTCTAACGCAGAAGAAATACGATCCGGTTTTCCAATGTTTTTTACTTCCCATGGTTCACCTTGATTTGGAATACGAAGACTCGACACCGAAAAACCGGTGAGCCCAGCTTTTGGTTTAGCGCCTTTACCGGTTGCGCCTTCATCTCGAATTTCCCCGCCAGACCCAGTGGCAGCACCTGCGAATGGAGAAATCGCGGTAGGATGGTTATGCGTTTCCACCTTCATCAAAGTGTGGGTCAACTCATCTTGATTCCATCCGTACACAGAATTTTTATTCGGCCGAAACTTAGAGACCTTCCGCCCTTCCATAATGGCTGAGTTATCCGAGTAAGCAACAACCGTCCCCTGAGGAGTTCTGCGGTGTGTTTCGCGGATCATTTTGAATAATGAATTGTCCTGCTTTTTACTATCAATAACCCAATCAGCATTAAAAATCTTGTGACGACAATGCTCCGAGTTTGCCTGAGCAAACATCATGAGCTCTACATCAGTCGGGTTGCGATTGATTTTCTTGTAACTCTCAAATAAATAATCGATCTCATCTTCAGATAGCGCGAGCCCCATCTCAAGATTGGCGGCCTCGAGCCCGCTGATACCAGCGTTTAATAAGTCAATTTCACTCAATGGCTTCGGATCAAACTGCGAGAATAATTTCTCCGCGTCGGAAATATCCAAAAGCACTGTTTCCGTCATTCGATCATGCAAGACAGAAGTAACAGCTAGTCTTTCTTTTTTAGACAGCGATGCGTTATTCTTCGTCACCACCTTCCAACCGATGCCTCGCTCAATTCGAAGTACTTGCTGGAGCCCACAAACTTTTGCAATGTCAGTCGACTTCGTTGACCAAGGAGAAATGGAACCAAGTCTCGGGATCACCACAAAATTCGGATTCCATTGGACGCCTCTTCGCCCACTCTCGGCTGCGCCATAGGTCAGAATTCGTTCTAACGTTCGTTGGTCCGCTTTCGATAATTCTGACGATACTTGTACAAAGTGCCAAAAGTCCGCCTTAATACTTGTAACTTTCGGTACTATTTCTTGTATCGCATTGAGGAATTTCTTGAGTCGAAAACTAGAAACGGCACTATGACCTCTCAAGAATAAAAGCTGCGACATTAGATTCGTGGATTTGAATTATGAGAAAGCGTGATTATAGCGGACAAAAGATAATTCCTACTCGTATAGCCGAACGTAACATATACTAAACATATGCATACCATTCCGGTCTATCAAAGCAAGCATGTCAGGGAGATTGAGGCTGCAGCACTCGCGAAAGAGCCTATTCCTCCGCTCATGGAAAGAGCTGGCTATGCGGCGGCAGAACTTATTCAACGCATTTCGCCAGATGGATGTAAAAATATTCTCGTGTTGGCCGGACCGGGTAATAACGGTGGAGACGCATTTGTTACAGCTAAACACTTAGCACAGTCATTCCATCACGTCACATTGATGCTGGTAGAGCCAAACAAAAAAAGGTCCCCAGACGCCCAGAATGCTTTCGATGAGCTATCCCAGTTGGATATAGCAATTACAAAAGAATTAGAGTGCGATCAAGAATACGACTTCATCGTGGATGGTATCTTCGGTATTGGTCTCTCTCACGCTTTAAGCGATGCGTTAATTGATGTAATAAATCAGATCAATATCCTGGATAAACCGGTACTGGCACTAGATATTCCAACGGGATTAAATGCGGATTCAGGCGAAATTCTCGGCGCATGTATCCGCGCCACCTACACCCTAACTTTTTTGGGATATAAAGCTGGCCTTCTCACAAGAGATGGCCCCGACATGAGCGGTGAGGTTTTCCTGGACAACTTGGGGCAGACGAGCGCCCCTGCATCGCAAGATTTTGGCCACCTCATCGGCTTGGATATTGTTAAGTCGTCAATCCCAACCCGAAAATTAAATAGTCACAAGGGGCAGCATGGAAGACTACTTGTGGTGGGCGGTGCGCCGGGTATGACGGGCGCTGCTGTTCTCGCAGCGCGAGCGGCCCTATTTTCCGGCGCTGGTTCTGTAACGATTGGTTTTTTGGAAGAAGTTGACCGCGTCGATTGGAGTCAGCCAGAAATTATGGTGAAGCCATTACGTGCTGCACTAGAAAATGAAAAATTCGACTGTATCGTCATAGGACCCGGACTTGGCACTTCAAAATCTGCTGAGCATGTGTTGCGGTCTGTTTTAAAAAAGGATACCCCAGTCGTTCTAGATGCAGATGCTCTCAACATTATTGGAACGGCCAAGGTTCTTAAAACCATGCTATCCAAAAGAGAGGCGCCAGATGTCATCACGCCTCACCCCGGAGAGGCGGCGACACTTCTGGAGACCACCGTACCCGAAGTACAACACAATCGTATACATAGCGCCTTGGATCTAGCAGAAGAGTTAAATTGCGATGTTGTGTTAAAGGGTGTCGGGAGCGTTTGTGCATTTAATTCTGGTGATTGGTTTATCAATACCAGCGGGAACCCGGGACTAGCAGCTGCGGGTATGGGCGATGTATTAGCAGGTTTGATCGGAGCATTAATTTGCCAGGGATCAAGCCCCCACGCTGCGCTACTCTCCGCAGTGCATATCCATGGACTTGCAGGTGATCGTCTTCTCGAGAGGCTGGGAGCACCCGTGGGAATTACTGCATCAGAGGTTATACTAGCCACGAGGAGCGTAATAAACGAAATCTACGCATCAATTGAACGCTAATCTACGTTGGATCACTTACGAGACAATTATTAAGAACCAGATGTCCAAGAAAGTACAAAAGATAGACGCATTAGTGATAGGCGCTGGATTCTCAGGACTATACCAACTCCACCTCCTGAGAGATCAATTGGGACTCAATACTACTGTCGTAGAGACTGGAGCAGATCTTGGTGGAACTTGGTATTGGAACCGCTATCCAGGGGCGCGTTGTGATTCGGAAAGTCATTCGTATTGTTACCTTTTCTCAGAGGAGCTCTACAAGGAATGGGAATGGAGCGAACGTTATCCTCAACCGGATGAGATACGGGCCTATCTAAATTTCGTCGCCAAAAAACTGGATCTGAGAAAAGATATTTTATTCAACACAAAAGTTGTATCTGCTAAGTACGAGGCAGAGAGTGCGAAATGGGTTGTGACAACCGAGAGTAGGGAAATTTTTGAAACGAAATATCTGATCACCGCCATTGGATGTATATCCTCAGCGAACATCCCGAACATTCCTGGCTTAGACCGATTCAAGGGCGAGTGGTATCACACGGGCCAATGGCCGCACGATGGAGTGGACTTTAGAGGCAAACGGGTTGCACAAATCGGTACGGGATCGACTGGGATTCAAGCTGCCCCAGTCATTGCAGAGACTGCCAAAATGCTCACCGTTTTTCAACGAACCGCAAATTACAGCGTGCCTGCGCGCAATGGCCCACTAAACGCAGAGTTCAAAGCATATGTGAAAAAAAACTATGCAGAACTAAAAGAAATCATTCAATCCACACCGAATGGTCATCCATTTCGAATTTCCAGCACGAAGGTTTTTGATGTGTCTGAAGAAGACAGGCAGAGCATTTACGAAGCCGCTTGGGAAAAAGGTGGATTACAGTTTAGAGCGAGCTTTCAGGATCTCGTTGTAAACAAACAGGCTAACGACACAGCCGCTAACTTTCTGAAACAAAAAATTCGGGATACCGTTAAAGATCAGGAAACTGCGAATTCTCTTGCGGAGATTGATCACCCCTACGCGGCAAAACGACCACCAATTGATACGCATTACTTCGAGACGTTTAATCAACAACATGTCTCGCTCGTAGACCTTAGAAAAGACCCCATCGTAGAAATTACTGAATCTGGAATAAAAACCGAAAGTGGCGAAAAACAGTTTGATGTCATCGTCTTTGCGACAGGTTTTGATGCGATTACGGGCAAGTTTTTCCAAATCGACATTCAGGGAGCGGAAGGAAAGACCTTAAAGCAGGCTTGGGCTGAAGGACCTAAAACTTATCTTGGCTTACAAACGCCTGGGTTTCCGAACCTTTTCACCATTACTGGACCGGGTAGTCCATCGGTACTCTGCAATATGCCAGTTCCAATCGAGCAACACGCCGAGTGGATACGAGACTGCATTGCTTACATGGAAAAGCATGAATTTATGTCTTGCGACACCGATGTGGAGTCCGCGGAAAAATGGGTAGCACATGTCAATGAGGCTGCAGCAGCGACTTTATTACCGACTGCAAAACACTCCTGGTACTTAGGTGCAAATGTTCCGGGTAAGCCACGCGTATTTATGCCTTACGCAGGCGGAATGGTTCGCTACCGGGCAATTTGCCAAGATGTTGTCGACAAAGGATATCAAGGTTTTGTGATGAAAAAGCGTGATGACGAATCGAGTAATAAAAATACGTCGAACGACTTTAGCGCTGCAGGAAAAATAACCTCTCCGGGAATCTAAGCTCCAAAGAAAGTTCGGAAGCAGTACATCCCGATGATCGTCATCAGGATCGAACCGATTACGTGCATCCCTATGAGCAACAACATCCACCCCGCTCTCCCCGTCTGCAAGAGATGAACTGCTTCAGCGGAAAAACTGGAAAAGGTGGTTAACGCACCCAAAAACCCAGTAATGAAAAATAACTTCCATTCCGGAGGTAGTTGAACGTTTTGCGAAAAAAATTCAATAGCCAACCCAATGAGGAAACCACCCGTCATATTCGCAACAAACGTTCCAAGCGGGATATTCGGAAGTACAGCGTTTAGCGCAACCCCCAATCCCCACCGGAGCCAGGCTCCACCGGCCGCTCCGACTCCAATCGCTACGAGCTTAGTTATCATAAACGTTAGTATGCCCTATCTAAAAAACCCATTACTCTTTAATAATTCACTCACTTTCTCGGAAATTAAAAAGCTGACGAAATCTTCTGCCAACGCAGTGTTACTCGATGTTTTAACGATCGCCATCGGATATTGAATATCTAAACTTGCATCCTCGATTGGCACCACCCGAAGTTCGTTTTGAACTAGACGCGAGTCCGTGACGTACACGAACGCGACATCGACCTCACCTCTCGTAGCATAATCAAGGCACTGTCGCACGTTTTGCGCGTAAATAAACTTATTCGAAATCTTGTCCCACATTCCGGCCTTTTCCAATGTTTTCTGGGTATAACGACCAGCCGGTACGCTCCTGGGGTGTCCAATTGCTATGCGCTTAACCGATCCGTTATCAAGCGAGCGAATATCAACAATATTGAGGTCAGATCGAACTAACATTACCAACTTATTTTTCGAAAAGATTCGAACGGCACCGTCAACGATTAGATCTTTTCGGACCGCAAGATCCATTGTCTCTGAGTCCGCAGACACAAAAACATCGACTGGAGCACCTCGCTCGATTTGTCTTAACAAAGTACCTGAGCTCCCAAAATTTAAGATAATCTTTACTCCTGGGTGAGATTTTTCAAATTGCGTAACCGCCTGATTCATGACGTTTGTCAGGCTCGATGCGGCGGAGACAATTATTTCTTTTGCGAAACCTGCGAGCGGAAACATCCACAGAACGAGTGCGATACTTAAGAATCTAAACCACATGCTGAGCGCTCTACTCATCTAATGCGCCCGTTGCCCTAAGGAGCAACTCTCTAATTTTTGGACGAATTGGCCTCCCTTCAAGATCTCGATATGGAGCGCCAATCAGCGTTACGATATCCTTGACAATTCCGTCATCCATCAAAATCAACCGCTGCGCGAGCTCTGCTACATCTTGGGGATCATGCGTAATGATCAAAACAGGAATCGAGAATAATCTTTGAGTTTTTTTAAGCTCCTCCCGCATTCGCATACGCAAAAGTGGATCCAGCGCTGCGAACGGCTCATCCAGCAAAAGTATTGAGGGACGGAGCATGAGCGATCTAGCCAGCCCAACCCGCTGTCGCTGCCCGCCAGATAACTGAGCTGGATATTTTTTTGCAAGTTCCTCTAAGTGAAAGACCTCGAGTAGCTCTCGAAGTCTCGCCTCATCTTTCCGAGGGCGAGTCAGTAGCGCTCGTCTACTTGAAAAATTTATGTTTTCCTCAACAGTCAAATGTGGGAAAAGCGCATAGTCTTGAAAGAGGTACCCGACGTTTCTCTCACGCGACGCCATATCGATTCTTTGAGCGGAATCAAACATTACCGAGCTATCAATCTTCACAGACCCTTGATCGGGTTTTTCAAGGCCCGCGATCATTTTCAAAACTAAACTTTTACCAGCACCAGATGGACCAAAAATAACCGTGATGTCTTCCTCACTCGAAAACTCTATATCCAAATTGAACTGATGCCCTCCGGAGTAAAGTCGCTTCTTGGCCGAAAAATCGATTCTCATGTTGGCCTACTCCGATACGTACTTGGGGCGAAGGAAATAATTCGATGCGAGAAGTACCACGACACAAACGATTGAAGTGATGATCACGAGAAAATTAGCCACGTAGTCATCCCCACTTTGAACCGCCTCATATACTGCGATGGAGAGCGTTTGCGTCTTACCCGGAAGACTACCCGCAACCATTAGCGTCGCACCGAACTCACCAAGCGCTCTCGCAAAAGACAACATTGCCCCCGCTAAGATTCCTCTCCAAGCTAGCGGAAGTGTCACTCGAACAAAAACCATGAATTCGGTTTGACCCAATACCCGCGCCGCATCCTCAAACTTTCCTGACACGGATTCAAATGCCGCGCGGGACGATTTGTAAACAAGCGGGAACGCGACCACGGACGCTGCGATGACAGCTCCCTGCCACGTAAAGATCAAGGTAATCGAAAATGTCTCTTGTAACCACCCACCGATAGGTCCATTTCGACCCAGAAGCACTAGAAGGTAATATCCCAGCACCGTCGGGGGTAACACCACTGGGAGCGTCATGACTGCATCAAGAATCTCTTTCCCCCAGAAATTCTTTCGAGCTGCTAGCAGAGCTACCGAAACACCGAAAACTGTAGAAAAAAGTGTCGCAGTTCCAGCGACCTTCAAGCTCAAAAACAAGGGCACCAGGACCTGCTCGAGACTAATAGAGAGAGCTAAATCCAACTATGGCCACACTTTCAAATAAACTTATAAATTACTGATTTAAATATAAAAACAGCGCCATATTTGCATGGCGCTGTTTCCGATTCAAGCTTCTTATTACGGTTCCTCATAGAGGAGTGTTTCGCGTGTTCCTGTACCTGCGTTATATTTAATCCGATATAGCGATGCGTGTCAAGTGGTGTCATTTCATTAAGCTTGAGAACTCCTCCATCTCAGCACTGACGCTACGACGCGCTCGCTTCTCCATGCTCCGGTAGCGCCGCAACACATCTTTGCCAAAATCGGTTACTTTCGCACCCCCACCCTGCGTGCCACCCGTTAGCGTCTCTACAAGCGGTCCTACAAAACACGTATTCATGGTATCAACAAGAACCCACGCTCGGCGATAAGACATCCCCAGTTCTCTCGCCGCTGCGGATATAGAACCGGTGCTTTCAATTGCATCAAGAAGGGCGGCTTTTCCCGGCCCCATCGCAATAGACTTACGAAAACTAATACGAAGCTGCGGTTTGAGTTCCATCGGATTGGCTTGTTTAGATCTAAATCACTTCCACCGCTCGGCGGCAGCATCGTCCGTTGATCTCGCATCGACCCAGCGGTCTCCGCTAGGAGTGCTCTCTTTTTTCCAGAAAGGAGCTTTGGTCTTCAGATAATCCATCAAAAATTCGCACGCCTGAAAAGCCTCTCCTCTGTGCGCGCTAGAGACAACAACAAGAACGATTTGATCCAATGGCTTAAGCGTTCCTACTCGATGAACAATGAGAGAGTCATAAATATCCCATCGCTTTTTAGCTTCGGCCTCTATTTCCAACAGGGCCTTTTCAGTCATCGCCGGGTAGTGCTCCAGCGTCAATGTTGAAACCTCGTCACCCTCATTTAAATCTCGTACCACCCCAATGAAACTCGCTACTGCGCCGACTTTTTTATTACTTTGTCGAATACGGAACATCTCCGCACCTACATCAAAGTCTTCAAATTGAACACGTACACTCATTCCCTATCCACCAGTAACCGGCGGAAAAATCGCTAACTCATCGCCGTCTCCGACAAGCGTCTCAAAGCCACCCATCTCTTGATTCACTGCTATTCGGTAGGATCGATCCATAGACAATTCTTCAGCCCAAGCTCCACCACGTGCGACGAGTAGATTGATGATGTCACTAACGGTGGGGCTCTCTGAGTCCACTACCAATATTTCTTCAGATGCGCCAAAACGCTCCCTTAACTTCGCAAGGAATACTAACTTTAATTTCATGTAAATCTCTCGGGCCTTTCAATTCTCGCGGGCGACACTCCCAACCGCATCCGTTGTGTTCATTCGTATATAATGATGCCACAAAACTAACCACTAAGATTGCAAGCGTTTTCACTCATTCACATGCTACAAAAAGATACACGGCAAAGGCTTTTAAAAGATCTGCGAATTTCCGTTACCGATCGTTGCAACTTTAGGTGTACATATTGCATGCCGAAGAGCGTATACGACCGCGATTTTAAGTTTCTCGATCGAAATCAACTCTTGTCCTTCGATGAAATCAATCGAATGGTGAATATCTTCAAATCCTTGGGCGTTGAAAAAATTCGTATCACTGGAGGAGAGCCTTTACTAAGAAAGCAATTGGAAGTACTGATTCAAATGCTCGCGAAGGACCCCAACATTGATCTCACACTAACGACCAACGCTACTTTGCTCACTCAGAAAGCAAAAATATTAAAAGACGCTGGACTGAAACGGATTACTGTCAGCCTAGATTCTCTTGACGATGAGATCTTTAAGTTGATGAATGACATGGATGTTGGAGTAGCAAAGGTATTAGAAGGAATTGAAGCCGCTGAGCGCGTCGGATTCAAACCAATCAAGATAAATATGGTTGTAAAGAAAGGCGTAAATGACCATACCGTAGTTGACATGGCTCGACATTTTAAAAATTCGGGACATATCGTTCGGTTTATCGAATTTATGGACGTAGGGTATACCAACGGTTGGAAGATGGATAACGTAGTTCCCTCTCGTGATTTAGTAGCTCAAATTAACGAGGTTTTTCCAATTGAGCCCGTAGAACCCAACTATCAAGGAGAAGTCGCTGAGCGATGGAAATATAAGGATGGCAGCGGCGAGATTGGTTTCATCTCATCTGTGACACAAGCATTCTGCAGCACCTGCACTAGAGCGAGATTATCCGCGGAAGGATCTATTTATACCTGCTTATTTGCGACGCAAGGAACTGATTTACGATTACTGCTACGAGCTGGGGCGACAGATGAGCAGATCGCCGACTTGATCCAAAAAATTTGGGCCAAGCGAGAAGATAACTATTCCGAAATCCGAACTCTTAATAACATTAAAGAGCGCAAAAAAATAGAAATGTCCTATATCGGCGGATAATTTACGTATAAGCAAAGAAGAGATAATGACAAAAACGATTAACTCAATCACGCAAGAGAACGACTATGACCCAAACTCTATGCCTGTCGATAAGGCGCGTGAGTACATTCAAAAATTTTTAAATCCAGTAACGGGGAAAGAACGGCTCGCAATACGTGACGCCTTGAGTAGAGTGCTCGCTGAAGATGTAATTTCCCCAGTCAATGTTCCTCAACATGATAATTCAGCGATGGACGGTTATGCGTTTCGCGGTGGTGATCTAAATGAAAATAATAAAACTTCGTTGACGGTTGTCGGAACCGCATTCGCCGGACAACCATTCAAGGGTACCGTTGAAAAAGGCCAAGCTGTTCGCATTATGACTGGCGCGGTCATCCCAGACGGAGCAGATACCGTAATCATGCAGGAACGAACGGAACGGAATGAAGATCAAGTAACAGTTGAATTCGTTCCATTAGGGGCAAACACGCGAAAAGCGGGAGAAGATCTAAAACAAGGTGCCGCTGCGATCACAGCTGGGTCAGTAATACGCCCTGCGGATCTTGGAATGATTGCCTCGCTCGGGATCACGGAGGTTTCGGTCTATAGAAAATTGCGAGTAGCCTTCTTCTCAACTGGAGACGAGCTCGTAGGCGTTGGTAATCCTCTGGGAGAGGGACAGATTTACGACAGTAACCGCTACACCATATTTGGGATGCTCAGCGAATTAGGGTGCGAGTTGATTGACATGGGTGTTATCAAGGATACCCCTGAGGATGTCGAGACAGCTTTTCAGTCAGCTGCCGACATAGCAGACGTAGTCATTACGAGTGGAGGCGTCTCCGTTGGTGAAGCGGATTTCGTCAAACAGATATTGGATAAACTCGGGGAAGTACTCTTTTGGAAAATAGCTATGAAACCAGGTCGTCCACTTGCATTTGGAAAAATTAGAAATGCGAATTTTTTCGGACTCCCTGGAAACCCTGTAGCCGTAATGGTGACGTTTTATCAATTCGTGCAATCGGCGTTGAAAACCATGCAAGGCCAAAAATATTTCAAACAGACCCCAACTTTCAAAGTGAAGTGCACGGAACCCATCAAAAAAGCGCCTGGTCGCACGGAATTCCAGCGTGGCGTATTAACGACTTCCGCAAACGGAGAGTTAACCGTGCGCACGACTGGAAACCAAGGTTCGGGAATCCTTTCCTCCATGAGTGAAGCAGACTGTTTCATTGTGCTGCCTACCGATGTCGGAAGGCTTGAGGCAGGCGCAATGGTTGAGGTGCAGTTAATGGGTGGGATTTCAAGATGACGGACAATATCGTAAAAACCGAGGATGAATGGAAGGAATGTTTAACTCCAGAGGAGTTTCATATACTTCGGAAAGAAGGTACCGAACGAAGTTTTAGCCATCCCTTAAATAAAGAATATCGTCCAGGAAAATATGTCTGCGCTGGTTGCGAGACCCCATTATTCAAGTCGGATATGAAATTTGACAGCGGAACCGGATGGCCTAGTTTTTACACAACGTTGCCAGGCGTATTTGAAACGAAATCAGATAGAAAATTATTCATGCAGCGTACCGAGTATCACTGCGCACGGTGTGGTGGCCATCATGGCCACGTATTTGAGGATGGTCCCGACCCAACTGGGCTCAGATATTGCAATAACGGCACCGCGTTGAAATTTATTCCGGACTAAACGAAACCATCTCCGGGTAATCACTTCAGGCGGCGTATCGCCTCCACCGCAATCTCGGGTAGCCCCTCTCCGCCGTCATTAACATGTTGTTTGATGGCTTCTCGCATTTTAATATTCCAGAAACGAGAGATGTGGCCATGGATACCGTTTATGGATTCTTCTCGATCAGGGTCAGAGGCAAAAAAACTCGCAATGTCATTCACCATTTTTATTAACTGATCATTCTTCACTTCGTTTCTCCTCAATTCACAATACTGCCGGCATTCGCGTAAATTGTTTGCCGACCGTCCCGCGCAAATCCAATTAAAGTCAAACCGGATTTTTCGGCCGTTCTCACCGCAAAATCTGTGGGACCAGAAACAGCAGCTAACAGCGATATCTTCACGCTTGCGGCTTTCTGTACCATCTCATAACTTGCTCTACTCGTGACCAGCGCAAAACCCGATAAACAGTCCACTTCAGTTTCCAGTAACACGCCTATCAGTTTGTCGAGAGCGTTGTGACGCCCCACATCCTCTCGAACGACTAAAATCTCCCCTTCGCCGTTTGCCCAAGCGGCGGCATGCACCGTTCCAGTTTCTTTATTGAGGACCTGCAATACACCTAAAGCAGAAACAGCTTTCTGAATACTTCTATTTGAAAATTTTTTCTTATTCTTCACCGGATCGATTGGTCGAACAGCATTCTCTAATAGTTCTTCCCCGCACAAGCCACAACCAGTTCTTCCTGTCAGATTTTTTTTTCGAGTTTCGAGTGCAGAGCTTCTCTCAACGGGAATACTCACGTAGGCCGAAATACCGAGGGAAGATTCTTCGAGCTCAATCCCACCAACTTCGCTAGCCTTCTCAATGATTCCTTCGGTCACACTAAATCCCAGGACGAAATTCTCAATATCCTGCGGAGTCACAAGCATGACCGCAAACGGAACGCCATTGTAGACAAGCGATAGAGGAACCTCATTTGCGAGCATACATCGCTCGCTCTCGACACCATTACCTGCTGACCAGCGAACTGCATTCGACGCTACAACAGCATCTACACTTTCAATCGACATCGATTGCGTTTTTTCTGTTTTAGGCGCCTACAGTTTCACTGGCCTTCGCAAGCAACTCGAGCTGCTCTTTATTGAATCGATGGAACTGCTTTTGCCATTCCGTAGGCTGGGTTACTGGTTCAACCTGAACTGCAGTCACTTTGTACTCCGGACAATTGGTTGCCCAATCAGAATTGTCCGTTGTGATCACGTTCGCACCCGACTCTGGGAAATGGAATGTCGTGTAGACCACCCCCGGTTGCACACGATCACTGACCCGAGCCCGAAGTACAGTCTGTCCAGCACGACTGCTAATCCCTACCCAGTCATCCGATTTGATACCACGCACCTCTGCGTCACTTGGATGAATGTCTAATCTATCCTCGTCAAACCAGACGACGTTTGGTGTTCGTCTCGTTTGGGCTCCGACATTGTACTGAGACAGAATACGACCAGTAGTTAGTATCAATGGGAACTTTCTCGTTGCTCGCTCATTCGTTGGAACATATTCAGTAATGACGAACTTCCCTTTGCCACGCACGAACTCATCGATATGCATGATAGGAGTTCCCTCAGGAGTATTTTCGTTGCAGGGCCACTGGATACTACCCAAAGCATCTAGCTTCTCGTAACTTACCCCATGGAATGTCGGAGTGAGCTTCGCAATCTCGTCCATTATTTCCGATGGATGTTGGTAAGTCATTGCATAGCCGAGTGCATTTGAGAGCATCACAGTTCCTTCCCAATCTGCCTTTCCACCGAGTGGCTCCATCACTTTCCTGACTCTAGAAATTCGTCGCTCAGCGTTCGTAAACGTACCGTCCTTCTCCAAGAAAGAGGCACCCGGAAGAAAGACATGAGCGTATTTCGCGGTTTCGTTCAAGAATATGTCCTGAATAACAACGCACTCCATTGCCTCCAGCGCCGCAGTCACATGCAAGGTGTTTGGATCCGATTGCGCTATATCCTCCCCCTGAACATATAGCCCCTTAAATTCATTCGAGACCGCCGCGTCTAACATATTTGGTATTCGAAGCCCTGGCTCGTGATCCAGTGATACCCCCCACTCGCCTTCGAACAACTCTCTTGTTACCGAGTCGGATAGATGACGATAACCAGGCAACTCATGTGGGAATGACCCCATATCACAGGACCCCTGAACGTTGTTCTGCCCTCTGAGCGGATTAACACCGACACCGGGCCGTCCAATATTTCCAGTTAGCATCGCGAGATTCGCGATGCCCATGACCATCGTAGAACCTTGGCTATGCTCAGTAACGCCTAACCCGTAATAAATCGCAGAGTTCCCTTTTTGCGCGTACAGTCGAGCAGCTCCACGAATGAGCTCAGGATCAACGCCAGTGACGTCTTCTAGTGTCTCAGGCGAATTCTTATCCTGTTTAATAAAATCGACCCACTTTGCAAAATCAACCGCCTCACATCTCTTCTCAACGAATTCTTTGTTAAAGAGGTTCTCAGTAACGATAACGTGGGCAAGTGCATTGATAATTGCGACGTTGGTTCCCGGTCTTAGCTTTAGGTGGTAACTCGCCTTAACGTGTGGACTATCCACCAAATCAATAGCACGAGGATCGACAACAATCAATTTTGCTCCTTGTCGGAGCCGCTTTTTCAATCGCGATGCGAATACTGGATGTCCATCCGTCGGATTTGCACCGATAACCATCGCAACGTCGGTTTTCATAACCGAATCGAAATCTTGCGTTCCTGCAGACTCACCTAATGTTGTCTTGAGACCGTATCCAGTTGGTGAGTGACAAACACGAGCACAGGTGTCTACGTTGTTATTTCCAAACGCTGCTCTCACTAATTTTTGAACAAGGTAGGTCTCCTCATTCGTACACCTAGATGATGTTATTCCTCCAACTGAACTTCGACCATACTTTGCTTGGATTCTCTTAAACTCATTCGCTGCATATTGTACCGCCTCTTCCCAACTCACCTCTTTCCAAGGGTCAGTAATTTTTGACCTAATCATCGGTTTCGTAATGCGATCCTTGTGTGTGGCGTATCCGAATGCAAACCTTCCCTTGACGCATGAATGTCCTCGGTTGGCCTTACCGTCCTGATCAGGAACCATTCGAACAACATCATTCCCCTTGATTTCAGCTTTGAAAGAACAACCGACTCCGCAATAGGCACACGTTGTCTTCACACTGCGTTCCGCCTGCCCCATTTGTATAACAGACTTCTCCATTAACGT
>Ga0208004_1000432_pt1 | contig 16363 bp, 19 predicted proteins | sample DEB08_DNA_6_FD_184522 | JGI IMG/M metagenome (GOLD analysis project Ga0208004, IMG submission 184522) | Aqueous microbial communities from the Delaware River and Bay under freshwater to marine salinity gradient to study organic matter... | ecosystem: Environmental > Aquatic > Marine > Coastal ...
ATGTTATCGGGGTGGGTTTATTTCTCGCATTTGTCTACCCGAGGCTTGGTTTCTCGTGGAGTAGTGATGTGCAAGCCGATGGCAAATTTAACGCTACGCTGGCTTACGAGCGAGACAATTTGTATCAGGTTCACTTGTCACCCGTATCTAATTTGCATTGGGTGACCACTGAGAACTGCGCTGAACAACTAATCTTTGATGATGTATCAGTGGAAATTTATGAAAAGAATGGACAGCGATTTGGAGCGGTTTTTAGAGTCATCGACGAATCAAAAGATCCAGATAAGTGGGCAAGTTGCAATATAAACGGACTATTTAGTGAAGAGCCGAAGTAGTAGGTTAATTCTTTTTTAGCATTTTCATGGGGGTTTTTAGATAGCATGCAAGACTATAAGGGGTTTTACATTGATGGTGGATGGGTGGATGCTTCGTCTAAAGTCCGACTACCCGTCGTTGATCCAACGACTGAACAGGCGTTCGCTGAGATCTCTTTAGGGGACGAACATGATCTAAACCGAGCAGTTGAATCGGCTGTATCTGCTTTTCCAGAATGGAGTAGAACGGATCCCGCAGAGCGAAAGGAACTTCTTGAAAAGCTATATGAAAATTTTAAAGCACGGGCTCAGGATATGTCCGAGGCAATCTCCAGTGAGATGGGGGCGCCAACAAGTTTGGCACAAACCGCACAAGTTGGCGCTGGGCTCGCGCACTTAAAGCAAACCATAAAAATTCTAGAGAGTTTCGAGTTTAAAAAGCAGTTAAAGAACCGCGATGCGGTAGATAACGTTTTTTATGAGCCAGCAGGTGTTGTCGGTTTGATTACACCTTGGAACTGGCCAATGAACCAAGTGATGTTGAAAGTCGCGCCGGCTTTGGCCGCGGGCTGTACGGTGGTGCTGAAGCCATCGGAGATTGCGCCAATTTCTTCAATGGTGCTTGCGGAGTTAATTGACGCGAGTGGTTTTCCGAAAGGAGTTTTCAATCTTGTGAACGGAGATGGAGCGGGTGTTGGAACCTGGCTTACGACGCATCCAAAGGTTAACTTGATTTCATTCACGGGTTCAACGCGAGCGGGCCGATTAATTATGCGGGCTGCAAGTGAAATGGTGAAGCCGGTGTGTTTAGAGTTGGGAGGAAAGGGCGCAAACATTATTTTTGCTGATGCGGATGAAAAGGCGGTATCACGCGGAGTAAGACAATGTTTCTTGAATTCTGGGCAGTCTTGTAATGCCCCAACGAGAATGTTAATTGAACGATCCCGGTACGAGTCCGCCGTGAATGAAGCGCGGGAAATGGCGGCTAAGACTACTGTTGGAAGTGCACATGAAGAGGGTCGTCATATCGGTCCCGTTGTGTCTAAAATTCAATACGACAAAATTCAGCAGTTAATTCAGAGCGGCATTGACGAAGGAGCGACGTTGCTCGCTGGAGGTTTGGGTAAACCGGAAGGAGTCGAGGCGGGCTACTTTGTGAAACCCACGGTGTTTTCTGATGTAACGCCAACGATGACCATATTCAAAGAGGAAATCTTTGGCCCAGTCTTGTGCTTAACTCCATTTAAAGACGAGGCACAGGCGATCGAGCTCGCTAACATGACCGATTATGGACTAACAAATTACGTTCAAACGGAAGATCAAGTGAAGGCTGCTAGAGTGAGCCGATCGCTGCGTTCTGGCATGGTTGAAATTAACGGTAATCTCTTAGGGCCAGCGAGTCCGTTTGGAGGCGTTGGTTTATCGGGGATTGGTCGCGAGGGAGGTGTTTGGGGGTTTGAGGAATTTCTCTCAGTCAAGGCCGTGAGTGGTCTTATTTAGAGGCGTTACGAAATGCTTGTGGCTAGGAGTGATTTGTCCGAATCCAAGCTAATTTGGCGCCTCGGGATTGGTGGCCTGATTCCTTTTTATGGCACGTTGGTTCTGGTTACTTTAACTGGTGCTGAAACATTCTGGCTAACTTCCCAGACAATCTATGCTGCGCTGATAATAAGTTTTATTGGCGCGGTCTACTGGGGATTATCTCTATATAACAATCAGTTAGAGCATAAAATTAGAGTTTATTTTTTACTCTACGGCGTTACTCCAGCTCTGTTTGCATGGGGTATTTTGTTGCTGCCTCTGAATTTCAGGTTTGGGCCCTTGTCGGCTCTGCTTTGCGCCTGTTTGGCGGCTGATGCTTTGTTTCGTAGCTATCATTCAAAAGCATGGATCAGGGTGCGTATTTGCCTCACTTTAGGAGGTTCCGCCTCGCTACTGCTATCGCAATATCTATACACATAACTGAACTTATTTGCATATTTTAGTTCTGACGGCTATGATTTTTTACAAAATTGAAAGGACTGCCGTGGGTCAAATGCGATTGAGAACTCTGGTCGGTTTTGGAGCTGCGATTTGTGCTGTTTTGTTTGCTGCTTGGCTACCGCTCGGGGTTATGGATATCATACCTTTCGTATTTGAAATCCCAGGTGAATCGTATCTTAGGTCTCACGCTGGATTGGCGGTCGGCAGTCTGATGGTTGCGGCGTGGGGGTTTTGGGATTATAACTAGCAAGCACTTCACAACAATGTTGGAAAGCAAGGAGGGGAAATGGTAAAGATCTCAGACATGATGGTTCTAATCGCGGTAGCAATATCGTTTGCAGTTTCGGCCTATCTGTGGTTCTCAGGGGACAAAGAGGAGGGTCTATTCACTGCGACATGGGTACCGGCGATCCTTTGTCTTGGAATGTACTTTAATGTACTCGCGATAAAAGGGAGAAAGCGATGAGCGAAACACTAATCCTTATCATCGGCCTTTTCTGTACCGCGATGACGATCCTTGCGGCTTACATGACGGTGCAAGAATTTAAGAAAATGGAAGACTAGTGTGACGAATTACAAAAAAACCGACTTTAAATAAGTCGGTTTTTTTATATCTTTCATCCGCCAAATCCCACGGTGCACATGCCGTCGGTGATTGTTAATTCATCGCCATCCACATTGATAAGTTTTCCTTCTACGCCCATCTCACTGCCCATTAAATAGACATTGCCAAGTCTCGTTTCACCTGCAAAAAATGGCTGACCCGAGTCAAGTTTACTCAAGAGAGCATTATCGATTTTTAGTGTTAACCCATCACCGAATTTCTCTAGTAGTGCCATAAAGTCCGTTTCACTTTTAATCCACTTGCCGTCAGACGAGATTTTTACCTCACTCATAAAAGAGCAATCGACTGAGGCGGCGTTTGCAAAAGAGGAGAGTGAGAAAAAAGTTGCAACAAATAAAAACTTTAGTTTTCGCATATTGTTTCCTGGAAGTTTGTTCATCGACTTCAAATTGCTGCGATGAGGATAACAAACATCTAGATTCTTATTTTGTTTAGAGGCCCAGTATCATTGCGTACCCTGTAAAATAAGACTTATTTTCCTCAGATTATTAGTTAAATGATACGTACGCGTTTTGCGCCCAGCCCAACTGGGTATTTACATATTGGCGGTGCTAGGACTGCTCTGTTCTCTTGGGCTTTTGCCCGCAAACACGGTGGACAGTTTATTCTGCGGATTGAAGACACCGATCAAGAGAGATCTACAAAAGAGTCAACAGACGCGATTTTCGAGTCAATGAAATGGCTGGGCCTGGATTGGGATGAAGGCCCATTTTTTCAGATGGATCGCCTCGCGCGATACCGAGAAGTGGCGAATCTGCTTATCGATTCTGGGAATGCTTATTGGTGTTATGCGACACCTGCCGAGCTCGAGGAGATGCGAGAGCATCAGAGAAAAAATGGACTGAAGCCTAAGTACGATGGCCGCTGGCGTCCAGAAAATGCTGTTGGCAAAACGCCGCCAGTTGATATCAAACCGGTGCTGAGGCTTAAAAATCCAGATTCTGGATCAGTCGTTTGGGACGATTTGGTAAAGGGAAGTATTCGGGTCGCCAATGAGGAGCTTGATGATTTCGTTTTGCTGCGAGGCGATGGAGTGCCGACTTACAATTTTGGTGTCGTAGTTGATGACTACGACATGAAACTCACGCATATTATTCGCGGGGATGACCACGTAAATAACACTCCACGTCAAATCAATGTATATCGAGCTCTGGGATACGATGTACCTAAATTTGCGCATGTTCCAATGATTCTTGGTGGCGATGGGGAGAGGCTCTCGAAAAGGCACGGGGCTGTTAGTGTTACGCAGTATCGGGACGACGGGTATCTCCCGGGCGCCCTGGTCAACTATCTTGCGAGACTGGGTTGGAGTCATGGTGATGATGAAATTTTTAATTTAGATAACTTTGTTGATTGGTTTGATCTTGGGGGGATCAACGTATCGCCGGCAAAATTTGATCCAGTGAAGTTAGCTTGGGTAAATTCTGAGTACATCAAAAACGCTCCCACGAGCACTCTTTTTCCCCCAGTGAATAGTGCGTTGATCGAGCGAAAAATTCCTCTTCAAGATGGGCCTCGGTTAGATGATCTTGTGGTGCTTCTTAAAGACCGGGTAAGTACGGTCGCGGAATTGGCCGATGTATGCGAGCTCTACTATCTTGCTCCTGAAATTCCTAATAATCTTAGGGAAGAATTTTTAAGCCCCGAAGTCTTACCAGCTTTGAACACACTTCTTGATGCCTTGGATACCATCGATTGGTCTAGCGAAAATATATCGACTTGTATAAAGGAAACGCTTAAGGAATGCGGTCTAAAAATGCCAAAATTAGCAATGCCGCTGAGAATCCTTCTAACGGGAAGTACTCAAACTCCTGCTATAGACAAGTTGTTGGCAATTTTTCAGAAATCTATGGTGTTGGATCGAATTAGAGCGGGTTTGAAGGCGTAGGCCGGCGCCAGTTAGTTTCTTTACATTACCACTCTTAAAACGTATAATTCGGCGCTCGTTTGCTGGGGGTATAGCTCAGCTGGGAGAGCGCTTGCATGGCATGCAAGAGGTCAGCGGTTCGATCCCGCTTACCTCCACCACGTAACGCATACAAATAAGTTCTAGACCCCATCGTCTAGAGGCCTAGGACTCATCCCTTTCACGGATGCAACAGGGGTTCGAATCCCCTTGGGGTCGCCAAAATAAAAATGCCTGGGTAAATCCCGGGCTTTTTTATTTCTCTGGCGGCAAAGCCATCGTCTTCACGTCAATCGTGACAATTTTCCCATCGCTTGCGGCGAGGCTTCCATTTACCAGAACATTTTTGCCCTTAAGGCTTTGGAAGTTTCCAACAAGCTCGGGGCTTCCGAGCATCAACTGAACGGTTTTTAGGCCTTCTACAGGAACACAGGCTGGCTTGGCGTCAGTCTCAAGAATATTTAAATCTGCCTGCAATCTAAGGTTAGAGATGACATTTCCCTCGATTTTGCTTTCATATAGTTCGCCGAATATTTCGATAGCGTCTCCGCAGCTAGCGGACACCGGTTCGTAAGGGTATTTCGGTGTCATCGCCCATGAATTTTGGGCCAAGCCATTCAACAAAAGGGCTATCGTTAAGATTTTTAAAATTTTACGAGGCAAGATCATTGTTTTAGCTTCGGTCTTAAGAGAAACAACGGGTATTATCGAATATTTACAAAACAATTACTAACGAACCCAGTATTTCAAGGTTTTGTTGAATACATCTTAGTTGATGAAAATTTCTTGGCCACAAAAATTACTCAAACCATTGGTAAGCGACTCTGGTAATGATATACGTTCGAATATCTACGATGACATATTTTATTCGTCCTCTGGTGCCATAGATGAGAAACGGTATGTATTCATTGAGGGAAACCGAATTCCAGAGCGGTTAAAGCTGCACGATCGCGTGACTGTGCTGGAGTTGGGTTTTGGCTTAGGCTTAAACTTTATTGCGACAGTCAGGGAGCATCGGCAACAAGCTAGTCGATGTATTCTCGATTACGTTGCTTTCGAGAAACATCCTTTTTCTAAAGAGGAAATGTATGATCGCTTGAGTAGAGTTCTCGGTCCTACTCTTGAGGTACGTGAACTAGTCGACTGTTTTCCTCCTTTGATTAGTGGATTCCATAGAGTTCATTTGTCACGTTTTATCAGTCTGACATTGATATTTGGTGACGCTCGAGAATACATAAAAGAATTGAGTGCCAGCGTGGACGCCATTTATCTAGATGGATTCGCGCCTGCTAAAAACCCCGAATTGTGGGATGTAAAATTATTCGGAAGTTTCAGGCGTCTAGCTGCCAAAGGGTGCACTGTTTCGACATACTCGAGTGCGAGGAGTGTTAGAGACTCACTGACATATGCTGGGTTCCGAGTGGAGAAGCGTAAAGGTTTCGCCAACAAACGAGAGATGCTCATCGGGGTTATAGAAGGAGGAAAGTTTGTCGCAAAAATTCCTAAAGAGGTCTCTATTATTGGTGGTGGTATCGCTGGTTTTTCCACAGCTTTAGCGTTATCGCGATTCGGTGTTAAATCTACTATTTACGAGAGCGAGCCTCGCCTTTTCAATCGAGCATCCAAAAATCCGTTGCCCTTGATCCGGCCGAGTCTTTCGCTGGATTTTGGTCCGCGTGGAAGACTCAACTGGTACGCATTCTTTTTTGCGCGCGATTTCTATAAAAATTTACAGAAACATTTTGATATTGGATGGAGAAAAACTGGTGTTTTACAAATTGCCAAGAGTAACGAGGAGTTCGAAAAATTCGAGAAGGCAATAAGGTTATTGAATCTGAGCACCGAGGAAATTGAGCTTATTGAGGGCGGAGGAGTGACAGCATTTGGCCCAAAGGATCCTGAGCTAAAAGGCGCTTATTTTTCGACCGCTGGAATGCTCGATAATCGGTTAGCCAGATGCGCTTACGACGTATTATCTGAGAAGAATATTGAAGTGTCTCTATCTGCAACTGTTAGCTCAATCGCTGAGGCAGAAGTGATGTTTCAGCGGGATAACGAAACTCATCGGCGTACTTTCTCTCATGTATTTCTTTGTAACGCTTCAAGTGTGCAAGCGTTTTATCCGCAAGTAAATTTTCGTGTGATTGATATACCTGGACAGTCTTCATGCTTCAAAGCGGCACCTGTTCAATGCGGCATCCCCATTTCTGGGAATGGCTATACGGCATCAACAGATGCTGGATCGATATGGTCTTCGGGTACATATCGTGATTCTTCGAACGATTTGGATATCAAAGAGGAGGATGAAATGATTAACCTCAATCGTTTGCAGAGTTTTCACGGTTCAAAGATTTCTTCCCATAAGCCAAGAGCAATAGAAAACTGGGTGGGTGTTCGTGCGACGACGCATGATCGATTGCCTCTTTGCGGGAAGTTTGACGACCAAATCTCATTCGTATCTGGGACGGGTACGCGCGGATTTACCTGGTCGCCTATGATTGCGGAAATAGCCGTATCTGAAGCGTTGGGGCTATCCGCCCCCGTTGAGCGAAGCTTAATGCAAAGAATGAGTCCGCTACGTCACAAAGACTAATTGAGTTTGGATATCCGTTAATATTAGTTCGGCAGCTTTAATTACAGAGCAAACACCAAATATATGGCTGATTTTAAAATTTTAGGAATTTCTGGCAGCAATCGAGCTGAGTCATTCAACTCGCGTTTATTGAGTTTAATGGCATTAAAATCCGAGCCATTGGGTATATCCATAAATATTATTGATGCTGCGAGTTTCGGTCTGGAATTCTATTCAGCCGAAGTCGAGGAAAAACATGGGTTGCCCGCAGCTGCCGTTAGCCTTAAACGAGCGTTTAAGTCGGCCGATGCGATTTTATTTGCAACCCCAGAGTACAATGGGTTTCCACCTGGTATTTTAAAAAACATGTTGGATTGGGTTTCTCGTCGTGGTGAGGGTGAACAATCGCCGGCTGAGGTTTTTTCGAATAAACTGGTCTGGGTTATATCTACGAGTCCGGGAAAAGGAGGCGGTGCGCGCGCTCAAAAGTTCCTTGCTACTCAATTGGAGTACCTGGGCGCAAATGTTCAGAGGCAGACGGTAACGATAGGTGGGGCTAGAGATTTTTTCAGCAAGTCAAATAGTATGTCATCAGATATCACCGTTATGATTGATACCTTCGTTCGAGATATGCACCAAGTATTATCGACTAACAAACCTGAAAGGTAATGGGGATGCCCCTTTTGTTTAAAAGATTTCTGTTGGTAATGATCGGGTTGTTGTTGCACTCTGCAGTCTACGGTGAGAGATGGGTATTCGTTGGAGCGGATACGGAGGCTAAGTTTTATGTAGACCTTGATTCAGTATTACAAGAGAACGAGAACAAGGTATTCAAAAAACGAGGGATGTATACGAACGTCTTAACGGACGAGTTCAATGCAGGTGAGCCAGTTGTATTTAAAATTACAGAGGCAACTGTTGAGATGGATTGTGCTCTTGAGCTTAATCGTGTTCGATTGTTGGAAATCATAGATGAGGCAGGAAATGTCAAATGGTCTTCGGGACTAATGCCTCGCCAGCTTTGGCTTTCGATTCGAGATCAAGGACATTCGCGTACGTCTTTTGACTTTGTTTGCGGAGCGAAATAAAAAAGGCCCACGATGTGGGCCTTTTAGAATAACCAGGCTTCGCGCCGATTACTGATTACGAGGATCATCCTCTGGGTGGACGTACCGCATGTCCGTTGGGCCGTAGCCAGATTCCTGCAATATCACTTCGGTTCTTGCCCAAGCGTAATGAGGGACATCTGCTTTCGTTGTATAGAACGCTCCTGCCTCAGCGATCTGCATATCCATACGATTGAATTCCTCTCCCGTTCCAATCCAATAGGTTCCTTTTAATACCGTGACCGTCCTGTCGTCCTTATGTCTGTGAGGTGGAAGTACATACGCAGATGGCATTTTCACGCGGAAGATATAAGGGCCAGGTTTTGAGGGGTCACCGTAAAGAACGATTATTCGCATCCCCCAGGGCGCCGCGCGGTTTCGCTCCCATTTCATGGTCTCAGGGTCAGCTGTTAGAAACTCATCTCTCATCAGAATCTCAGTGCCGCTGTTAGAGTCACTATTAGCTAGAGGCGACATGATGAACAAAAGCGCAGTCACCGCTGTCAGTTGTAAAAGTCGAAACACTGCCATTTGGTCTCCCTTCTTAGACGTTGTGGGGTGATAGTTTACCTAAAACCAAAAAACTCGTGCTTTTGATCATTTAGGTAACAAATTCTCTCTGTTTGATCTCTGGGGGGTACATAAGTTCAAGATGCTCACGACAGGAATGATTCGGTCATATGTTGGGTATTCGCTCTAGCGCCGGTGAATAATTCAAAAGCGGCTGAAGCTTGATGTATCGCCATGGTCGACCCATCCACTGTCTTGCATCCCATTTCTTTTGCTGCCCTCAATAGTGGAGTATTGATTGGAAAGTAAATCAATTCGGCAAGCCATCTATCTGGCGTTAAGTGTTTTGGGTCGATCGGCAAGTTTGGGTTCTCCTTCATTCCTATAGGAGTTGCCTGAATGATTCCGTCAAAATGCGTCAGGTGGAATTTTTCTGGTTGAACGGTTTGAATGACCTTTTGAGGAAAAAGGAGTTTTAGTTTGGTTTTTAGTGCATTTGCCCGATCCTCGACTGGATCATAAAAGTAGAGAGTTTGCAGATGGTGTTTGAGAGCGGCGTAGGCAGACGCGGCACCCGCGCCACCTGCGCCGAGTAGCAGGGCGGAAACAGATTTTTCGATACCGGCAGATTTCACAGCCTCTGAAAACCCGATCCAGTCAGTATTAAATCCTAGCCGCTTCCCATCTCTAAAAAGCACGGTGTTTACGGCACCAATTTCTTTCGCCTCAGTCGATAGCCGATCCAATAGTGGGAGGATGTTTTGTTTGAATGGGTGGGTGACGTTGATGCCGTCATAACCATCATTCTCTAGTTTGCTCAACAGATCTGCCAAATTGAACTTTGGATTAAAGTCTTCCAGCGGATCTATCAAGTTATACGTCACGTGAAGGCCCTGAAATTCGCCTTCCTTAATGTGCATTCTGGGCGATCGGGAATCGCGAATGTTGGCCCCAATCAGCCCCAGCTTAAATGAACCTGCACTCACAAATGGGCTATGTCTTTGAGCCCTCGTTTACTTCATTACCGATAGAGCAGTCGTGCTGAGGTTATGGACAACGATGGAGTTTCGATCTATCAGTTGCCCAACCTGAGGTCCGATTTTTTCAACCCACTCCTTGCTTTCATATACGGCAGCATATAGCTTTTTCTTCTGATCTTCGTTTTCGAATCTGCGAATCCACACGTAGGTGTTTCCGTCTTTCGTGGATTCCATTACACGATTGCCATCTTTTAACATGAATTCGTCAGTGCTATCTAAAACGAAGCTACCGTGAATGACCATGCCATGTGCTACTTGGAAGGGAATGACGACTCGCTCCATAAAACTGAGCCAATCATTAAGTTTTCCAGGGAGAACTTGGTACATTCGTAGTTCAAAGAAGGGTTTCATAATCTCGCTCCACTAAGGGTCTAAAGTTGTTGTAAATGGTAAGATTAGCACGTCAACTGAACGACTATGGGCTAACAAGCGATGTTACAGCGATCTAAATTACGTAGATCAGAACTTTTGATGCCAGCCGGCTCCTTGGAGCGGCTAAAAGTGGCAGTTCTGTATGGGGCCGATGCGGTGTACATGGGTACGCCAGATATGTCTATGCGAACGAAATCCCAATTGTCCCTAGAGGACGTCAAGGAGGGGATTGAGTTTGCGCACGAGCGAGGAGTGCGGGTATACCTCACGCTCAATATTTTTACGCACAACAAAGATATTCCCAAGCTTGATGCCTACATCGAAACTTTGCGAGAGGTGCGACCAGATGGAGTGATTGTCTCCGACCTCGGCGTTTTTCACTACCTTCAGAAAAATGCTCCCGAGTTTAATCTGCATATTTCGACGCAGGCGAACGTTTGTTCTTGGATGACCGTTAATTTTTGGAAGGATCTTGGGGCGGAGTTAGTCGTGCTCGCGCGTGAGGTGAGTTTTGCGGAATTAACAGAAATCAGAGAAAAGTGTCCAGATATTAGACTGGAGACGTTTGTTCACGGTGCAATGTGTATGACTTACTCTGGACGATGTCTGTTGTCGAACTTTATGGCTGAGAGAGGTGCGAACCAAGGCAATTGCGCAAATAGTTGTCGTTGGCAATACAAAGTTCGACTGAAGCTCAACGATGGCACGACACGCGAATTAGAGTTATCCGAAGAGAACATGAAGCTATTCGAGTTCCTTTTGGAGGAAGGGCATCGACCGGGAGATCTCATGCCAATCGAGGAGGATGAGAGGGGTTCTTATATTCTTAACTCGAAGGACTTGTGTCTTATGCCAAAGCTTGACGAATACCTAAAGCTTGGAGTCGACAGTCTCAAAGTTGAGGGCAGGGGCAAGAGTTCCTACTATGTTGCTACGGCTGCGCGAGCCTATCGTCGTGCAATAGACGACTATTACGACAACCCGGAAAAATGGGATCACAGGCCGTACATGCGAGATTTGGAGATGACGGGCAACCGGGGCTATACGCTAGCTTTTCATGATGGGCGTGTGACAAATTATGCGCATAACTATGAAAACACTAATAGCGTTGCTGCTTGGGAATTTGGAGGTATTGTCCGAGAGGTTCGGGAAGACGGGTTTGTTATTGATGTAAAGAATCGATTGCAAGCGGGTGACGTCTTAGAGTTTATTCCGCCAAATTCGAAGGAATCTCCGGTGCTTCTACGTCTTTATGAGTTCCATCAGGCCGACTCTAATGAGGTGAAGTTGGTTGTACACGGCGGCCCACATTTTAAACTTTGGGTTCCGTTTGAGGCGTTCGATAAAGAGAACGTGGATGACATCATCAGAAAGTTTCCTGAACTAACCGTTATTCGTAAAGAATCATTACTTACCGAAGAGGAGTGGGAACGGCTCAAGCTAGATAAACTTGTACACAAGATCGAGTTAGGACAGGCCCCGGAGAGCATTTATCCAGATCGTGTTAAGAAGCTGCAAGAAAAAATCAGTGAAGAAACGTTTGAGAAGCGCTCGAAAACCTCTGGGAAAGGATTAGAGGGTTGTTGTGGTAGAGGATGTAATGGCTGTTTGATATTTTGGAGTGACCCGAAGTACGCGAAAGCGAGAGAGCTTCTCGCAACGAAGAAGCACGGGGAAATGTTGGACCGAAATATGCGGGACGACTTGGTTTTAATTCGAGAGGCTATTAATAGTTAGGATTGCAAATGCCAGAACTTACCGCGCAGGATATTGCGAGTTACTCAGCAGATGGATACTTAATCCCAAATTTTAAGATCTCAAGTGATCTGTTAACTAGATTGCAGCGAGGGGTGGAAATTGCGATTGAAAGATTTACGGAATACAAGCCAGAAGATATCGCGAACCCACATTTTATTGATTTTAGTAAAGACGAGATCGACAACCCTTTTCTCGAAGTGGCGTCGCATCCTGAAATTCTCGACATGGTGGAGCAGTTAATCGGGCCAGATATTATTTTGTGGATCGCTCGAATTTTGTGTAAACCAGGAGAAAAAGGTAGAGAGGTCCCTTGGCATCAGGACGGTGAATATTGGCCGATGCGACCTCTTAGAACGTGCACCGTTTGGATCGCACTTGACGATGTAACCACTGAGAATGGATGTATGCGATTTATTCCTGGCTCACACCAGGCTGAGGGGCTTTACAGACATCATATGTCGGAGAGGGAGAATTTAGTATTAAACCTTGAGTTAGATGAAGACCAGTTTGATGAAAACAAAGCAGTGAATGTTGTATTGCCAGCCGGTGGGATGTCTATGCATCACGTTAAATTGATCCACGGCTCATTAGCGAATCAGTCGCAAATGCGTCGTGCCGCTTTAGTACTTCGCTATATGCCTGCATCTTCGCACTATGACCGATCTTTAGTGAACCATGATCGTTTTAAAAGTCCGTTTAATATTGCTGAGCAACCTCTCTTGCTAATGCGCGGCGTAGATAGCTCCAAGAAAAATGATTTTGTCCATGGTCATGAGCTTTGGAAAAGTCGTTACGCTGCGAGGTAGATTAGAGTTTGTCGAAAGACTTGCGGTTAAACTTCGATAATAGCTTCGCTAATCAAATGGCGGGGTTTTATGAGGCATGCTCCCCTGAGATTGTCTCCTCTCCGAGAGTTATCAGGTTCAATTCCTCCCTAGCAGAAGCGCTGGATATTCATGTTGATCCAGAAGACGCACCTGGAATTTTTTCTGGAAATGTTATTGCTCAAAACGCGTCCCCTCTAGCTCAATGTTATGCGGGACATCAATTTGGGCAGTTTTCTCCGAGACTGGGGGATGGACGAGCGCATTTGCTGGGAGAGGTAATCACCAAGCGTGGTGAACGTTTTGATGTGCAGCTCAAGGGTTCTGGTAGAACTCCTTTTTCAAGAGGAGGGGATGGTAAGGCCGCACTTGGCCCGGTTCTCAGAGAATATTTGATTAGTGAGGCGATGTGGGCTTTGGGGATACCAACCACGCGAAGCCTAGCGGCTGTTGTGACTGATGATGTAGTGATCAGGGAGACCGCCAAGCCTAGAGCAGTGTTAACTCGAGTCGCCGCGAGTCATATTCGTGTGGGCACTTTTGAATATTTTGCGGCCAGAGGCGAAGTTGAAAAAGTAAAACAGCTAGCTGATTACGCGATAGCGAGGCACTTTTCGGAACTTAATAATCGAGAGGATAAGTATCTAGCGTTTTATCGAGAGGTCATTAAAAGACAAGCTAGGCTTATCGCGCAGTGGATGAGTGTGGGATTTATCCATGGGGTTATGAATACCGACAATATGTCGATATCTGGAGAAACCATCGATTATGGTCCATGCGCGTTCATGGATTATTTCTCTCCAGATACGGTTTTTAGTTCAATCGATACATACGGTCGTTATGCTTACGAGAATCAACCAAAAATAGCGCATTGGAATCTAGCTCAACTTGGAAGAGCCTTAATTGCGCTAGTTGATCCAGAGTCAAAGGTGGCAATCGATAAACTATCTGAAGCGTTGGATGCTTTTCCTGCTATCTATGAAGAAAACTGGATTGAGCTTTTCGGTCAGAAAATAGGAGTCGCGGACATTCAAGATGGTGACCAACAGCTTATTCATGACTTACTCCAAGTAATGGCTGTTGAGAAGGTTGATTTTACTAATGCATTTTTGAAATTAAGCCGTTTCTCTATTGATGATGGTAAGGAGTTTTTGGGTCTATTTATCAATAACGATAGTGTGAAAGGGTGGATTGAGAGTTGGGTAAAACGCATTTCTGGTTCGTCCGGAGCAGTTGATGCAGCATGTTCTATGATGCAGCGTGTTAACCCCATTTACATACCAAGAAATCACAAGGTGGAAGAGGCGATTCATGAAGCAGTTGAAGAAAAACGTTTCGATGCGTTTGATGCCTTGCTCTCTCACATTCAGGAGCCTTTCAGAAATATCGAAGGTTCCGATTCTTTTGCGACTCCTGCTCCAGAAGCTTTTTTCCCTTACGTCACATTTTGTGGGACATAGAAGAATTAATGAAAAAGGGAGCCATAGCTCCCTTGATACTACTTCTAATGCTGGGCTTATATTGTCACTTGTTCCAATGTGCAAAACCCGTGGCAACACCATCTTCCCAGTTTGTGACAGTTTTAGCGCGCCATTTTCCGCCAGACTTACCAGCTAAATCGGCGTAAGGCCCGTCGCCAGAAACCCAACTCCAATCACCACCTGCGTTAACTCCATCGCCGGTTCCTTGCCACTTCATTGAAGCTTTGTTGCCAGCTTGATCTCTGATTAAGCAGTAACCACCTAGAGTGGATGACTGAGTTGCGAAGTTTACATCCATGAATCCGGGGCATCGCACGGAAGCGCCATGAAGTGGGCTGTTTATATCGTCAGCGAAAAATGCTCCGCTGAATTCCCCTGACCAATAAATTTGGGTTTCATTTATTTGTTTGAAGTTACCCGTTGCTCCATACCATCCAAAATCCCCTTTTGGCATATGGTGTCCAGCGAGCGCTGAAGTCGCAAAAATAAAGCCAAGTGCGAAGAAAAGTGTTTTTAGCATTTTCATACATACCTCTTTAAGTTTGTTAGTTGCCTTGTTGGCAATTGCACCTTAACGCGATTGGCATGAAAAAGAATATTTATTTGTAATGCAGTGCGGCATTTGTAACGCTGTAATAAGTTTTTTGCACCAGCGGTGTTTACTTATTTTTTTTTTGAAAAACCAAAAATCTAATGCTTAGGCAGGGTTTGCCCTTCTGGTTTGGTTTTCACGAAAGATTCACGTTGGGAAATCTCGGAAAATAACTTAGAGAGAACTGGATATTGAGGTCTCCAATCAAACTTTGAAAATCTAAAGTCGACATATGCGAGCATTACTACTGTCGCAATTTCTGCTAACCCGAATTCGAGTGATGTAAAAGATTTGCGGCCATTTAAGCGAGCGTTAATTTCTTCTATACCTGCGTAAATCTTCCTGGTTTGCCGTTCGACCCAAGCTTCGCTCTGTTTTTCCTCTGGACGCGTGCCCTCCAGCGCGATTAGCACGACAGCATCGCATATGCCATCGCAAATTGCTTCGATCTGTTTGTGAGTGATTCTCTCTGCAGCGTTACCCGGAGTAAGTGTAGGGCCTGAGAACATGGTTTCGATATACTCGAATATAACTTTAGAGTCATGGATAACATCGCCAGAGTCTGTTATCAATGCGGGAACTTTTCCAATTGGATTAACAGTTTGAATTCGAGGGTTTTCGAGCCAGGGGTTATCAACCGTAATTTCGCAAGGAATCCCTTTTTCGATCAACGCAACTCGAATTTTTCGGGCATAAGGGCTTGGGCGCGCTATCAATAGTTCCATGTCGAATCAGAAAAAACGTCATATATGGTTTCGTACGATAATGCCATTAATTTGCAAGGATTGGGAAGTGGTGATGAATTTGAATGTTCAAGCTCGATCAAGCGCGTTAAACCTGTTATACGCCGGTGGGATGCTGATCGTGTCTCCATTTTTGATGATTTTATGTTCGTTTTTTGTAATTGATTCAACTGCGGTGGCCGATGAAAAAGACGTCGATTGGATTATTATGCACGGGGATGATCAGCATGAGTTACCTCCGGAATCGATAAAAAATAAAACCAACATTGTTGGCGCTGATAAATCCGAAGTTTCTCTTTTAAACAAACTGATAGATGGTGGTCATGTCGTTACGGATCAAAGTATGTTTAGAAATTATGATTCGTTGTCGATAAGCACTATTTTAGAGCATCCAGTTACGAGGCATCGGTTGTTGTGTATTGCCGAATTCAACCTGTCGGGCGCACGAATTTTCGAATCTTGTAATGAGATATAAAGAGAAATATCCTGAGCGTTGTAGTTAGATTAAGTATTAGAAATTAAAAGGGTATGTATGGG
>Ga0208004_1000434_pt1 | contig 16359 bp, 16 predicted proteins | sample DEB08_DNA_6_FD_184522 | JGI IMG/M metagenome (GOLD analysis project Ga0208004, IMG submission 184522) | Aqueous microbial communities from the Delaware River and Bay under freshwater to marine salinity gradient to study organic matter... | ecosystem: Environmental > Aquatic > Marine > Coastal ...
GGTACCGCCATCCAGAAGAAAAATCCCCACGATGTCACCGCAAGAGCAAACGCAATTGGGTGGTGGGCGAATCCGAGAGTGATGGCACAGCTCGCAGTGCCAAGAATCCACCAGCCGGCGTGGCGACGAGTTCCTGAGTACAGCGATGACGGAATCCCAGCGATTGAGTTACACGAGTAGACGAGAGAGACGAGCAACGCTGACATTCCGATGTGGCTTCGGCCAATGCTGTTAGAAAACACGAACACCGAGCTTCCCCCGAGTGTGAAACATCCGAGAGCCAACATTGCGATCAGTGCAGATGTCGTTGGTCGATGACGTTCGGCTCGAACTCGCTCCATTGAGGTCAAACGACTTGTGTGGACAAAGAGCAACGGGATGAGATGAATGACGCCAAGTGCAATGAAGAGAGCATCCGTGCCGAAGCGATCAAAGAAAATTCCGACCGCAGGAGATCCAATGGTGCCAATTACTGGGCCGATGACAGCGATATCACCCGTGCGGGAATCATCCCCAAAGACCTCAGCCCAGGCGAGCCATGCAATCGTTCCAAGTGCAATGCCATTGACAAAACGTAGGCCAATGAGGGGAGCAAAGGCGACCAGTCCCGAACCAAAATTCGCAATGAACCCGAGCAGGATGGCTGCGACCATGAGTTTTCGTCGTGGCCGAAACACCCGCCCTGAGCCCCAAGATCCGATGACAAAACCGAACAGCTGAGCGCTTGAGATCAGGCCAACGCGATCGACGCTGATGTCAGCGTTTTCGGATAATCCTGTGATGAGGAATGGTGTAGCAATGAACACGAGTGTGCTCACTGCGGATGCTGCGAAGACCACCGGAGGAACGCGCGGGCGCAGGGTTGCAAGCGCACGTATAGGGGTCTGGAACATCAGTTATGCCGCTGCTGCAAGATCTGCTTTAGTTGCAGCGATGAGGTCTCGTACCTGCTCGCGCAAAGCGTCGACATCCTCAAGAGTCATTCCTGTCGTTGGTATCGGATCGAGAATTTGGACAACCGCATCACAGCGCCCAAATCGCCAGTCATGCTTGATCAGAGCGTTACGGGTTCCGTGAACGACCAAGGGGAGTATCGGGGCCTGTGCCTCGATCGCAATCTTGAAGGCTCCATCTTTGAAGGCTCCGAGTTCACCACTTACACTCCGAGTGCCCTCGGGAAACAGCATTACTGACGTTCGGGTTGAAAGCCGGTTTGCCGCCTCGGTGTACACATGTGCCCCTGCACCTTTTGCTCCGCGGACAAGCTTGATGTCACGCGACAACATGAGGAGAAATCCGACGATCGGGATGTTGAAGAATGTGCTCTTGGCAACCCATTTCATTTCGATTGGGATCTGAGAGATTGCAAGCATGTCAACAAAACTTTCGTGATTCGAGACCACGACGTAGGGGAGCCTTGGGTCGTTAGGAACATTTCCACGAACGGTGAATGTCCAAAGTGGATTCAGACGACCGTGGACCCGCGCGACCGCTCTGAATGTGTAACCGGCCCAGTAGGCGCCACGATCAAACGGCATTGTTGCAACTCGGATCAACGCAACCAGCGGAACCAGTCCGAGAAGGAGAATACCGAGGGATAACCACGCCCAAATCGAGATCACTGTTCGGGCGAGGGTTGAATTAAGTGCTCGAGTCACGTGACGAGTGTACGGCGGTAATCCTGCTCGTCTTGGGACGGTTAGCAATCAATCGGATTTGCGATGTCAAATCGGAATAGTGCGCTAGCTGGTGAGGACTGGCAGATACTGTCGGCAGCAAGAATCACAGCAGCAGCCGTGTACGACGTGTGTTCTTGATCGGGGAACACAACTTGATCTGGATGCACAATTCCGGTCCAGTACGACCCATCGGAGCGTCGGTGGCGTCGGGTCCACTCGAGCAGTTGAGTCGCAGTGTCGAGGTCTCCAACTGCAGCATATGAAAGTGCGGTCTCAGCTGTCTCTGAAGCAGTCACCCAAGGTTCATCACTAACGCACCGAGTACCGAGTCCCCTCAACACAAAGGTGTCCCATCCTGAGGACAGCCGGTCGGTTGCTGAGGAGCCGGTGAGAGCACCAGTGAGAACTGGGTAGTACCAGTCCATTGCCCACCTTGACTTATCTTCAAAACTTTCAGGCCGGTTGTTGATTGCCTCGCGCATGAGGTTGGCGGCAGAGGTCCATTTGGTGGCATCTTTGCCAACAAGAGAGGCGAGTGCTGCTCCACATCGAAGAGCATGTTGAATACTCGAGGTCCCAGTCAGGAGCGCATAGTCCCACGGCTGGGCATCTGGTTCGACAGCCCACAGCACAAGACCGTCATCTCGCTGATGTGACAACACCCAGTTCAACGCTGATTCAACCATTAACCATCGACGTTCGATGCGGAGACCACGTTCATGATCAGTGGGTGCGCACAGCACGTGATGGAGGACACCTGTTGCAACGTATGCGCAGACATTGGTATCAAGTTTGGGTTCTGAAATAGCGGCGTCATCGTTGCCATCAGCGACGTAGTAGTTATGCCAAGCCCCATCCGATCGCTGAGTTCTCGCCAGCCAGTCGTATGCGAGCGCAGCTTCTGCTGATCGGCCGGCAACATCAAGGGCCATCGCAGATTCAACATGATTCCAAGGGTCGCAATGTCCGCCCGGGAACCAAGGGATCATTCCTGACCCTTGCTGTAGTGAAACGAGATGCTCTGCTGATTCTGAAATTTCGGCTGCTGTGATGACACCTGGGAGGTGAGGACTTTCGTGCCCTTGAGGTGCTGTCATCGAACAACCTTTGTGCCGTAGACGATCCGACTCTTGCCGAGAACTGGTGCGAGCAATTTCTCCGCAACTGCGAGCGAGGTTGGCTGCTCAATAATCTCGTGTTCGAGAAGTTTCCGATATCGCGCAACGAGAGGATGGTCATCGTTCTTCACTCCGACTGCGCACTTCAGCCACCAATACGGGGAGTGGAGAGCATGCGCTCGGTGAGCACCGGTGATATCCAGGCCAGCCGATCGAAGTTTCGCTTTCAACTCGGTTGCGCTGTAAATGCGAACATGACCACCTGGGCTTTTTGGGGCGTGGTACTCATCGGACAGCCACCAGTTGATGGTTTCGGGAAGCTGCGCTGGAACGGTGGCAGCAAAACGTCCTCCTGGCCTTAACACTCTCACCATCTCTGACAGGGCAGACCGGTCATCTTGGATGTGTTCGAGGACCTCAGATGTGATGACGACGTCGAAACTTCCATCAGCGAATGGCAGGTTCGTGGCGTCTCCCCGGAGGACACCCAGCGACCCCTCAGCTGGGATTTCGCCTGCGTCGAGCATTGCGCCAAGTGTGTGGCGGGTCTGTACAACTTCGTCTTCGGCGTAATCGAGTGCCACCGAATGTGCTCCGCGACGTGCGCATTCAAAGACGTGGCGTCCAAACCCTGCTCCGACATCGAGGACGCGATCCCCGGGCCGTAAGCCAAGTTCGTCGAACCGAATTGTGAGCACTAGATCCGCCCGTTTCGTTGGAGCTTCTCGATGTTCTCAGGCATCTCGAGGACCTCGCGATATTGATCGACGGTGAGCTCGGCACAGTGTTTCCATGACCAGCGTTCAGTGACGCGTTTACGGCCGGCCGTTCCGATTGCTGCGCGCGCCTCAGGGCTATCAAGTGCACGACGGAGCGTTCCTGCGAGCGAGCCAACGTCACCAGCGGCACAACGGAACACGGTCTCGCCATCGGTGCCGGTTACCTCGGGCAGCGCACCACCGTCGGTTGCGACGAGCGGAGTGCCAGTACACATGGCCTCAATCGCTGGAAGGCTGAACCCCTCGTAAAGGCTCGGAACAACAGCAAGTTCTGCCTCTGCATAGAGTTCGACGATTCGTTCATCGCTCACACCCGACACAAATTCGATGTGAGGATGCAGGTTGTAGCGGTCGATGAGATCCATGCTTTTTCCTGGCTTTGGGCGCCCGATGATGGTGAGCGAAATATCTCGCCCCTCATTTCGAAGTACCACCATTGCCTCAATGAGGTAGGCGAGTCCTTTCAGGGCAACGTCTGCTGAGGCTGTGGTGATGAGCCGACCCGGTCGTCGTGTGACATCTGGAAGGGGAGTAAAGAGATCTGGGTCGACTCCGACTGGTACGAGCCGCATGCGGTCGAGGTCGACGCCCATATCGGTGTGAATGTCGTTGATTGAATTTTCGCTGACGACAACCACTCGCGGCATTTGACTCGCGACCTTGCCTTGCATCTTTACGAATGAATACCACCGGCCGATTGACCACCGCTTATATAGGTTCGGCGCTGCCTTCATCTCGAGAGCACGGTCTCGAGTGATTGGGTGATGAAGCGTGACGATTGTCGGGATGATCTTTTCAAGACGCTTGATTCCCCAACCCAGGCATTGGTTGTCGTGAATGAGATCGAACTCTTTCGCCCGAGGTGCGAGGTGCCGGTGCACGCGGGCGCTAAAGGCGAGGGGCTCAGGAAAGACTCCAGTTGAAAACACCCCGACTTCAAGGAAGTCTTCCCTCGTCTTGAACTCCCAGAACGCCGGGAAGCGCCCGGGATAGTGGTCGTTAAACAGGTCAAGACTCGGAAGCTTCGTGAGGGTGATGCGGTCGTCAAGCACCGGATACGGCTGGCCACCAAATACTTCAACCTCATGTCCGAGATCAACGAGGGCCTTCGTCAGGTGCCTGGTGTAGACCCCTTGGCCACCGACGTGCGGTTTGCCCCTGTAGGTGAGATAGGCGATCCGAAGGGGACCGTTTGGATCAAGACCCTTCGGCATTCATGTGAGGCTATCGGCAGGAGTTACCAGCGGGTAGGAGTGCCTAGTAGTTCAGCTGCAGAGCGCTCAACCGAACACGCTTGGGCAATTTCCTCCTGGACTCCCGTTGAGTTGAAATCCCCGATTTGCCTGAAGGTTTCCGTTATCAGCAAGCGTCATCGTTACGTAGATTGTGACGTACCGGAATGTGTAGTCGAATTCGCCAAGGAATACGCGATGAGATCCGTTCCCAAGACCTTTGTACGTTCGGGTGGCGTTTCCTGATGGATCTACCGAACTCCATGTGAGGTCGAGTGTCATCTCGTCATTGTTTGCATCGAAGATGTCAACCGTGACAAACACGGAGGTGTTGCATTCCGACGGAAGTAGCACCTCACCCTTGCCGGAATAGGCGTTTCGAATTTCGGGTGGCGTCGGTGGGAGAGTCGTAGTTGTGGTTGTCGTTGTGGGTGGTGCAGTTGTTGTCGTGGTTGCCGCAACCGTCGTCGTTGTGGTCGTCGATGACGTAGTTGTAGTGGTTGCAGGACCCGAGGAAATAGGTGACACAGCCGTAGGCACTGTGGTTGGCGGCACGGTTGTCGATGGGATGGTTGTCGTCGATTGCAACGTTGTCGAGGTGGTCGCAACCACGACTGGCTCGTCTGGCTCGTCGCCGTCATCTGCGGCCTCGACCGTTGTTGGTGGCACGCCGCCGTTGCCATCGGTTTCGGAGGCGTTTGCCTCGGCGACGACCGTTGGTGTTGGTGCACCTTCGGTTGCGTCCGAACTGTTGAGCGCTACGAAACCACCGACCACAACAACGCTTGCTGCAGCGGATGACATCATCCACAGCGCTACGCGGCGTCCAAGTCGACCAGTTGCCTGTAGTAACGGGAATCCAGTCGATGGGTCCGCAGCTCCGAATGAGGGTTGGGAAGATGAATTGCGACCAGCTGTGGTGGATGTTTGGGCTTGTGCTGATGAGTTGGTCGATGTTGATGATTCTCCGCCTAAACCGCCCGAGGCGTCGGGGTGCAGCAAAGCCACTCGTTCGAGAATCGACGAGCGCAAGCCAATTGGAGCAGCAAATGCTGGTGCTGCACCAACGAGCGCAAGCGGAGCGAATCGTCGACGTGAACGCTCGCAGGTGTTGCAGTCATCGATGTGTCGAGACACCCGCTTGCGCAGCAGCACTGTGAAGTCACCCGACCAGCCCTGCAGGATGCGGTCGAGTTCTTCGCATTCTTTGCGGCCTCGCCTGGCAACGCAATATGCGCCAAGGCTTCGTTCGGTTCGCTCACGCATGCGATGGACTAGCCCATAACTCTGCTGCGCGGTGACACCGAGGGCGTCTGCAAGGTCATCTCCAGAGAGTCCTTGTCGAACGCTGAGTTCGAGAACTAATTGATCTCGGGCGTCTAGACCAGAGGCAGCAGAGCGAACCAGCTCTGCAAGTTCAGCACCATCGATTGCGTCATCGACTGCGTCAGATGATGAGGGGGTTGAGGGGAGCATGGCGTCATGCTCCGGTGCTGAGAAGTCGGTCAGGGACTGTCGTGATCGACGTCGCGATCGTCGGTACACCTCGTTGCGAAGAATTGCGAATAACCACGGCTTGAGTCGTGATGGGTCGCGCAACTGGCCGAGTCGCTCGGCCGCCAGCACGAACACGTCTTGCACCATGTCCGATGCATCGTCTCGGCTGTTTGTCATGGCCGTGGCGGTATCGAACAGCGACTGTCCATAGCGGTCGTAGATCGAACCGAGTGCTGATCTGTCGCCGGCAAGGTACGACGCCACCAATTGGGCGTCGACACCTCCGTCGCTTGTGATCATTGGCTCGTCCATAGATAGGTCTCTCGCTGTCGTCCTTCATAGTCACCTGTCAAGAGCATGAAGAACACGAAATCTTTCAGAAACTCACAACATTCTTGCCGAAAAGATTCCGCCGTTGGTGCGAATTTCTATCTGAGTGGCAGGATGATCACGTGCGAGCACTTATTCAACGGGTCGAAGAAGCCTCTGTAGATGTGGTGACTGATGGCGTGCGCGAACGTGTCGGAACCATTGGTGCGGGACTGTGTGTGCTCGTTGGGGTGACGCATGATGACACAGAACAAGACGCGCATCGCATTGCTGACCGCATAGCGAACCTTCGAATTTTTGATGATGCCGATGGTGTGATGAATCTGTCGGCAGAGGATGTCAATGCGGAATTGCTCGTGATTTCACAATTCACGCTCTATGGGAACACAGCGAAAGGTCGCCGGCCGAGCTGGATTGCGGCTGCCCGGCCAGAGGTTGCAGAACCACTTATTGAGCAACTTGTCGGTGTATTGCGAACTCGCGGGTTCAAGGTTGAAACAGGTCGATTCAGGACAGAGATGAAGGTGTCTCTTGTGAACGATGGCCCGGTGACGGTGACCGTCGAGACAATGCCAACGGCAGACACGTGATCACCATGGCGATAACAGCGAACGGCAGATCGCCAAGCCGGGTGTAGATCGTTGAACCTGTTCGTCGGGTTGGTGTTGCAAATAGCACGCGCTGTTCGCTGATCTGGCTGCGCTCAAGAACGTTGCCCGACGGGTCAATTGTTGCCGAGTAACCGGTCGGTGCGACCTGCAGAACCCATCGTCCGGTCTCGACCGCTCGAAGTTTGCTTGAGGCAACCTGTTGGCTTTGCACAATCGTCCACGTGTAACTCGCACCATTCGTAGGGTTCACGATGATTTCCCCGCCCGATCTCACTGCATTCCTAGCTCGTGAGCCGAAGAACACCTCCCAAGAGATGACGACACCGAGTGTGCTGACATCGGGAACGTCAACCACCGCTGGACCCCGCCCAGAGATGGCGTCCTTAGGAATAAGCCCAACGGGTGCACCCAATGATTCGAGCAAGGATCGAAATGGGATGTATTCGCCAAACGGGACCTTGATGACTTTTACGTAGCGGTCACCGATAGCACCGTCAGGCATGACGACATATTGGGCATTGACAAAATTTCCGGGTTTAACGTCGTAGACAAACTCGGCATCCTCAGTCACTCCGACGACAAAGGGGACGTTTAGGCGGGACGCTTCAGCACGCAGGAGGTCGGCTACCGAGCTGTCCCCGAAGGCCTGACGATTGACATCGATTGCATTTTCTGGCCACAGCACCATGTCAACCTCATCGCTGTCGCGAACGAGTTGGCTGGCTGCAAGATGTGCGTAAGTGACATCAATTGATGGAACCTCAAGTGCGCTCGTTCCCTGTCTTCCTCCACCCTGAATTGCAGCGACCTTGATCGGCTCGAGATCTGACCCAGATGGAGAAGCAATTGCGATCACCAGCAGAGCGACGACAGTGGTAGCACCTGCCATCCAAGACCGAGATGGACGTGTCGCCTTGTTCCAGGCTGCGCCAAGCTCAGCAACAAGTGCGCCAATCGTGAAGACAACAAGAGTGAGTAGTGGCACACCTCCGAGTCGGGCAATCGGAAGGAGCGGCCCATTGGCTTGACTAATGCCCAGTGTTGCGAGAGGGATCCCTCCAAATGGCGCAACGAGTCGAATCATCTCAACAAGAGAGTGCGCTCCAATTTTTACGATTTTGGAATGGCGTGCAATCGCTGCTGCACATGCATGCAACGCAGCAAAAAACACAACAGCGATGGCATAACCCGGGGCAGTAAGGAAGTACATCCATGCGGTAGTTGGGCCGAACCACGCAATCCCAAAGATGAGCCCGAGCACGAAGTGCTCACGTCGACGTTGAGCCGACAACGAGATGAAGAGTGCTGACCCCAAGAGCGCCCCTGGCCATAACCCCCACGGCGGCATCGACAGTGCGATCAGCAGTCCAGCCACGAGCGCCAAGAGGCGAGATCGGCGGACTGTCATTGGGCAAGTTCAGCGAAGACCGCGTATCGCTGCGCAGTTGACCCCGGAGGGTGGCAAGCGAACAGGGTTGCGGTGAACGCTGGAGTTTGGTCGATGATCCAAAGGTCGGTTGGCTCGACGACTTGGGTGGCGGTCACGAGATATGTGAAGACACCATCTTCGGTTTCGAAGATGATCTCGTCGCCGATTACCAGTTCATTAAGCCGAAGAAAGACTTGGTGTTTGCTGACTCGATGACCAGCGACGACGACGTTTCCGGCTGACCCCGGTAACGCAGTACCAGGCCAGTGGCCCGGGCCGAGGTCAAGTGTGGTGAGTCGGATGCCTTCGTAGAGACCCATCTCGACATCGATTGCAGGAATTGAAATCTTGCCGAGCTCAATGACCGGTTCAGCCGCATTTGCATCAGCAGGGGGAGCGATGGGTGTCGGAAGCGTTGTTGAGGTAGTTGTCGTCGTTGAGGTAGTGCTTGTCGTCGTTGTGCTCGTCGTTGTGGAAGAAGTTGTTGTTGTCTCAACAGCCGTCGTTGTCGAGCTGGTTGTTGCGGCGTTTTCGCCATCGCTCCAAGACGTTCCAGTGATGATGGCAATCACAACTGTGATGACGCCAATAGAGAGAGCGAAGCGACGAGTCATTACGTTCAGTTTGCCAGAGCCGTTAGCAAGTCGTTCGCTGCACGGCGACCGTCAGCGATGCATGCAGGAATGCCGATACCTCGGTAGGAAGCGCCGGCGAGTTGCATGGTTGCAGGAAGCTGTCGCTCGATGGCAGATATGCGTTGGAAATGATGTGGTCTGTACTGCGTAAATGCGTTCGTCCATCGTGAAATTCTCGAAGTTGAGTTGTCGATGGATATTCCGAGATGTTCGCCAGTTTCTTCTACTGCATGATTGACAAGTTCAGAATCATCAAGATGCTGTATCGGAAGACCGTCACGACCAAGCGAGATTCTCAGGAGTTGCGATCCATCTGTCTGAGCGAGATGAGCCCATTTCTGAGATGCAAACGAGACTGCCGTCACCAGTCGTTGCTGAGACTTTGGCACGAGGTAGCCAGAACGCTCATGGAGATGATCAGGCCAGTTTTGTGCCGTCACTCGGACGGTCACGATCGCGACGTCAGCGGTCTCAAACGATCCGAGAGCGGTTGACAGGCCTCCGGTGACGAGCGAAGCCGTTCGGTGAGCGGGTGTTGCAAGAATGACACCGTCCGCTTCGAGATCATTAACGACCCAACCATCTCCGGCTTGTTGTAGTGACTCGCACGGGGTTCCGCTGAGAATCCGAACTCTTCCGTTGCCGCGTCGTTGCATATCGGCGACCGTCGACGTGATGAGCTGTTCCATTCCGAGAGGAGGCGCGCCAAAAATCGGGCCCGCTTGCGCAGGAGCTGAAGTTCGCATTCGTCGACCAGAAAGAATCGCGCTTCGACCAGCCTGAGAGAGGGCTTCTAACTGCGGAACTGCAGCAAGGCTGAATCGATCGGTGTCTGCTCCGTAGATCGAACCGACAAGAGCATCAACAAGGCGGTCGTGCACGTGATACCCGAACCTGCTTCGAGTCCATTCACCAATTGAGTCGTGGTCGAGTCTGCTGGCTGGTCGGACAAGGTCGACTGCTGCACGGAGTAGCCCAATTGGGGGAATGAGGCCTGATTTGGCAATCGACATCAGCGATGTTGGCACCCCTAGGGCGAGATCTGAAGGGATTGGATGCAACTTTCCGGCCCAGATTGCCGCAGAGGCTGCGGTCGGAGAGACAAGTTCGTTGCCGAGCCCGACTTCAGACGCCAGCTGTACGGCATGCGGGGTCCTGAGCAGAAAGGCATCAGCTCCCTCATCAATTTGAGTGTTGCCGAACTCAGAGGTTTTGATCTTGCCCCCAAGGCGTTCTTCGGCCTCGAGAAGTACAACCTCGGTAGATGATTGATTGGTGAGTTCTGTCAAGCGGTGCGCCGCTGCAACACCTGTGATGCCCCCTCCGATGACAACGATGCGCGACGGAGGCGACACGGTGCTTATCCCGCGGCGATCACTCGATGGGCAAGCGCCTTGAGCACGTTGCTGTCATCGTTCACGCATGCTGTGCGATCAAACGCAAGTCCAACCACTTCCGCACGTGCTCGTGCCTCAATGTCGAGGTCGTACAGCACCTCAAGGTGGTCGGCAACAAATCCGACCGCGCTCACGATGACACCTGAGTGTTCTTGGCGGGAACCGAGGTCATCAATGACATCAAGAATGTCTGGACCGATCCAGGGTTCTGGTGTTCGGCCGGCACTTTGCCAACCAATGGACCAGCCGGGGCCTTCTTCAAGCCCGACGATGCGGGCGACCGCTTCCGCTGTTGACCGAAGCTCGTCTGGATATGGATCCCCGGCAGAGATGATTCGTTCTGGAAGTGAATGGGCAGTGAAGACGACATGAGCCCCACTTGGCATCGCTTCGAGTCGTCGAGCGAGATCGCTCGCAATGAACTCAACGAATGCGGGCTCGGTTGCCCAACTTTCGACACCGGCTACCTCGATACCGTGTGGCTCGGCGGCAGATCGCGTTCGGTCGAGATACTGGCCGATCGAATATGACGAGTAGTGAGGCGCGAGCACTAGCCCAGTGATCTTGGTGACGCCCTCCGCAGCGAGTCGATCGACTGATGCCTCGATTTTGGGGTCTGCGTGCTTTAGTCCAAGTTCGACACGGAAGCCGCCCGGATCAAGCGCGTCAAGTTCATGTTGTAATTGACGTTGTTGACGTTCCGTCAGCGCCGCCAGAGGTGAGAGCCCCCCAATTGCTTCGTAGCGAGCAACGAGATCGGCGAGCGCTTCAGGGGTGGGTGGACGTCCACGCCTGATGTCGGTGTAGTACGGCTCGATTTCGTCGCGATGTCGCGGAGTGCCGTAGGCCATCAGCATGACAGCGGTGTGAGGCTGTGAGTTGGTAGTGGTCATTGTGGGGGAGTCTTCCTGGCGGTCTGTTCATGAACAAATGCCACGATTTCAGTGAGTACGCCGGGGTCAGTATTGGGTTGGACACCGTGCCCAAGGTTGAAGATGTGGCCTGGATGGCCACCATTGTCGCTGAGGACGTTCGATGCACCATCGAGCGCAATATTTGCTCCAGCAAGAACTAACGCGGGATCAAGATTGCCCTGCACGATGAGATCGGACCCCATTCTTGAGCGAGCGGATGAAATTGGAGTTCGCCAATCGAGACCGAGTATCTGAGGTCCTACGGCATGCATCGACTCGAGTAGATGATCGCAGCCAATTCCGAAGTGAATCCCTGGTACGCCAACATGGCGTTCGCTGAGAGATGAGAACACGCGAGTCGAGTGTGGTGCGACGAAAGTTTCGTAATCACGTACCGAGAGCGCCCCTGCCCAAGAATCAAACAACTGGAATGCTCGAGCGCCATGTGCGAGTTGTGCGGAGATGAATTCGATCGCGTAGTCGGTGAGCCGCTCCATCAATTCGTGCCAAAGGCCAGTAGCACCATGCATCATTGCCTTCGTGTTCTCGTAGGTACGACTCGGCGCACCCTCAATGAGATAGCTCGCCACAGTGAATGGAGCACCGGCGAAGGCGAGCAGCGGAACTGATGACGGAAGTTCGTTCACAAGAATGTCAACGGTTGCAGTGACATGTTCGATGTTCTGCTCAGTGAGTGGCGGCAGTCGACGAAGGTCTTCACTCGTCCGAAATGGTTGCTCGGCGACTGGGCCTCTTCCGGGAGTTACATCGATACCAAAACCTGTGGCATGAACCGGCACGACAATGTCGCTGAACAGCACCGCTGCATCAACGTTGTGTCGTCGTACCGGCTGCAACGTGATTTCGGCTGCAAGCTCTGGTTGCGCAATCGCATCAAGAATTGACCCGCTTCCCCTGATTTCTCGGTACTCAGGAAGGCTGCGTCCAGCCTGTCGCATGAACCACACCGGGGTGTGGTGTGGCTGATGTCCTGCACTTGCGGAGAGAAAGGAAGATTCGGTCATAAAAGATGCACCCGAAGGAACAGTTTGAAGATATCTGGACAGGTACACTTGTTGGACTTCAAAACGGAGTTCACCCCCCGAGCACCGTGTTGACAACTGACAACGATGACCCAGTTACACCCAGAGATCGCTGACGAACAAGACTTCGTTAACCACGCTTACGATTGCTTAGAAAGCAGTCGTACGGCTGCGTGGCGGATGCGCGAAATGCATGAAGCTGATCTCGGCGGCACGTTCCAGGCCCGGTTTGAACGCAATGCGGTTGATGAAGCGTTGGTGAAGCGGCTTGTCGAACTCGATTTGGGTGATGCTGCGCTGGTGTTCGGCCGAATTGACCGCAATGATCCTGAGGTTGGTGGTACTGAAGCATTCCACATTGGTCGTCTAGCGGTTTCTGATGAGGACCGGGAGCCAGTCGTTATTGATTGGCGGGCACCGGTTGCTGAACCGTTTTATCGCGCGACCGGCCGTGACCCAATGGGCTTGGTGCGCCGCCGGCACTTCGTGGTTGAGGGGCGTTCAGTTCTCGGTCTCGAAGATGAACTCTTCGGGGAAGGTCATATCGGCATTGGTGACGATGGGTTGGCGTCCTCCCAGACTGAACTGCGCGGGTACAGCACTTTGGTTGCGTCAATTGAGCGTGGCCGAACCGGCACGCTTGGTGACATCGTCGCAACGATTCAGGCGGAGCAAGACGAAATTATCCGGTCTCCGCAATCGGGTGTGCTCGTCGTCCAAGGTGGTCCGGGCACGGGTAAGACGGTTGTTGCCCTCCATCGTGCGGCCTACCTCTTGTACACCCACCGGTTTCCACTCGAAGATCAGGGTGTGCTCGTCGTTGGGCCGAACCGAGTATTTCTTCGTTACATCGAGCAGGTTTTACCCTCGCTCGGCGAGGCAGGAATCGAGCAGGTTGTGCTTGCTGATCTCATTCCTGGGGTGCGTGTTCGGGGGCATGACTGTGAGGCAACTGCACGCGTCAAAGGATTGCCCGCTATGTCTCGCGTGATTGACCGAGCCATCCGCGATCGGGAACGCCCCCTGCGTGAAGACATGACATTCCCATTTAGGTCGGGATATGTGCGTCTTCGTGCAGCGGAAACCGAGGCGATTGTTCGAGGAGCCCGACGTGGACAACGGCGACATAATGCGGCTCGTCGCCACGTTGAGAATGAAGTGTGGTCAGCGCTTGCAGCCAACTGGCGGGAGGCGGATGTGTCGCCTGAGGATGTTCGCTCAGAGCTTCGCGGACGTTACGAAATTCGTGAGATGTTCGAACGGATGTGGCCAGTGTTGACACCCGCTGAGCTTCTTCACGACTTATTTGGTTCGGCCGCACTTATTCGTGCTGCGAGCGGCAATCTGCTGAGTGAACACGAACAATCCCTGTTATTTAGACAGCGTGCAGCATCGGTTGATGAGGTTTCGTGGAGTGCGGCAGACGTGGCCCTGCTCGATGACGCCCGAGAAGCCCTTGGGCCACGCCCTAATCGGTCAGGCAAGATCGACGATGCAGATGAGATTCGAACCTACGGCCACATTGTTGTTGACGAGGTTCAGGATCTTTCTCCAATGGAGTTGAAAATGGTGAGCCGGCGTTCCCTCAATGGCTCGATGACAGTGGTTGGCGATATTGCTCAAGCGACTGGTCCGTCAGCACCGGCTGATTGGGAGGATGTGCTCGAACATCTCCCCACCCGTCGTGAGCCACGCGTCATCGGCCTGTCCGTTGGTTACCGAATTCCGCAGCAGATTATGAATCTCGCGAATCGGGTGATGGCTGAGGCGGCTCCGGGGCTTCGTGCACCCGACTCAGTTCGTGAAGGTGACGCAGATCCTCAGATTGTGCACACAGACAACCTCGGTGCTGCTGTTGTTGAAGAGACACGCCGCCTCAACCAGGAGTTGGCTGGTGGCTCGGTGGCGGTTGTAGCCACCGATGATCGTTGCGATGAGATTTCATTGGCTCTCGATGAAGCAGGTGTCGAGCACGGCCGTGCAGCTGCGGGGCTCGGAAAAGGCATCACCGTGGTTCCGGTGAGCGTGGTAAAAGGTCTTGAACTTGATGGGGTCGTCGTAGTTGAGCCAGCGGACATTGTCGAGTCGAGCGATCGAGGCTTGCGTTCTCTCTTCGTGGCGTTGACTCGTTCAACCAAGCGACTCAGTGTTGTGCATTCGCGCCCGCTACCACAGTCGATGGTGGATGCGACTCCAAGTAGCAATTGATCGTGTCTCTGGCAGGCGAGCGAGGGTTACTGGATGCTCGCAGCAACATCGATAAAGAGTTTCCACGCCTTTGATGCATCGGCGGGACGCCGGCGTTCAACGGAGATCTCTGCGAGCGTGATTACTTCATAGAAGCCGAAGTGGCTCTCAGGAAAATCTGTTTTGATGTCGTCTTCGATGGCTTCCCAAGATTCGAGAAGCGACGCAAGAATTTGGTCACCCGATCCGTCGTTTTCGACAATTGCATCACTGAGCTGGTTTAACGATGTATCAATGATCGCTATGTGTTCAGCGAAGGTCAGATCTACGGTCTGTGTAACCGCGGAGGCTGTTGACACCGGTGACAAAGTCTCGACGAATGAGTCCTCGATGTAGGTGGCGCCGCATGATATGAGCAGGGGGCTTGAGGCAATTACAAGAAGCGTGAGACGGTTGAGCATGTTGGGGTCTTACTTAGTGACGAGAATTCGCTCGCTAATGAAAGCACTAATTTCGACAGTTGTTCCGTCAAGGTCAACGACGAGCCCCCCGTCATCGGAAGCCGACTTCACCGATCCCTGACGACCGGGGGTAAATCCGTTCTGCTCAAGAAATTCAAGTGTTCCATCTTCGAATTCAAGTTCTTCTGGAATGCGCACGATGACAAACTCTTCGCCAACGGAATGGTCAATCAACGTTGTTGCATCGGGCGCCTCGTATCCCGACCCTGGAATCGGATTTCCGTGCGGGCATGTCGTCGGAGAATCAAGGAGCCGGTTCATCGCCGCTTCCACTGATTCACTCATCACATGTTCCCAGCGTCCGGCTTCGTGATGCGACTCAGCCCAAGAGAGATGAAGGATGTCGGTGAGAAAGCGCTCGGCGAGTCGGTGTCGCCGCACCACGCGTTGTGCAAGCGCCTCGCCGTCAGAAGTGAGTTCAATCGAGGGCGAAGTCTGAACGAGGCCTTCTGACTCAAGTCGCCGCATCATCTCGCTCACAGCGGGTCGGCTCACGTCGAGGCGCTCTGCGATGCGCGCCTGAATGACGTCAACCCCATCTTCACGCAGTTCGAAGATGCAGTTGCAATACTCCTCGAACGCAGGGTGGTGTTCGCCGGCGATCGCCATGGGTTTGATCCTACGTTGGTTTGTCGGCGAGTGCGGAAATCAGCACGACGAAATCATGGGTGATTCAAGTGGATGTTGGTGTGAGCGCACGCAGACCTGCCCAGGCAAGCGTGCTCAGCACTGTTGCGATTGCATCTGGGTCGAATTCGAGGTTGTTGTCGATGAGTCTGCGACTCGCCCCTTCGGCAAATCCGACCACTGCGTGTGCAATCAGTGCCTGGTTCTCGTTGTCGACATCAGCCATGATCATTGATGCGACAGCGGAGGCAATAGAGGATGTGATCTGTCGAATTTGCGAGGAGAATTCGTCATCGTGTCTCGCTCCGCCACCAAATAGCAGTCAAAATCCGTCGTGGTGAGTGTCGACCCAGTGAAAGT
>Ga0208004_1000444_pt1 | contig 16150 bp, 14 predicted proteins | sample DEB08_DNA_6_FD_184522 | JGI IMG/M metagenome (GOLD analysis project Ga0208004, IMG submission 184522) | Aqueous microbial communities from the Delaware River and Bay under freshwater to marine salinity gradient to study organic matter... | ecosystem: Environmental > Aquatic > Marine > Coastal ...
GCCCTCCGGCGCCTCGGGCGCTCGGTGATCGAGATCGCGGAGCGCCGCCTCTGAGCGATGGGCGACACCTCGCTCGAGGGAGTTCACCACCAGGTGGCGGCTGTGACGTCGGAGCATGAGGCCATCACGGTCCTTCTCTGCGAACGTGCGCAGGTCCTTGCCCAGACTCGACCAGCCCACGTAGGCGACGAGAGCGAGCACCCCGATCGCCTCGACCGCGACCACCACCCAGATGTCCAGGACCCCCACGAGGCCGGTGATGGCGAGGCCGCCAATCGGAGCGACGAGTGTGACGGCGGCGGAATAGACCGCGAGGACCCGGATCTCCTTGCTGTCCGGAGCACCGAGCTGGATGGATGCTGAGATCACGGTGACCACGAGACTAAGCGCGAGCCCGATGGGCGCGATGATGAGCATGAGGACGATGACATGACCGACTCCACCCGGTAGGAGCCCGGACATCCACATCGCCACCAGCGCAATGGCGAGCACGACCAGTGACGCGAGCATGATCGCCTGATAGCCGTGGTGCTTCTTGCCGCGCGCCAGGAAGATCGACACCCCGGAGTTGCCGAGGTAGAAGGCACCGAGTAGCAGCGAGAAGGTCTGCGACGTCGGATCGACGTCCTCCGCGACGCGGGGCAGCAGCTTGAGGATCGGCCAGGCGACGAGCTCGAGGAGGATGGCCAAGATCACGACCCGGCGCAGGGTGGCCACGGTGAACAGCAGACGGGCATCCGACGCGAAGGACTCGGACTTCGTACCCGGGGGCAGCGGCTCCGGCGGCATCGCCGGCTGGCGCAGGACCGCGAGGAGCGGGAAGAGGTAACTGATGGCGTTGACAAAGAACAGTGATGCGGCGCCCAGGCCATCGAGCATCTGACCACCGATGAGGACGCCGAGAATGCCGGCCACCGCCCCCCATGACGACAGCGAGGCATCGAGGCGATCGAGTTGGCCCTGCGGCGCGACTCGCACGAGCAGCTTGTTCCACGCCGGATAGTTGAGCGCCGACACGGACCCGGAGACGAGGGCGGTGACCATGAGCAGGCCGAGGCTGAGGTAGCCCATGAGCACCAGGACACCCACGGCGACATAAATGACGAACTTCGCGGCTTCCGCACCAGCGACGACGAGACGCAGGTCGTAGCGGCTGGCCAGGTGGGCAGCCGGCTTGATGAGGAATGCCGACGGCAGCGACTGCAGCGCCAACACGACGACCGCGATCGCGAGCGAGCCCGAGATCTTGTAGGAGATGTAACTGAAGGCCAGGCTCGCGACACCACTGCCGAGTGAACTGATCGACGACCCGGCGACGAGCAGGCGAAGATGAGCCGCTGGCGGTGTCGTCGCGCTACTCATGGCGCACACGCCCCCAGGGTCTGACCGGGTGAGGTCAGGTCAGGTCAGGAACCGAGGTCGCCTCGGTCCACAGGTCGTCCTCCGCCTTGCTTGCCTGGATCTGGCGGTAGACCAGATAGCCGACGCCAGCAAGGGCAATGAGCAGCAGCAGTTTCTTCATGTGGGCCTAGGTGGACTTGAACCACCGACCTCTTCCTTATCAGGGAAGCGCTCTAACCGAGCTGAGCTATAGGCCCTCAACAGCCCGCTTAGGTTACACAGAACACCCGGGTATCGCCCCCTTCGGGGGTCTCCTAGACGGTTGCTGAGGCAGACGGTGACCGCAGGGCAGCCACCTCGTCTCCGAGAATCGCGCGCACTTCCTCGCGGGAGCGGATCTGCGCGTCAGTGAGGGACTGAATGGACATCCCGTCGATAAGGGCATGCAGGCGCCGAGCGTCGCGCTCCAAATCCCGGTCCTCACTTCGCAGTCCTTGGCGACTCATCATGGTGAGAAGTTCGACCATCGCCTCATACACCGCCCCGTTGAGACGCTGCAGCACCTCGGCTACCTCGGGATTGGAGGGTGACTGGGATAGCACGAGGAGCCACACGCCTGACTGGTTGCGCCGATCCTTATCGACGGGAACTAGCGTCATGAGTACGTCGACGACCTTGTCCCGGTCGAGTTCAAAGAGGTCAAGCGCGAGGGCCTTGTCAGTGACCTGCTGAATCAGCTCATCGACGGCTAAGCCCAAGAGCTGGGGCATCGTCCCGACGTAGTGGCCAATGCTGGACTTCGGCATGCCCGCCTCCGCCGCGACGTGACGCACCGAGACCTCGCTCGCGCCGTCACGGTTCACCACGCGCCACAGTGCATCCACAATGTGTCGCCGGCGCTCGTCGTGATCAACGATCTTCGGCATGAGACCTCCCACAAACTCTTTGATCGCATCGTTGGCTCCAACGAGACTAACTGAGGTCGGGATGGTCGGCCTGCGGCCTGTGTCGCGGAAATGTCCCGTTTTCGTGGACGACTCTCCTGGCGTGGCGCCTTTGAGGCGTCCGTCACACGCAATGAAAGTGCGTCACAGCCAATGAAAGTGGATCACACCGAATCGGTGAAGGTGAGTTCCACACCGCCGGTGATTCCCACTGTGATGTTGTACAAGATCGCAAACAGGCCGGCGAGGATGGACACCAGCGCGATCTCCATCGCGGCCACAACAACGGCGATGCCCATGACACGGTCGAACGCCAACACCGCCTCTACGTCGAACGTCGTAGTCCCGGAGCCCACGACCTCGTTGACGTTGCGGGCCAAGGTCGCAAAGACACCGGCATAGTCCAGGAGCGACCAAATGGCTGCGAAGGCCGCGACGATGACGACCGCGAGCGCGACCGCGAGCATGAAGGCAACCTTCACAATCGACCACGAATCGACCTTGTAGAGATAGAGACGTGCACGGCGCGGCCCCGGGGTCGCTCGGTGGATCTCTCGATCGTCCTCGGGTTTAGCGAATCGGGGCGGTGGAGGAACTGGAGTCGCGGGGACTGCCGGGATGCCGGTGGCCGGGGTTGCGTCCCGGGCACTCACTGAAGGCGCCTCGCCCAGGGTGCGACCGATGGGGGTCGGTGCTCCCGTGGTACTCGACACGTGCGGTCCCCTTCCGATTCGTCCGCCCCCGTGAGGACGAGACACCAGATTAACCCGCGGACGGGTCCTCGTCGCTGACCTCGGCATCTGTCTGGGCCATCGTGACCGACTCGTCACCCTCGGACACCGTGTCACCCTCGGGAGCCACCTCATCGCTGTCGAGCTCCTCGTCCTCCTCGGACTCACCCGCACGAGCGACGGCGACCAGGCTGCGATCCGCACCAAGATTCATCAGGCGCACCCCCATGGTGTCGCGCCCCGAGGAACGGATGCCCTCGACGTTGGTGCGGATGACGACGCCATCATTCGCGACGGCAAAGATCTGATCGGTGAGATCACACACGACCGCGCCCACGAGCGCTCCCCGATCTTCGACCAGGCGCATTGCGCGAACGCCGAGGATGCCGCGGCCCTTGGGGGTCCAGTCATCTACCGGGGTCCGCTTGGCGTAACCGCCATCCGTCACGGTGACCACGTACGAATCCGGTCGAACGACGTCCATGGAGAGTAGGGCGTCGTCACCACGGAATCGCATTCCGATGACTCCACTCGTGGCTCGACCCATCGGACGTAGTTGCGCGTCGTCGGCGTGGAAGCGGACGGACATTCCCTTGCGGGACACGCAGATGAGATCGTCCGTCTCACTCACCAACTGCGCCGAGATCACCTCGTCGTCATCCTTGAGGTTGATCGCGATGACACCGCCGGAACGATTGGAGTCGTACTCCTCGAGCTTAGTCTTCTTGACCATTCCGTTGCGGGTGGCGAGGACGAGGTACGGCGCCTGCGCATAGTCCCGGAGGTAGAGCACCTGGGCGATCTCCTCATCGGGCTGGAAAGCCAACAGGTTGGCCACGTGCTGACCCTTGGCATCACGGCCGGCCTCGGGCAGTTGGTACGCCTTGGCGCGGTAGACCCGACCCTTCGTGGTGAAGAACAGGATCCAGTGATGGGTGGTGGTCACAAAGAAGTGCTCCACCACGTCGTCCTGGCGAAGGGCTGCCCCGCGGACACCTCGGCCGCCACGCCGTTGAGCGCGGTACATGTCGGTCTTGGTGCGCTTGGCATAGCCACCCGCGGTAATGGTGATGACCACGTCTTCCTCGGCAATGAGGTCCTCGTTGGTGACGTCACCATCCCAGGGCACAAACTGTGTTCGACGCTCATCTCCGTAGTCGTTGACGACCTCGGCGAGCTCCTCGCTCACGATGGACCGCTGCCGCTCCTCGGAAGCCAGGATGTCGGTGTAGTCAGCAATCTTGGTCATCAGATCATCGAACTCGTCAATGATCTTCTGTCGCTCGAGAGCCGCCAGACGTCGCAACTGCATGTCCAAGATCGCGGTGGCCTGAAGCTCGTCGATGTCGAGTAGTCCCATGAGGCCGGTACGCGCGTCATCGACCGTCGCAGAGGCGCGAATGAGAGCGATTACCTCATCAAGTGCGTCGAGGGCCTTCAGGTAACCCCGCAGGATGTGAGCACGCTCCTCGGCCTTACGAAGGCGGTAGCGGGTACGGCGCTGAATGACCTCTATTTGGTGCGCGATCCATGAGCGCACGAACTGTTCGATCGAGAGCGTGCGAGGCACCCCGTCAACCAGGGCGAGCATGTTGGCCCCGAAGGTCTCCTGCAGCTGAGTGTGCTTGTAGAGATTGTTGAGGACGACCTGAGCGACGGCATCGCGCTTGAGTTCGATGATGAGCCGCATGCCAGTGCGTGATGACGAATCGTCACGCACGTCGGCGATACCGCCGACCTTGCCGTCGCTGACAAGCTCGGCGATGCGCAGCAGCAGATTGTCCGGGTTGACCTGGTAGGGCAGCTCGGTAATCACCAGGATCTGCTTGCCCTTGGCGTCCTCGTCCACGGTGACGACCGCACGCATAGTGATCGAGCCTCGGCCCGTGCGCAGGGCCGCCTCAACGCCATGCCGACCCACGATGAGTCCACCTGTGGGGAAGTCAGGGCCGCTCACCCGCTCCAGAAGAGCCTCGGTGGCTTCCTCACGGGTTGCTTCGGGGTTCTGCAGCAGCCACTGGACGCCGGAAGCCACCTCCCGAAGGTTGTGCGGCGGAATGTTGGTGGCCATTCCGACCGCGATACCCGCGCTGCCGTTGACCAGCAGGTTGGGGAAGCGGCTCGGGAGTACGACGGGTTCAAGGGTTCGACCGTCGTAGTTGGGGGCGAAGTTGACAGTCTCCTCGTCGATATCGCGCACCATCTGCATGGCCAACGGCGCCATGCGGCACTCCGTGTAGCGCTGGGCTGCTGGCGGGTCATTGCCAGGCGATCCGAAGTTGCCCTGTCCCTGGACGAGCGGATAGCGCAGAGACCACGGCTGAGCCAGGCGGACGAGAGCGTCGTAGATGGCCTGATCACCGTGGGGGTGGTAGTTGCCCATGACGTCACCAACCACGCGCGCTGACTTAGAGAAGTTGCGGTCGGGTCGGTAGCCACCGTCGTACATCGCATAGAGCACGCGGCGGTGCACGGGCTTCAGTCCGTCGCGCACGTCAGGAAGGGCTCGGGAGACGATGACGCTCATCGAGTAGTCGAGATACGACCGTTGCATCTCGGTTTGGAGATCCACCGGCTCGATCCGGCCACCCGGGGGAACCGTGGTCTCTGTCTCTTCAGGCACTGCTACTCCTGTGGTCGATGTCAGTCAGATCAGATGTCGAGGAAGCGCACGTCGCGGGCGTTGCGCTGGATGAAGTTGCGTCGGGCCTCGACGTCTTCACCCATAAGAATGCTGAACGTCTCATCCGCGAGGGCGGCGTCTTCCAAGGTCACCTGGAGCAGGACGCGGCGTGAGGGATCCATGGTGGTCTCCCACAGTTCATCGGCGTTCATCTCACCGAGACCCTTGTAGCGCTGAATGCCCTCTTCCTTGGGCAACTTCTTGCCAGCCGCTAGACCGGCTTCCATGAGCGCATCGCGCTCGCGATCGGAGTAGGCATAGTCGGGGGTCTCGCGCTGCCACTTGAGTTTGAACAGTGGTGGCTGGGCGAGGAACACGTGCCCCTCGGTCACCAACTGCGGCATGAAGCGGAAGATCAGGGTCAGCAGGAGTGTGCGGATGTGTTGGCCATCAACATCGGCGTCGGCCATGAGCACGAGCTTGTGATAGCGCAAGCGGTTCAGATCGAATTCGTCGTGGACACCGGTGCCTAGCGCTGAGACGAGGGCTTGAACCTCGTTGTTTTGCAGGACCTTGTCGATGCGTGCCTTCTCAACGTTGAGGATCTTGCCGCGGATGGGCAGGATGGCTTGGGTCCGTGGGTCGCGCCCTTGCCGCGCACTTCCACCGGCGGAGTCACCCTCGACGATGAAGACCTCGCACTCTTCGGGCTCTCGACTCGAGCAATCGATGAGCTTGCCCGGCATTCCGGCGCCACCGAGGAGGCCTTTGCGATTGCGAGCGAGATCTCGGGCCTTACGAGCGGCGATGCGAGCGCTCGCCGCATTGACCGCCTTGCGGGCGATGTCCTTGCCCTCGCCCGGGTTCTTCTCGAGCCATTCACCGAGTTGGTCGTTCACCACCTTCTGGACGAACGTCTTCATCTCGGTGTTGCCGAGTTTGCCCTTGGTCTGACCCTCGAATTGAGGTTCACCCAGTTTGACGCTCACGATCGCCGTGATGCCCTCGCGGACATCCTCACCGGTGAGGTTGGGGTCCTTCTCTTTGATGATTCCCCACTCGCGACCGAACTTGTTGAGTAGTGAGGTCAACGCCGTGCGGAAGCCCTCCTCATGCGTTCCACCCTCGGTGGTGTTGATGGTGTTGGCGAAAGTGTGCACGGACTCAGCGAATCCGGAGTTCCACTGCATGGCGATCTCGGCCTCGAGGGACTTCTCCTCATCGACGCCGGTCAGCTCGATCACCGAGGGATTGCCGACACCCTTTGTGGCATTGAGGTGCCGGACGAAGTCGGCGATGCCACCCTCGTATTGATAGGTCACTTCACGCGGGGAAGTAATCTCGTCGTCGTTGTCATCACCCTCATGCACACGCTCATCGACGAGCGTGATGGACATGCCGCGATTCAAGAAGGCCATCTCTTGGAATCGGCGCGCCAGCACATCCGCGTCGTACCAGGTGGTCTCAAAAATGTCGGGGTCCGCCCAGAACGTCACCGTCGTCCCGTGCTCATCGGTGGCCTCACCCCGCTTGAGAGGCGCGTCCGGAACGCCGTACAGGTAGGTCTGGGTCCAGACGTAGCCGTCACGCTTGACCTCGATATCCAGGCGGGTGGACAGGGCGTTCACCACGGAGACCCCAACGCCGTGGAGTCCACCGGAGACGGAGTAACCGCCACCACCGAACTTGCCCCCGGCGTGCAGAACAGTGAGCACAACCTCGACGGCCGGCTTCTTCTCGACGGGGTGCTCATCAACCGGGATACCGCGGCCATCATCGACCACGGTGACGCCGCCGTCAGCCTGGAGGACGACGAGGATGCGGCTGGCGTATCCGGCCATCGCCTCGTCAACGGCGTTGTCGACCACCTCGTAGACCAGGTGATGCAGGCCGCGCTCACCGGTCGATCCGATGTACATGCCGGGGCGCTTGCGCACCGCATCGAGGCCCTCAAGGACGGTGATCGCACTGGCGTCATATGACACGGCTCGGGCGCCTCCTGTTCGGCGAGATCCGGGAAAGTCCCGGGGTTCGCGGGTGGGGTACCCGACGAGTTCTCATTCTAGCCGCTCGGGACGACTATGTACGCCCGGCAGGGCCGCTGTGGACAACGAGAATCGATTCATGGGGCCGTCCGCAATATCCAGGTTGCCCCCTGTGAGTTCGGCGCGCTGCGTGCCGCTGAGCGGTCGGCGACGAATCAGCCGTAGGTGTCGCGAGGACCGCGACCGGGCACGCGCCTTGGCCCGCCGGCACCTCGCGGCGGGGCCGGACCGAGGACGGTGATGCGATCGACCACGCCCGCCCCTAGAAGTTGCCGGATCCTGCCCAGAATCTGGGGTGTGAGGAGTCGCACCTGGGTGGCCCAGGCGGTGGATTCAGCTCGAAGCAGGAGTTCTCTCTGGCCGTCTTTTTCTTGTACGCCGTCCGGCGATACGTGCTCGGCAAGTTCCGTGCCCACGATCTCCACCCACCGGGCCATGACAGAGCCGGTGCCCACTTCGGCCGCCACCCCGTGATCGCGAATCCACCGGTCGAGAACCTCATCCACCGGCTTCGGGTCCCGGTCATCGGCTCCTGCAGCGGAGTATTGGCTTGAGGGGCGCTTCTTGCGGACCGAAGATGCCTTGCCGGACCCGGTCCGTGCAAAGAGTCGACGGGCTAGTTCGTCATCAGTCACGTGGCGTCACCGTCCCAGAGACGACGTCGTACCAACGGCCCGTAAGGCCACTCGGCACATCAGCGGGCACCGCGGCGGTCACGAGGACCTGGGGTGCCGATGCCACACGCTCAGCAAGATGTGCACGGCGGCTGGTGTCGAGTTCGGCGAACACATCGTCGAGAACCAGGACGGGTGCAGCAGCCTCTTCGGTCAACAGGTCGTATGACGCGAGCCGTAGTGTGAGGGCAGCCGACCAGGATTCACCATGCGACGCGTAGCCCTTCAATGGTGCTGGACCTAACGAGATCTCCAACTCGTCCCGATGGGGACCAACGAGTGTCACACCCCGGTCGATTTCGTCCTGTCGACGTTCACTGAGCAGTCGCAGTAGTTCTTCGTAGATGCCAGCCATATCCGCGTCAATCATGTCGCCAACAGCACTGCGATACCGCAGGTCGAGGTTCTCACCACCGGGAATGAGTTCGGAGTATGCGCCGGACGACCGTGGCCGAAGAGCATCGATGAGATCCCGGCGCATCAGGGTGATCTCCGCACCAAAGCGGGCTAGTTGGTCGTCCCACGCTGACAGTGTGGCGTCGACCTCTGCTGAGCTACGTCTTCGCGCTGCCCCCGCAGATTTCAGCAGCGCATTGCGTTGTTTCAATACCCGATCGAAATCCGCCCGCACCCCGGCAAGTCGTGGCTGCCGTTGAACCATGAGGTCGTCTAGGAAGCGTCGGCGATCCCCTGGGTCACCCTTTACGAGACTGAGATCTTCAGGGGCAAAAACGACCGTACGCACAATGCCGAGAATCTCTCGAGATCTCGGTACCGGGTTGCGGTTGATGCGGGCGCGGTTGGCCTTGCCGGGAGTGAGTTCGATCTCAACGAGAAGTGAACGATCGTCACGGACCACATCTGCACGAATGATGGCCCGATCGGCCCCGTGCCGGATCAACGGAGCATCGGAGGCCACACGATGGCTACTGAGGGTAGAGAGGTAGACGACCGCCTCGATCAGATTGGTCTTGCCCTGTCCATTAGCGCCAACCAACACATGCGTACCGGGCCCCAACTCCACATCGAGTTCGGCGTAGTTGCGCATGTCCACCAGCGCGACATGCCTGACATAGGCCGGTGAGTCAGTCACCTCAGCCAGCGAGTCGAACCGGCATGAGCAAGTACCGGTAGTCGCTATCTGCCTCGGCTCCGCCGTTGAGGACGGCTGGGCGTGTCGCCTGGGTGAAGTTCATCGTCGTGGTAGCGGCGCCCAGCGCACTCAAGCCATCGAGGAGGTACTGGGGGTTGAAGGCGATTTCAAGGGGCTCGCCCTCAAAAGTGCACTCCAAACTCTCCGTCGCTTGTGCATCATCGCCGGCGCCTGCACGCAAGACGAGTTCGCTCCCAGTGAACTCCAACCGCACCGGCGTATTGCGCTCGGCGACCAGGGCGACGCGTTTCACGGCGTTGGTGAGCTCATCGGTCGAGATCGTCGCCGCCGACAGTGTTTCTGTGGGGAGCAGCGACCGATACTTCGGGAACTCACCATCCAACAACCTTGTCGTCGTCCGGCGACCTTCCCCCTCGAAACCCATGAGGCCTTCGCTGCTCTCCGCAAGGGCAAGTTGAACAACATCGACGCCCCCGAGCGCCTTGGCCGCATCCGCGAGGATGCGCGCCGGAACCAACGCGTGTGACTCAATGCCTGGTAGGGCCGGATCCCAGGTGAGCTCTCGGACGGCGAGCCGATAACGATCGGTGGCGGCTAACGTGATGGTGCTGCCCTCCACCTCGACTCGGATACCGGTCAGGGTGGGAAGGGTGTCGTCACGGCCTGCGGCGATGGCCACCTGAGCAACGGCCGCGGCAAAGTCTGCGCCCGGAACGGTGCCCGAGGATTCGGGCATCGTGGGAAGGCTTGGGTAGTCCTCCACCGGAAATGTGGGCAGGGCGAAGGCCGACTTCCCGCACGTCACGGCAACACGTGATCCCTCAAGAGCCAAGGTGACCGGTTCGGCCGGCAGCGCGCGGGTGATGTCCGCGAGTAGGCGTCCTGGAACGAGTACACGTCCGGCTTCGGCGGTATCTGCGGTGATCGCGACACGTGAGGAGGTCTCGTAGTCAAAGCTTGAGACGACGATGCTGTCCCCGTCTGCTTCGACGAGTAGCCCGGCCAAGATCGGTAGTGAGGGACGGCTCGGCAATGTGCGAGCAGCCCAGGCAACGGAGTCGGCGAGGGCATCTCTCTCCACTCGGAACTTCACTGTGACCTCCGGGTTGGGGCGCAGGACGCGTCCATAGGCGCGCCATCCTGCCACCAGGACGTGGGAGCGGCTAGTGCGGTGAGGGCTTGATCTGCGTGGTGGTCGGTGTGCACAGGTCTCGGGAGTAGCTGCTGTGGAATATCGGTGATGTAGTGGGTTCCGTCGTCATAATCGCCATGGTGGACACCGGGGACAAGCAGCGTTGGAGCACGTCAGGCCGTGTGGCGTCATCCACAAGGGTTGTGGATGACGTGTGTAGGGGTGCGTGGGGCACTGAGGAAGGTCGGGAAACCGACCGGTGTCGTCCACCACGAGGTTGGGAGATATCCACCGTTCCATGGCCGATACCTGAGGCACCGAAGGGGTTGTCCACACCGTGTCCCCAGGTGGGGATCTGGGTCACGAGCGGGCCTGGGATTTGATGCGGGCTGTGAGGTCGGCAACCTGGTTGTACAGGCTGCGACGTTCGCCGATGAGTTGGCGGATCTTGCGGTCCGCATGCATAACCGTCGTGTGGTCGCGCCCGCCAAAGGCCTGGCCGATCTTGGGCAGGGAGAGATCCGTGAGTTCGCGGCAGAGATACATGGCGATTTGTCGCGCGGTGACGAGTACACGGGACCGGGAGGAGCCGCATAGGTCGTCCACGGTCACGCCGAAATAGGCAGCGGTGGTCGTCATGATCTGAGCGGCGGTGATCTCTGGGCCGGTGTCAGTGGGGAACAGATCCTTGAGGACCAATTCAGCGACACCGATGTCGACCGGCGAGCGGTTGAGGGAGGCGAAGGCCGTAACTCGAATGAGGGCGCCTTCCAACTCTCGGATGTTGCTACTGACCTTGGACGCAATGAGTTCGAGGACTTCCGGTGGGGCAGAGAGCTTCTCCTGCGCACTCTTCTTGCGAAGAATGGCAATGCGTGTCTCCAGGTCAGGTGGCTGAACGTCGGTCGTGAGACCCCATTCGAAGCGCGAACGCATCCGATCCTCGAAGTCCTGCAGCTGCTTGGGTGGCAGGTCGGACGTGATGACGATCTGCTTGTTGGCGTTATGCAGAGTGTTGAACGTGTGGAAGAACTCCTCCTGGGTCTGCACCTTGCCGGAGAGGAATTGAATGTCGTCAACGAGAAGCACGTCGATATCGCGGTAACGGCGTTGGAAGGTAGCGGCCTTGTCGTCACGGATCGAGTTGATGAATTCGTTGGTGAACTCCTCCGAACTCACATACCGAACCCGGGTGCCCTTGTAGAGGGTTCGGGCGTAGTGACCGATGGCGTGCAAGAGGTGGGTCTTGCCTAGTCCCGAGCCGCCGTAGACGAAGAGGGGGTTGTAGGCCTTGGCGGGTTGCTCGGCCACCGCCACGGCGGCGGCATGGGCGAAACGGTTTGAGGACCCGATGACAAAAGTGTCAAAGGTGTACTTGGCGTTGAGGTGACCCTCTTCGGCGCGGGTCGGGGGTGCTGGGTCGGTCCGCGTCGAGACCGGGGTGAAAGTCTCCTGGTAGGTGGCGTCGGCGACCGCATCTTCATCCTCGTCATTGGCGATGGCCGGGTCCACGGTGACCGCCAGACGCACGTCATGACCGAGCTGCTCAGACAGGGCCGCGGTGACGACAGGTCGAAGCCGCGTCTCGAGAACATCCTTGGTGAACTCATTGGGAGCGGCGATCAACGCCGTATCCTCAACTAACCCAAGGGGCCTGGTAAGGGCCATGAAGGCGCGCTGCTGTGGGGTGAGGGTGCCGTCGGCCAGGGAATCCAACGCCCGCGTCCATACATCGGCCAGGGAGGGTGTCTGCTCCACCAGGACCTCCCGCCTTTCTCTCACGTCACACAGATCCCACAGGTTATCCACAGATGTGGACAAGCCTTCTAAGGTTGTCCACCGGCTGCGACAGGGTGCTTGGTGACCCTAGACCTATGCCTGTGGATGGCGTCAAGGGGTGCCTATTCACTCTGTGGAGGGCGACATTACGAAAGGGCCCTTGCCACGAGTGATCTCGGGGCCCATTTGATCGTGGCGGCGTGGGTCTGTACCCTCAAGAGGCTTGTTCAGCCGTTGACAACGGCGAGCGAGATCCACATCGAGTTCGGGAGTTTGTCATGTCGAAGCGCACGTTCCAGCCCAACAACCGTCGTCGGGCGCGCACGCACGGCTTCCGTACTCGTATGCGCACCCGCGCCGGCCGCGCCATCTTGTCGGCCCGCCGTGGCAAGGGCCGCGCGCGCCTGTCTGCCTGACAGGATCGGGATCCGTCCCGGCTGCGGTGCTTCCCGCTCATCAACGTCTCACCCCCAGCGTCCTCATCAAGGACACGATTCGTCGTGGCCGTCGTGCCCGACGTGGCTGTGTCGTTGCTCATGTGATGACGCCGCCCTACCGTGATTCCCAAGGCGAGGAGTCAATCTCCACGGCCCGCGCCGCTTTCGCGGTCGGGCGTTCAGTGGGCAACTCCGTCGAGCGGCACCGGGTGGTACGCCGCTTGCGTTCGGTCACCAGTCCCATCCTCACGCAACTACCGCCGGGAACCCGGGTGGTCCTACGCGCCCTACCTGAAGCGCGGAACGCGACGACCGATCAGCTGGCCATGGATGCACAGCAGGCCATAACGAAGGCCATTTCGGGTGATGGGCCAATGACTACCTCGGAGCCCGTGCCGCACACTGTCGAACACGGGACGGAATCGCCTAAGCACGAGCCGGTGGCCACGCAAGGCGTTCAGGGGTGGGGAACATCTCCGCGAGGGTGGCGACGGATTATGTGGTTCCTCGGGTGGCCCTTGCGAGGGCTACTCCTCGCACTGATCTGGATCTATCGCCACACAATCTCACCAATTCTGCCGCCCACCTGCCGCTACTACCCAAGTTGTTCGGCATACGCGTTCGGCGCCCTGCAGACGCACGGTGCCGCCAAAGGCAGCCTGCTCGCCGGGTGGCGGCTGCTGCGGTGCAACCCCTTCACCCCGGGCGGGCTCGACCCCGTCCCAACCCATGGGCGGTGGCGCCCAGACATCGAGCCAGACGGGACCCCTCGCGCGAAGGTGGCTGACACCCCCTAATACCCTGGCACCTCGACGGCACCGTGCCGTCCGTACCTCGGACTCTCGCGGAGACCTGCGTGTTCATCATTGACTGGATTGGGACCGGCGTTAGCTGGATCCTGGTGCAGTTCCATGCACTCTTTACGTTCTTCGGCATGGATCCGGCGAGTGGCTGGACCTGGACGTTCTCGATCGTCGGCCTGGTCATCGTGATCCGCATCCTGCTCATCCCACTCTTTGTTAAGCAGATCAAGGCTCAGCGCAACCTGCAGATCATCCAACCGAAGATCAAAGAGATTCAAAAGAAGTACGCCGGAGACCGCGAGCGGCAGTCTCAGGAAATGATGAAGGTTTACAAGGAGACGGGCACAAACCCGCTTGCCTCGTGTCTTCCCATTCTGCTTCAGGCACCGATCTTCTTTGCCCTTTTCCGTGTGTTGCAGGGCATCGCGATGTACAACCCGAATGATCCTGGCTACACCGCTCCCGGTGTGTTCGCGTGGGATCAGTACGCATCCCTATTACCTCAGGCTCATGAGGCGTCCATCTTTGGTGTGCCTCTCTACGGCTACTTCATGGGCGCCGATGAGGTAGCGGCCGACGGCTTCAATCCACTGAACACACGGATCCTCTCGCTTATCTTGATCATCTTGATGACGGCGACGACATTCCTCACGCAGCGGCAGCTCATCGTGAAGAATTCGGCGCCGGACAATCCCATGGTCAAGCAGCAGAAGATCTTGCTGTACGTCTTCCCCGTCATCTTCGCCGTGGGCGGCATCAACTTCCCCATCGGCGTCCTCATCTACTGGCTCACCACAAACCTGTGGACGATGGCGCAGCAGTTCTATGTCATTCGCAACAACCCGCAACCGGGCACGCCGGCCTATGAGGCATGGGAAGCTCGCAAGGCCGCCAAGGTGGCCTCCCGGTCCTCCGGCAGCGCCACCACCGCGGTGGTGGAGGAGGAGGCCGTCGAGGCCGAGCCTGTCACGCGAGTTCAGCCCAAACGGACTACGCGGAGCAAGCGCGCCAAGGGTGGCGGCACCAAGCCGAAAGGAACCTCGTCATGACCAGCACCGCAGAGAGTTCAAGCATCCTTGAAAAGGAAGGCGACGCCGCCGCGGACTACCTCGAGGGGCTGCTGGACATCGCCGATCTCGATGGGGACATCGACATTGACGTCGAAGGTGACCGCGCGCAGGTGTCCATTCTTGAGGTGAGCAAGGGCGACCTAGCCAACCTCGTGGGCGAGGACGGCAAAGTGCTCGACGCGCTGCAGGAGTTGGCGCGACTGGCTGCCGGGCAGGCGACCGGTGAGCGCTCACGGCTCATGCTGGATATTGCTGGCTTCCGACTCTCTCGCCGCCAGGAACTCGAAGCGTTGGCGCAGACGGCGATCGATGAGGTGAAGTCCACCGGTGAGCCGGTGCGACTCGCTGCGATGAATGCCTTCGAGCGCAAGGTCGTCCATGACGTGGTCACCAATTCCGGACTCGTGAGCGAGTCCGAGGGCGTCGACCCGGACCGCCGCATTGTCATCAAGCCCGCCGAGGCCTGAGCGGGTCCCTATGTCGCTGTTGCCGGCTGCCCCCGATGTGGCCGAGCGCATCGTGCCGAACGCTAAGGTACGTGAATCCCTTGCGGCGTATGGAGAATTCCTTGCGAGCGCAGGTGTGGAGCGGGGACTTATCGGGCCCCGTGAGGTCCCGCGGTTGTGGGATCGACACCTTCTCAACTGTGCCGTCGCCGCGGAACTAGTCCCGGGGGGTGCCCATGTGATCGACGTAGGTTCAGGGGCGGGACTTCCCGGAATCGTGTGGGCGATCGTTCGTGAGGATGTGCGCATCACCTGCCTTGAGCCCCTTCAACGACGCACCGTTTTCCTTGAAGAGATCGTGGATTCACTCGGTCTGAGCGATCGTGTCTTGGTAGTCCGGGCTCGTGCCGAGGACGTGGTCCGGGGCCGTGGACCGGTGACGTCCCTGCGCTCCGGTGTGGTGACGGCGCGCGCTGTGGCAGCGCTGGAGAAACTGGCGGGATGGACCGTTCCCCTACTGGAGCCGGGTGGGGTGCTGCTCGCATTGAAAGGTCGCTCCGCGCCAGAAGAGGTGACGGCAGCCCGCGAAACCCTGCGCAAACTCGGGGTGGACGAGGTGGACATCGTTGAGTGCGGAGTCGGGGAGATTGATCCCCCGACGACCGTCGTTCGAGCCTGGAGGACTGCATGACGATCCGTGTGTGTGTTGTGGGAGCGACCGGGTGGACCGGGTCCGCGGTAGCGCGGGGAATTCTGGCATCCGATGACCTTGAACTCGTCAATGCCGTGACGCGATCGTCGGCCGGACTCGATCTTGGCGTTGCGTGGGGGGAGAACGAGATCGGCGTGCCGATTCTCGGCGACGTGGGGTCGGCTGCTGCCGCCGTGGATGTGGTCGTGGACTACACGTCAGCGACCGCTACCAAGGCCGTAGTTGTGGAGGCACTAGCGTCGGGAGCTGGAGTTGTGGTCGGTTCGTCCGGAATGTCCGGTACGGACTACAACGAGATC
>Ga0208004_1000457_pt1 | contig 15882 bp, 16 predicted proteins | sample DEB08_DNA_6_FD_184522 | JGI IMG/M metagenome (GOLD analysis project Ga0208004, IMG submission 184522) | Aqueous microbial communities from the Delaware River and Bay under freshwater to marine salinity gradient to study organic matter... | ecosystem: Environmental > Aquatic > Marine > Coastal ...
ACGTAAAAGTTTGAACCGACCACCTCCCATGAGCTTTGCAGACGCAACCCATATCGGATTCACCTGTCTCACACCATGAAAAACGCTAAAAAATACGATAAAAAATACGAGAGTGATTCCTAAGAAAACCTTTGACCAAATTCCCAAACCAAACCACACAGCAAAAATCGGAGCCAAAATCACTCGCGGCATCGAATTGAACGCCTTGACATAAGGATCTAGAAGACTCGCCGCCAGTGGCGAGAGTGCGAGCCATAATCCGCATACTAGACCAGCGGATGTTCCAATTACGAAGGCAAGCAATGTCTCAAGTAAAGTGATTCCTAAGTGAGGGAATATGGATCGGTCCGCAAACCAAACGACGATTTGGTCGAACACTAAAAGTGGTTTCCCAAAAAAGAAGGGGGGAAGTACTTCGGTTTCTGTAAGTACGTACCAAGCGCCAATCACCGAGGTTAGCAAAAGCAATTGAGCTAGTCTCAATAATACGCCGTTCTTCACATTAACCTCGCATTGGTCTTTTCAACTTCCTGCTTAAGTTTTGCCCATATCTCTCGCTGAATCGTCAAAAATTCTGGAGCCAACCGAACTTCAAATACGTCCCTAGGTCTCGGCAATAGAACTGGGAACTCTGCGATCGGGTGACTACTTGGCCCAGCAGAGAGGACGATCACTCGATCCGATAGCGATATTGCCTCCTCGATATCGTGCGTTACAAAAATTACCGTTTTTCGATCGGCTGACCATAAATCAAGAAGTAGATTTTCCATCGAACTCCTAGTCTGAATATCCAGCGCAGAGAACGGTTCATCCATTAATAAAATTTTTGGGTTTGTAATGAGAGTTTGTGCTAGCGCGACACGCTTGCGCATGCCTCCCGATAACTCATGAGGAAATTTATGGTGATGATTTTTCAACTGAACGCGATCAAGCCAAACCATTCCCAGCTCAGTTGCACTTCTTTTTTCAACCCCCCTAATCTCAAGCCCTAAAGTCACGTTCTCGAGTGCCGTTCTCCAGGGCAACAAAGAATCAGACTGAAATAAATATCCACAATCAGTGTTAACGCCAGCACAGACTCGCCCGAATAAATCCAACTGACCACTAGACGGCTGCGATAGTCCAGCAATCAGATGTAATAGCGTCGACTTCCCACACCCTGTTGGCCCAACAAATGATAAAAACTGGCCAGCCTCCACAGCAAGGTCGATTCCAGAGAGAACGCTGTCTAACTTTCCACCCCTAGCGTAAGAAAAATTTACTCCAGATAATTTAATTGCGTCCATATTTCCACGGCCCTCTACCCTAAAAGGCAGACATATTTTCATTTGACACCGCTTGTGACGAGACCCGGGTGTCAAAATGAAATTCAGGTACACTCAAAGCTAAGACTTTACACTACTTCATTCAAACACCAGCATTGAATCCTTATTATTCAGTCGGTTATAACTACAAATGTTACTTGGAAATTCCGAATCCTATATCGATATTGAAGCGGCTGACCCTATTGAACCCAGCGATAACAGTATTCGCTTCACAGTCCAAATCGTGGGATCTGGAGTAAATCATGAGCAATCTGATGTGTGGTTCACCAAAGAGGCAGTGGAAGAGTTTATTGATCAACTTTTTGCGATGGTAAGAGAAGAACGCAATGACGCCACCCTTGGAAACCGAAACGATACAACTGACTTGACCCTCAAAATCACTAGGCCGATTAAAAGCCATTTAATGCTCGAGGGTAAACTCAGACGCTCAAACCCAGAAGCAACGGCCACGATATCGTCCTCGGTCATCTTCTCTATCTTTATGGATGCTGATAATTTATTTTCTCTTGCTGAACTTTTCAGCGAAGCTTGGAAAGTACCGGCAACGCATCTCTCGCTTTCGCACTAGGTCTTAAATCGAGACTCTAAAAAACAATGCTCAAGACGTTAGGCGCGTACGACTACATAATAATCGGAGCAGGATCAGCCGGATGCCTGCTCGCCAACCGCTTAAGCGCGGACCCAAAGAATAGTGTTTTACTTATAGAGGCTGGAAGTAGCGATAAATATTTTTGGATACCCATTCCAGTTGGTTATCTATTCACAATCAATAACCCTAGAACCGACTGGCTGTATAAAACTGCTCCCGAAGTCGGCCTGAATGGGCGATCAATCGGCTACGCCAGAGGGAAAGTAATGGGGGGCTGCACCTCCATTAACGCAATGATATACATGCGCGGCCAACGTTCTGACTATAAGGCATGGTCGCAACTAATAGGAGAGGACTGGGAGTGGGACACGGTTCTACCCTACTTCAAAAAAATGGAAGATTACGTTTACGGGGAGGATGCTCACCATGGGGTGGGCGGAGAGTTGCCGGTGCAAAATCCAAGGGTCAAGTGGGAAATACTCGATGCATGGCGAGAGGCTGCCGAAGAGAAAGGCATACCAAAAATCAAGGAATTTAATACCGGCGATAATTTCGGCAATGCATACTTTCAAGTCAATCAGAGAAATGGAGTTCGTTGGAACGCGGTACGGTGTTTTCTGAACCCGATAAAACATCGAAAGAATCTAACTGTCTTGCAGGATGCGCACGTTGAGAAAATAATTATTGATGCTAATCCGGATGAAAGTTTGAAAGCATCTGGAGTTCAGATCCGCATCGAAGGTTCAATGCTTGGTGTCGTTAGATCCCATAAAGAAACCATACTTTCCGCAGGATCCATTGGAAGTCCACAAATCCTCGAAATGTCTGGCATCGGTGACCCTCGTATTTTTTCGAAATTTGGCATTGAAACGAAAAAAGAGCTCACAGGGGTTGGTGAAAACTTACAAGATCACCTGCAGATACGAACGCAATATAAAGTCGAAAATACGGTAACCCTTAACGACCGGTATAGGACATTATTTGGGAAAATTTTAATGGGACTCGAATATCTCTTTCTGAGATCTGGACCCATGACGATGCCTCCATCCCAACTCGGAGCATTTGCAAAGAGCGATCCCTCGCAGGAATCTGCGAATATAGAATGGCACGTGCAACCACTTTCACTAGATAAATTTGGCGATCCTCTCCATAAATTTTCTGCGGTTACCCCATCTGTTTGTAACCTACGGCCAACAAGTCGGGGTTCAGTCCACATTCAATCGCCTAATCCGTACGAGCATCCACTTATACAACCAAACTACCTGTCCTCGACAGAAGATCAAGAAGTTGCAGTGAACTCTATCAATTTCACCAGACACATCATGAAGGCGCCATCATTGCAAAGGTTCTCTCCTGTTGAAATCCTTCCAGGACCGCACCTGAATACCGATGACGAACTTTTGAGCGCAGCGGGCAACTTGGGTACCACGATTTTTCATCCCGTTGGAACTTGTCGAATGGGTAAGAATGAGGACAGCGTCGTTGACTCAAAGATGCGAGTCCATGGCGTGCATAATTTGAGGGTAGTCGATGCATCGGTGATGCCGCGAATCACATCAGGAAATACGAATGCTCCGACTATGATGATTGCAGAGCGAGCCGCGGAGTTTATCCTCAAAGAAAATTAGATTACGTTAACTCGCCTCAAGGATTCAAATAACTACCGCTCAAACGCTTCGGTCACCCCCACAACTATTTTTCGTATTCTTTTTGCATTTTGCCCTAGATCACTCTTTCCAACCCGTGACTTAGAGCGAATATCAATCATGGATTGTCCGTTTTCGCTCTCCAATATACGAACAACAACATCATCCTTGAACCCATACAACCCAGACGTCGCTACAGCCTCAATTCGGCCTTCCTGCGCGTTAGTGTCAACAACTTCCATTCCCTGATCTTTGATGACCCCTTCGACCACATTCATAGTTTCCTCTTTGGAGCCGCTTATCGTAAGTGTATTTATATCTGGATAAGCAGTACGTTGCTGCTCAGCCACCTCAGGACCATCGTATTCAACTGGGTGGTCATCGGGACCTCTCAAACTACTCGCAGCCACAAACTCAGGTGGATTATTTAAATCCGTAGATATGTCATGGATATACGGATGAGCATCTAGAGTACGCTTCCAACTGTATGGCACATAAATCATAACCAAGCAAATGACTAGGCCAATAAGACCAGTCCCCCAATCCATCGGAGTTTTTGCTTTCAAGAAGAAAAAAGATCCTAGGATAAAAATAAGTGTCGCAACCGATAAAAAGAATGACCATTTCAGAATTTGGAATCCAGTTCTGAAATGCCAGAATCCCACTTGATATCCGAAGCCCGAGGCTAGCGCGCCGACCACACAGAGAACAGCTAACACCAAACCAATGTACATGAGTTTTCTCCGATTTTTATTTTTCTGCTCTAAATATGGACTGAACATACCCCCCCCCACGTAATACAACGACGCAGACATCTAAACGCCGTTTTGATATGCTCCAATGTAAATAAAAACTAAAAATACCGCAACAAAGACTCGAGGCTTACCTGAATTTCCAATTTTTAGCTCTAGCATGTACGGCATTCCTCTCCGGAGCAAATCTGCGGGTTTTCGATTCCATACTACCTAGTGTTGCTAGCGAATTTACAGTTTCAACGGCAACTGCCGGACACATTGTCGCGACCTTTACGCTTTCGTATGGATTATTCCAAATTCTATATGGCCCACTTGGTGATCGATTTGGCCGCATTCGCGTTGTTTCAATAGCAACCGGTATTCTTGTTTGTGGATCTCTTGGGTCTGCCTTCGCGAGAGATCTCGAGACTCTAACGCTGTTTCGCTTTTTAGCAGGTATTGGCGCCGCAGGAATCATTCCTGTCTCGCTCGCCTGGATCGGAGACAACACTACATATCAAAATCGTCAAATTATGCTTGGTCGGTTCATTGGCTTCATTTTGATGGGCCAAATTTTTGGACCCCTATTGGGAGGGGGGCTAGCTCATTGGCTAAACTGGCGGGATATGTTTTTTGTTTTCTCAGCCTTTTTCTTCTTAGCAATGATAATTTTGATTTCCATTGCAAATCACGGAAGACAATACACTATCGAAGGTAAACAAAACGCCAAGATAACGTTACGAGAAAACTTTTCTAACTACCGGCGGGTGCTAGAACAACGCTGGTGTCGAATAGTTTTATTGACTGTATTTATTGAGGGAGGACTTTTCTATGGAAGCTTCGCGTTCATGGGTATTTGGCTCGAAGAAAAATTTTCAATTGACTACCTAACGATAGGAATCCTACTTTGCGGTTTTGGTTTAGGAGGGGTTATCTACACCAAAACTATAAAAAGGCTTTTGCCTCTTCTCGGAGAGATGGGGTTTGTTCGTGTCGGATCTTTAACTCTAGCGATATTCTACGTGAGCGTTTTATTCCTAAACCATACCGTTATTTTTGGTATCGCATGTATCGTTGGCGGATTCGGTTTTTACATGCTTCATAACACGCTACAGACTAAAGCCTCAGAAATGTTCGTTCCCGCCAGAGGTACTGCTATCGCCTGTTTTGCAATGTGTCTATTTTGCGGACAAGCGATTGGCACGCTTATTTTTGGAGCCATCATTGATGCTTACGGATTTTTTCCGGCTTTCGTAACTGTGGCAGCTGGAACCTGGTTACTGGGATATTTCTTCCGATATCAACTTTCGAAACAGTAACTGCTTCAAGAAGATGTACGCATTAAACAAAACGATTTAGCACGCGCACCCCCATTCACTTGATATTATTCCACCCCCTCCAAAATACGCATATCACGAACAGCACCATCGCCAAGCGCATCCAAGGCCTTTTGATAATCCGGGCTATCATGAGCCGCCGTTGCCTGCTCTACGCTATCAAACTGGATCATCACTGTACGCTGCTGCTCTCCGGCCTCATAAACCTTTGAGGGCATACCACGAACGAGGAACTTTCCTCCACCTTTCTGGATTGCTGGTAACGCGAGTTCCGCATACCGTTTCAACGCTTCTGGATCTGAGATCGATCTGTAAAATGCGATCCAATAGGCTTTTGCCATACTTAGTCTCCTTTTTTAATCACACCACTTTTGATTTCCATGCCCTACTAATTAGGAACTTGAATCGTAATTCGACCAAGCTTCCCCTTCCGATAGTCGGTAAGAAGAATATTTGCTGACCTCTCTAAATCAATTTCATCTCCCTTTATTCGAGCACCTCGGATATTTCCGATTTTTTGAAGAATATCATTTGCATCCAGGTTCGATGAATCGAAACCGTACCGATCAAATATACGGTTAGCGTAGAACAATCGAAGTTTCTCTGCGAGGAATACGGCCACTTCCTCAGGAACATACGCATTTACTCCTATTGCATTATTGACCGCCAAAGCATAGCCATTTTCCTGCGAGTCCAATTTACTCCACATCAGGCCAGGGCTATCGTAAATAATGGTTTTTTCATCGAGATCGTACCGACTGACACTTCTGGTCACCGCTGGCTCATCAGCCGCTTTCGCTACCGAGCGCCCAAGAATCGCATTTAACAAAGTAGATTTACCAACATTTGGGACCCCCATGACCATCATTCGTAGCGGTTTGATCGCATCACTTCTGTGAGGAACTTGCTTTCGCGCCTCGCGAATTAAATTTCGAACATCGGATTTATGTTTGGAACAAACTTCAACCGCGAACAAATTATCCTGGGCCCGAAAACTCTGCAACCAACTCTTAGTGACTGCGGGGTCCGCAAGATCAGATTTGTTGAGAACCTTTAGAACAGGCCTTTGCCGAGTGAGTCTTAGCTCTTCAACGAGAGGATTGGCACTAGCTGGAGGCATTCGGGCGTCCAGAACCTCAACCACTAAATCAACTGACTTGAGGGCTTTGGCAATACTTTTTTTTGCTTGGGCCATATGGCCCGGAAACCACTGAATTGTATCCACAGAGCTCTTAGCTATTGACCGAGGACAGCGAAACCAATTTTATTCATTAATCCTCATCTTCCTCAGATGAAGAAGTTGAAGCGGATTTGCCACCAGGTTTCCGCCCCGGGGCTCTGGGCGGTACATGCGCTGACAGTCGATAACTCATACCCTCAATCTTTTTATCTCCACTATAACGGGTAACATGGCAGCAAATGACTTCCCCAGCAGCCATAAGATCCGACATTTGCTTTTCGAGTTGGGGTTTTGGGATTTTAAGAGCCTTTGATATATCAGCATCCAGCTGTTCGCCATTGTTTCTTAAAAATTTGAGAATATTTGCACTCATTAAGAAGTTCCAATTAAAGTTTTGAACCCCACGTCAGCAGAGTAATCAGTCGACACATTATACCTACGCCATTACCCGGCTGTTTGAACTTCGTGGCGAGCCCGGTGATAGCGCATTTCTAAGATTCGCTCTCCTTATCACCTAACTCTGGGTTGGTATACGAACAAGATGACCCAGTCACCTTTGAATCCTGCAACTCAGGCGGGAGAAGTTCAATGATCGTATTCATATCATCTTGAGCTGACTGATTACATTCTTCGATCGTTTTTACGTTTGGATTAAACAAAACATAGCTCATATCCTCACCATCAGGATTGACCAAAAGAATTTGTAAAAACACCCCACTACTGGATTCTTGATTTACTTTTTCACCGGCATCACCACTATCGCCACAACCGGAGAATAAACCGGCGAACCCCAGAAATAAGAAAAACCGGATACCCACTGAAAATTTTCTATTCATGATCAATATATTCTTAATTTACTTCGACCCTTCAATACTATCGGCATAATTCGGCAGCTCACAACCACAATCTCTACAGAATCTTGAAGCAGATAAATGTCCTTCAGTTAAACATTCTGGACAAGTTCGAGTTGTTGGCCTCTCTTTAAGGTTGACAAACTCGGCACTAACGATTCCAGTCGGTACAGCGAGAATTCCCCAACCTAATAACATCATCACAGATGATACTATTCTTCCCAAATCTGTGTGAGGCACAATATCGCCAAAACCCACAGTCGTCATCGTCATGATCGCCCAATAAACTGATATTGGGATACTCGTAAAACCGTTCTCAGCGCCTTCCACCACGTACATGACGGTCCCCATAATTAGAACAACCATTCCGACAAAGGATAAGAATACAAAAATTTTCCTACGAGAGGCGTATAACGCTCGCCCCAGCGCACCATACTCAGAAACGTAAGCAGTTAATTTTAGTAAACGAAAGAGACGCAATAATCGCAGGATTCTAATATCGATTAAAGCGTGGATACCCGGAGCAAAGATCGCAAGATACGTGGGCGCTACCGCAAGCAGATCAACTATTCCATAGAAACTCCTAGCGTACCGAATCGGTCTACGAACACACCAAAGCCTCACCGCATACTCTACGGTGAAAATACCTGTAAAAATCCACTCGAGGATGCGTAACTGCAATCCAAATCGCAAGTTAATCTGATCTACGCTATCAAAAAGGACGACGAGAACACTTATAACAATAAGATAAATAAGCGCTAGATCGAAAATTCTTCCAGCTCTTGTATCCGCTTCAAAAATAACCGTGTAGACCTTACTTCTAAGGGTATCCTCTGGCTTACCGAAATCAATCATGACTTATCCGTTGAACATATCCCCTACTGATTGCTAATCAGCCTACCTGTTGCATGCGTTTTTCAAGGATACTGCGCGCCTCTGACATGATTCGCGCAACAAGCTCCGCGCAAGTTGGAATATCGTGAATTAGACCTGCAACCATTCCACAAGACCAAACCCCTGCCTCCATCTCACCATCAAGCATCACCTTCGGGTAAACGCCAGCAACCTCATCAATAACATCATCTATCGTCAATTTCTCGCCCAGCGCTCGCTCTTTCTCCAACAATCTAATAGCAGCATTATTCTTGAGCACCCTCTCCGTATTACGAAGTGGTCGCATGACAAGTTTTGTATCTAACTCTGATGCCGCTAGGAGCGCTTGCTTTACATTTTCATGCACAGGTGCTTCCTTTGTTGCGATGAATCTCGTCCCCATGTTCATACCATCGGCACCAAGGGCCATCGCTGCTACTAACGATCTTCCGTCCGCCATCCCCCCTGATGCAACAAAAGGGATCTCCAATTCATCAGCCGCTCGAGGCAACAGAATGAAGTTCGGTATATCGTCTTCTCCCGGATGACCGCCACACTCAAAACCATCTACTGATACGGCATCACATCCAATTTCCTGAGCCTTCAGTGAATGTCGAACAGAAGTACATTTATGAATCACTTTGATTCCAGCGTCCTTGAGGTACGGCATAACTTGCTGCGGATTTCGCCCTGCCGTTTCAACAATTTTTACTCCGCCATCGATTATCGCCTTGACGTATCCGGGGTAGTCAGGAGTCGCAAGCGAGGGCAAAAACGTCAAGTTCACAGCAAACGGATTTTCAGTCAGGTCTCTGCATTTACTAATCTCATTCGCTAAATCTCCTGGAGTTTTTTGGGTTAGCGCAGTTATCGTTCCCAGCCCCCCCGCATTGGAGACAGCCGCCGCTAACTCAGCAAAGCCCACGTAGTGCATGCCTCCTTGAATAATTGGATATTTGATCTTCAGCAGCTCAGTAATTCTAGTTTTCATTTACATCAACCTTTGGATAGCGAATCATATGATGAGTGAGTCTTAAACTATACCCTATTCAAAATGACATAATGAATGCTGGAAAAAGTTAGGAGAGTTTAATGTCCGCTTACTTAATAACCGAAATTGAAGTTTTAGACCCAACGGGATACGAGGCCTATCGATCAGCTGTGGGCGCAACTCTCGCTCAATTTGGCGGAGAGTTTCTGGTTCGCGGTGGAAATATTGAAATACTGGAGGGCGTATGGCGTCCGAAGAGAATCGTCATGTGCAAATTCGAAAGTTTGCAAACTGCAAAGGATTGGTATAACTCAAAAGAGTATCAGCGGGTCAAGAAGCTGCGAGAGAGCACCGCAAAAATGAATATCGTCGCGGTAGATGGAGCATGAGTTTGGGCTTTCAACTTTAATCAGTCGAAAGCTTGAAAGGGGCATCTAGTTTCTTGGCTAGCACACGACCCATCCGGGCTCGCCTCAAATAATGATGCTCAAACTTATCTCCGGAAATTAAGAGTGACTCCTCCTTCTTCGACCTCGGAGCTCTTCCACAGACTCGAATACTTCGTTTATTCGTCACACCAACTGCTGAAAGCTCATCTTGATCATCCAACCCCATCAAAATTACACCCCTACCACGCGCTAACTCCTTAATTTCCTTTGCAGAAAAAGTAAGAAGCTTTCCTTTCTTAGAGAGCGTAACAATGACGTTCTTTTCATCTTGCTCAAATACTTTTGGTTCTACGGGAATTTCTCCGGGATTCATCGCTATAAAATCCCGCCCTGCTTTCCTATTGGACACTAAGCTTGATAACTTTGTAACGAAGCCATAGCCTCCAGAGGTGGCCACAAGAATATTGGTATCAATTGGTCCCGCAACGCAGAATAAGATATGCCCACCACCCTGAAGATCGACTAGCGATGAGGCCGGAACACCGTCGCCCCTTCCGCTTGGCAATTGGCTCGGCTCGACACTATACGCTCGCCCCTTGGAGTCCAAAAACGAGACCGCATCGATAGTCCGACATTGGATAAGGCTGAGTAGCGAGTCACCCTCCTTAAACGATAAAGTATCTGGATTCACATCCCAGCCCTGTCTCGCCCGAACCCATCCTTTTTTGGAGAAAATTACTGTGATAGGCTCGTCAATCACCTTGACTTCGACAAACGCTCTCTCGGATTCCTCAATCACAGTCCTACGCTTGTCTCCGAAAACTTTGACGTCACTTTCAATTTCGGATATCACCAAATCCTCGAGTTGGGATTTTGTCTTGAGAATACCCTTCAAATCCTTCTCTGATTTTTGTAGCGCTTTCAACTCCTGCTCAACTTTAATATGCTCTAACTTTGCAAGTTGGCGCAAACGCATATCGAGAATATCGTCAGCCTGTCTCTCGGTTAACTTAAACTCTTTGATGAGATCTACCCGAGGTTGGTCAGAGTTGCGAATAACTTTTATTACACGATCGACATTCAGTAGGACCAGCAACCTGCCCTCGAGAACATGGATACGATCCTGTACTTTCGCCAACCTAAATTGCGTTCGTTTCGTAACCGTATTCAATCGAAAATCAACCCATTCGAGTAATACCTCTTGGATATTCTTTCCCGCCGGACGACCATCTAACCCAACGCTTACGATATTGACTGGAACATTGATCTCGAGACTGGTTTTAGCCAACAACATGTTGGCGAATTCTTCCTGATCGATCTTAGATGTTTTGGGTTCAAACACTAAACGAACCGGATTTGTACGGTCCGACTCATCTCGCATACGATCGAGCATCATTAGCATTCCCTGCTTCTCCCGTTGCTGGGATGCCCCTAAAGTTTTCTTTCCAGCCCTGGGTATTGGGTTTGTAATACCGTCGATCTCCTCCTGAACCTTTCGCGCAGACACTCCCGGTGGTAACTCACTCACCACGAGCTGCCACTGCCCCCTCGCTAGCTTTTCAAACTCCCAACGCGCTCGAACCCGGATTGCCCCTCTTCCGTTAGCATAAATCTCTGCGAGTTCATTCTGGGGGGTAATAATTTGCGCACCACCTGGAAAATCAGGCCCCTTGATTGACCTCATCAGTTGTTTAGAGGAGAGATCTCGATTTTTGATAAGTGCGATAGCCGCTTTTGCGACCTCATCTAGATTGTGACTGGGTATCTCTGTCGCCATACCAACTGCAATACCGCTCGCGCCATTCAACAGCATGACTGGAAGCCTCGCGGGGAGTAACTTCGGTTCCTTTACGCTGCCATCATAGTTCGGCACATAATCAACGGTACCCTCATCCAGCTCTGACAATAGCACTTCGGCAAACTGTGTAAGCCTAGCCTCTGTATATCGCATCGCCGCTGCATCGTCGCCATCACGAGAACCAAAATTTCCCTCGCCATCGACCAACGGATAACGCAGCGTAAAGTCTTGCGCGATTCGCACTAACGCATCATAAACAGACGCGTCACCATGAGGATGAAATTTTCCTAGAACGTCGCCGACCACCCTCGCAGATTTTTTTCGAGGAGTCCCCGATAGCGCATTCATTTCCCACATCGCATATAGAATTCTTGACTGGACAGGCTTTTGACCATCCGCTACTCGCGGCAGGGCCCGATCTTTGACTGTCGCTATCGCATATTGAAGATACTGGGTCGATGCATAACGACCAAGGGGAGTCACACCGTCAAAATCTAAGGTCTCTAACGGTGCAAAATAATCCGGAAGTGCCGAAGCCGTTGGGCTCTGCTTTTTAACAGCGCGACCCTTTCCTTTTTTTTCTAGATCGGCCACCTCAAATAATTCCTCTTGTTTCGTCATTGATTTACCCTAAACACCACAAACACCTCGTATGGTTCAGTCACTCGACAACAAATTTAATTCTGATTAATTCTTCCCCACCATCCGTAATACTAAAAATCCAATCACCGGCCAGCATCTCCGCTTGATTCCTGGCTTTAAAATCAGCACATCCGGTCGCAATGCCGTTTTTGACCTTAAACATTCTCGGTACGTTATAGCCCTTGTTTGGCCATCCTCCTTCATCCTTTATAGGAGGATGCTCCAGAGACTGAATCAGCATATAAGCATCATCATCGAAAAAATTCACAAAAGCTTCGAAACAAAATCCAAATCTCGTAACCTCACCAGCAGGTACCGATTTAGTTTTTTTAATGAGCTCATGCTCGTCCGTGTAAATCCCGAATTCTGTGATTTTTCTAATCGGCTCGTTTGCATAAACTGAAACCGCAATTACCAGACCCAAGATTATTGATGCACAAATAGCACAGCAATTAATGGATAACGATCTCACGCGAAATCCGCCTCGACTAGATTTCCAAAAGTTTCCATCCAGGACCGTCTTTGTCCAGAATTTTCTCGCGCCATCATCATCGAAAAAATATCCAGTGATTGCTCTACGTTGTCCTCGAAGGATACCCGGAGTACTCGACGAGTGTCTGGGTTAAGCGTCGTTTCCCATAGCTGGTCCGGACTCATTTCTCCCAAGCCTTTAAATCGGCTGACCGCCCAGGATCCTTCCTTCACCCCCTCGTCCACGAGTTTTCGCTCGAGCGTTTCTAACTCCTGCTCATCCAAAACGTAAAGTTTCCTCGCTGGCCTTCCCTTACCGCCAGCAGGGACATCAACTCTAAACAAAGGTGGCTGGGCCACATAAACGTGTCCATTTTCAATCAATTTGGGGAAGTGTTTAAAAAACAACGTGAGAAGCAAGACCTGGATATGAGCGCCATCTACGTCTGCATCTGCCAAAATATTAATTTTGTTATACCGAAGGCCACTAAGATCAATATTACTCTCTGAAGAGTGATGATCTATCCCTATCGCGAGTGCAATCGCCTCGATCTCCTTATTTGAATAAAGCGTATTTGGAGAGTCCTGCCATGTATTTTTAGGCTTACCCTTGAGCGGTAATATCGCCTGAAATTCTTTATCTCGAGCCCCTTTTGCAGACCCCCCTGCCGAATCACCCTCCACAATAAACAGCTCGTTGCGACTAGAATCCTCGGAAGCACAATCGGTTAGTTTCCCCGGCAAGACAGCTACCCCTGATGTTTTTCTCTTCTCGACTTTTTGGGAGGCCTTGGTTCTAGCTAGTGCTTGCTTAATGACTAGCTCAGCAATTTTCTTTGCCTCACCTACATGCTGATTTAACCAAAGTTCGATTGGATCTCTAATCATTTGAGATACCAATTTCACCGCGTCTCGAGAAATTAATTCATTTTTTACTTGGCCCTTAAATTGCGGATCCAAGATTTTACAGGCGAGAACGTAACTCACTCTTGACCAAACATCTTCAGGCACAATTTTCAAACCTTTTTGCCCCATCGCATGATGATCAATGAAATTTTTTATTGACTGATAAACGCCATCTCTAAGACCGGAGACATGCGTTCCTCCGTATTTTGTGGGAATCATATTCACATACGACTCGGAGACCACATCTCCCTCGGCAGTCCAAGCAATCGCCCACAGAGCCCCCTCACCCTCTGCAAAACTGTCCGACTCAGATTGAGCTTGAATGTAGCGCTCACCAAGAAAAGTTTCCGCGACTGGATCATTTCCCACAATCGCCTCTTTGAAGTATCCGGAAATTCCATCTGGAAAATGCCACGACTGCGTTTCGATCTTTTTGTTTTTCTCAACTCCGAGAGTGAAACGTACGCCAGGTAACAACATCGCTTTCGCTCTAAGAAGCGCGGAGATATTAGCGGTATTGAATTTTGGGGAATCGAAGTATTTCGGGTCGGGCCAGAATCGAATTCGAGTTCCTGTCTCCTTTGCTTTTGTGCTAGCAACTTTTTTGAGAGGTTGCTTAACCTTGCCATTAGGTCCGAAAACCAATAGATTCTTCGAGCCATCCCGCTTGACCTCAACCTCGAGTTTCAACGACAAAGCATTACTCACACAGACCCCCACACCATGAAGGCCACCGGCTATTCGATACACAGATCCAGCATCGGTTTTTCGAAATTTTCCACCCGAGTGGAGCGTCGTAAAAATGACCTGTACAGCTGGAATTTTTTTGGCAGGATGCAGATCTACGGGAATTCCACGCCCATCGTCAATAACCTCGGCAGAACCATCCTCAAAGAGCGTGACATCGACATTTTGAGCGAAACCTGCGAGCCCTTCATCGGAAGCATTATCGATGATTTCTACAAGCGCATGGTTTGGATTTTCCGGATCCGTATACATTCCAGGACGGTGCAGAATGGGCGACAAATCTTCTAAGATCTCAATGTCGTCCGCGGTATACGTATTTTTCTTTTTACTCATCTCAATTCGAAATCAATTACAGACATCATTATCAAATACGGTTCAGCTTCTCTCAACTAATTATTCGAAAATTTCTACGACAACCCTTAGAAGCTACGCATTCTGACTTTTAGATTCCACAACAACTCCAGGTTTGGACTTCAAACGAGGAACCGGTCGACTCGGACGCTTGGGGTGTAGTAGTGGTATTTTCAAAAATTCATCCTTCATAAAATCTACGAATAACTTAACTTTTCTCGGCACCAAGCGCCCAGACGGGAATACCGCACTTATTCTGATTGGATCGGGGGCGTATTCATTCAGTATGGAGGTCAGTCGGCCACTCTCTATATCCTCACTAACCAGCAAAGCTGGAACGCTCGCTACGCCAGTCCCATTCAAAGCAGCCTCACGAATCGTTAAGCCGCTATTGGCACGAAAATCACCACCCACCTTTACCGAGATGGGATCACCTTTTTCCTTGAATGGCCATGTATTAGAAAACAAGTAGGTGTACGTAATACAGTTGTGTTGCTTCAAATCTTCCGGATCGCGAGGGATGCCATTTTTTTTAAGGTACTCTGGTGATGCAACACAAACGCGGGCACTACTACCCACATGTCTCGCCACTAAATTTGAGTCCTCTAATTCTCCAAAACGAATAGCGACATCATAACCCTCTTGGATCAGATCGGCGTACCGATCATCGAGAGATAGCTCCACACCGAGCTCTGGATATTTGTTTCTAAACTGGAGCAACAAAGGAACCATGTGGATATGTCCGAAGGCTACAGGTGTATTGACTCTTAGAGTCCCCGTGGGTTTATTTTGAAACCCGAGAACGTCCGACTCCATCTCCTGAACGTCCTCCAATATTTGGTGACAGCGCTCGTAATACTCGCGACCGGCTTCTGTGAGCGACAATTTTCTCGTTGTTCGATTTAACAATCGAACACCCAAGCTTTGCTCAAGAGCGCTCATTTGCTTACTGACCGTTGGTTGAAGCATATTCTGCTCACGCGCAACCGCAGAAAAGCTACCCGTCTCAACAATTCTCACAAATATTTGCATCAGGTTGAAACGATCCAATA
>Ga0208004_1000464_pt1 | contig 15814 bp, 25 predicted proteins | sample DEB08_DNA_6_FD_184522 | JGI IMG/M metagenome (GOLD analysis project Ga0208004, IMG submission 184522) | Aqueous microbial communities from the Delaware River and Bay under freshwater to marine salinity gradient to study organic matter... | ecosystem: Environmental > Aquatic > Marine > Coastal ...
GTGACGGCGTTGTCGGCCGCCAGCATGTGACGAGCCGTCTCGTGGTGATCCAGGGGACCCGAGATTCCACGCATGGGTGTCCATCGTCGTTCCCGATACTTGAACACGACCGCCCGAAGGTTTAGGTGCCTTCGACCACCAGGGTCAATCATGGGAGACGCCGATACCGAGTCGCTCTACGCGGAGCGGATGAAGATCTGCCGTCAGTGCCCGCACGTCGAGATGGGGATATTCAAATCGCCGACCTGCGGTCTGTGCGGCTGCAAGTTGTCGCTGAAGGCCAGGATGAAGAACGCCAATTGCCCGGTGGACAGGTGGGTGGATACCCAATGATTGAAGTCATCCTCACCGAGGAGGAACTGGATCGCTGTTGGGATCACGCCAAGGCCATCGTGGAGTATTACGAATCTCGCAACGGCAAGAACGGCTCCGGATCCTACGGACACAACAAGATCTCCTCCAACGTCATCGGCGTCAAGGTGGAACTGGCCGGATCGAAGTGGTTGCGAACCCAACTACCGGCAGCGGTGATCCTGGAACACTTCTGGGACTTCCGTAACAACAGCACCGATGGCGACATCGGTGTGGTCATCGGTTCGATCGCCAACCAGAATCCGATCGAGGCCAAGGGAGTCACCGACGAGCAGTGGGAGAACATCCACGCCAAGTATGGCCTGCACCTGCGACGCATGGTGACCCCCAAGCAACTCACCGCGTATAATCGGGACGGCGCCATCATCCTGTGGGGGACCACCAGCAGGGATCGCACCGACGACGATGTGCGTCTGCGGGGTTGGAACCTGGCCAGCGATCTGGAGAAACACGGCGAACGGGTCAGGACCATCTGCGACAACGTCTACCTGCGTGACGACGCCTTGATGCGACCCATGGAACACCTGCCCCTGGTGCTGTCCGGGGTGATGACGGTTGCCTGAGTGCGCTTCCTGCGGTCGTAACCGGCGGAAGGTTCACCGAACCACGATGATCGACAACAGATCCAAGGCTCCGGAGCGCATCGAGGTTCCTCTGTGTGGTGCCTGCATCGACTACCTGGTGGCTCGCACCGAGCACCTCGGGTCATGATCACCTACTTCAACAGCTCGCAACGCTTAAGTATGATGAGGAAGAAATAGAGGCTCAGGTGGGGGACACCATGAGCGATAGCATAGACGAAAGCAGCGAAGTCAAAGACTACTACGAGATCATCAGCAACGAAGACTGCCGGGAGTGCGGGGAACGTTTCCTCGAGAACTCCATCGGCGAGATGGAATGCCAGGGATGCGGTCTGATCAACGGACAGGCGCTGGACACCGGTAAGGAATGGCGAGTGTTCTCCGACGGTTCAGGATCGGAGAACGAACGCACCGGCATGGCGCCGACCTGGATGCTCCACGATAAAGGTCTGACCACCGAGATCGACTGGCGCAACCGCGACGCCAACGGCGGTCGCATCTCGGGCGACTTCGCCAAGCGTCTGCGTCGCATTAGGACGCAACACAAGCGAACCCGCATCCGCAACTCCACCGAGAGGAACCTGGTGACGGCTCTGTCGGAGCTGAACCGTCTGGCCTCGGTCATGAACCTCCCGCAGCCGATCCGAGAGGAGGCTGCTTTCATCTACCGACGGGCGGTCGAAGCCAAGTTGGTTCGCGGTCGATCCATCGAAGGCGTAGTGGCGGCTTCGCTCTACGCAGCCTGCCGGATGCGGGGCAATCCTCGCACCTTGGACGAAGTGGGGGCGGCTTCACGCACCGGTCGCAAGGAGATCGGACGCACGTTCCGAGCCATCAAAATGGAACTGCAGATGCAGGTGGCTCCGGCGTCACCGGAGGGATACATCCCGCGCTTCTGTGCCGACCTGCAACTTCCCGCTAACGTGCAGGGACACGCCACCATGATCCTGGGTCGTATCGATCACTCGTCGATGATGGCGGGTCGCGGACCGACCGGTATCGCGGCTGCAGCGGTCTACCTGGCATCGCGTATGAGTGAATCCAAGAGGACGCAACGCGAGGTCTCCCAGGCTGCTGGCGTCACCGAGGTGACCATCCGTAACCGTTACCGTGAGATCTGCGAGGCTCTCGATCTGGATCCCGAGGATCCGGGCAACCTTGAGTAGTCGTTGAACCGATGACCGGACATGCGTTGCGTCATCAACCGTCATGGTGACGCGATCGGAGTCCCGTCGGTTCCGACCGACATCGACGACATCCACCGGCGCATCCGGGAAAAGGGCTCGTTCGATCGTGACGATCTGGACGCCATAGTGGAACACTACTCCGCCGTCGATCCGGAGGGGATCCTGAGGAACGCCAACGAGATAGCCGACCTCTACAACAAGTTGAACGAGGTGGGTCGTTTTGAGGACATGGTTCCGGATAGCAATACGCATCCGGAGTTCGACGGATCCCGTCCGCCACCTGGCGTCACAGTAGATGTGAACGGCGATTGGTATGACCCAGGAATCCCATTCGGTTCCATCACCACTGGGGCGGGTTCCACCAGTAGCAAAATGTATCTCTGCTGCCTGCGATACAACAACGGCAACAAGTCACCCTCCGACACCGGATACGAGATCGAGTTCTCTGGTGACGACGGATACCGCACCATCACCCTGACCGATCAGCCCGCTTGATTGAAATAGGTCGTCGCACAACCGAGGTTTGCCCCCGAACGGTGCATCGGAGCAGGAGAGTGTCTGGAATGATGATGCGAACCTGGACTCCCGCAGCGACTACCCCTCGCTGTGGATCAAGTCGGCAACACCCCCAACCGGCACCAAGAGCCCCCGAGGGTGGGCAAGCGGAAACGAGCGGATTGAACCCCGTGACGAACGTAAACGGACCTGAAGCCTCAAACGCCGTCTGACGGCGAGCCCAGCGGAGTTCCCTTCTTCCTTCGCAGGTCCGGCCCTCACCTGGGCTCTGCCGGTGGCCACACCGGGCTCGTAGATCAGTTGGAAGATCGCTACCTTGGCATGGTAGAGGCCGCGAGTTCAAATCTCGCCGAGTCCACCATCAAGTAGTCGTGGCTACCATCGACGATCATGCAGTTCATCGCCCAGGTTCGGATACGAGCCAATCTGAAACCCGATCGGAGGGGTGCCCTCCAATCACCACCCGACTACACGGTCGGTTACGCCATGCGGTTCGGATCCTATCTGGTCCTGAAGATGCACCTCCACGATGCGACGGGGGGCGCGGGTTTCGATCTCCTCGACACCTACGACACCTCGGACGGCCAACAATACCTGCCGATGTGGATGGACATGGAGGCGGTGATGGCAGTGGCTCCACAGGGTCCGGTCTACCCGGTGGATGACGAAGGCGATGTGACCCTGGCCGGATACCTACGGCTATCCCAGGACAAGGGGGATCTGAAGGTCAGCCTAAACACCGAAGCCGCGGATCCGTATCTGGATGACCCAGATGGTTTCGAGATGCTGGTGTCGTGGAGTGCCCTCCAGAAGGTGGTAGCGGGGGAGCGAGCGGTCACCACCGTCACCATCCCCGGTTTCCAGTTGGGTTTGAGTTCAGATCCGGACGGGATGGCATCCGTGATCAACCGCTCAACATTCAGGTAGTCGTGACGACGAGGTGGAACCATGAACCACAAGTCCACGCGGGTCTACAACCAGTCGTGGACCAATGAGCACCATCGTGCTCAGTCCACCAATCGCGGTTCCGAGGATCGACCGGTCAACGTGACCGTGGTCAACAAGATCCCGGAGACCAAAGCCTCCGAGGAGTCCAAGGACGATGATCCGATCAAGACGTTGAAGACGGAAGCCGTCCGATCCGTTCTCGGTTCCACCGATTTCGTCGGCGGTCTTATCCTGCTGGGACTCGCCGGTCTGGCGGTGGCTCTGTTCAAGGCACCGGGTGGTGGCAAACAATGAACCACACGCCCGCACACATCTTCTCCAAGTCCCGATTGAACGGACCGGAGGTTGGTTTCAAGGTGGCCAATAACGCATCCCCGGCGACTCCGGCTGCGCCCACCATCAACGCCGCCGAGGGTTCCACGGTGATCTACGCGGCTCCAGGTGCCACCATCGGACACCTGGCTGGCTTGCGACCCACCGGATTTCGAGCCGAGGGAACCGGTTTGCTGGGCATGACCGTCGGCGATCTGCTCAGGTCGGAGATGTTCTGGATGGGTGCTGCGATCCTGACGGGCGTCTTCCTGATGACGAGGGGGCGAGCCTGATGGCGGATATGAAACCGTGGGAGGAGGGTCTCTTCACCCAGTTCATGACGCATCGAACGGAGATCAAGACTCAGTTCCGCAAGGCACGCGCCTCGGTCTACTACCCCAAGTGGGAAGCGATGATCATGGCATTCCCCAAACACGAACGCATTCAGAACCGGGTCTGGGATGTCCTATCCAAGGGTTGGGAGACCGAGAATAGCATGATGCAATACGGAACCGCCACCAAGGCCGAAGCGTCTTTGCGAGCCCTCAAGGTGGCCATTCTGGATCATGCAAAACCGGTCATCCAAGCCACCGGTTGCATCATCAACCGCTGTGTCGATCCTCCGTTCCTGAACCCGTGACGGTTAAACGGGTGGTCACATCCATCCGGACGCATGTCTTTGCTGACGCAGGCCTGGACCTGGGTCGCGATCATGCTCACGATCGGAATCATCCTCGGCTGGCAGGCCTGGTTGCAGTTCCGGACATTGATGTCCGAATTGTCCGAATATCGCCAACAGATTTCAATTCTCCAATTGGAAAATACGGCGGCGGAGGTGGCGGAGGAAGCCGCCATCGAACGAGCCGAGTCCGCCGAGAGCCACCTGGAGGGGATAAGGTTGCAGCACGCTCGGGATCGCGAGGAGGCTGCCGGTAGAATCGCACTGCTGGAGGGTTCGGAGACCACGCTGGCGCATCGGGTGGCGGATCTGGAGACGCAGTTGGAGACTTGGCAGGACGAGGCCAGGAACCAGAAGGGTCGGGCCAACTCCGCCAACGTCTCCAAGGGTCAGCTCCTGGAGAAGTGGGCTCCTTTCGTGGATCACCCGCAGATCGACGAGCACTGGCGACCGGAGGATTGGACGTTTATGGGTAACCCCATCGACTACATCGTCTTCGACTGGCATCGCGACACGGAAACCAACCTGACCGAGGGTGTGGTGGTGTTCGCCGAGATCAAATCGGCGGGTTCGGCTCTGAGCACCAAGCAACGTCGGATACGGGACCTGATCCGAGCCGGACGGGTGGAGTGGCGCGAGGTCAGACTGGAGTGAAATCGATGGTCTGGCTGGAGATGCGATACCACATCTTGCGGGAGGTGTAACCGTAGATGCTCAGGTCCACCACCTCGGTCAGAGGCTGGTCCAGATCCACCAGGATCCGGTCGATGCGTTCCTCCATCTCCCGTAACTGGGCGCCCACGATGCTATTGGTGGAGGGCCCGAAGTGGTAGCTGACGGTGATGGTCTCCGATTCGAAGGGTGTGTATTGGATGCTGAACTCGATGTCGTATTCGCTGTCGATCATGTAGTCCTCGTCGCGTTCCCACTCCCGTATGGCCGCAGCGACGGTGTTCCGGTTTAGGGGTTGAACCCCAAAATCCTCCAGCACGCCGTCGTATTCGGACACGTCCACCAGGATCTTCCGCTGGTCGGATGAGTCCGGGAACAGGACATCGCGGTTGATGACGAACGGACGCGGGCGCATGGATCTCCCTCGGCGCGCCGACTACTTCAAATACGAGGTGGCACTCCGTTAGAATACCGAGAGGTGAAAGACGATGAGCAGCAACATCAAGATCGATACCAAGGAAGGCTACAAGGCGAACACATGGGAGAAGACCAAGGACGGCAAGTCCTACTCCCGCATCTACGTGGACGGACCCGGCGGGTCTCTCGGCCACTTCGACCTGAGTCCGGGGTCCCGCACCCAGGGTCAGTTCGTGGCCTCCAAGGATGCCTCGGTCGAGTTCGGAGTCGTCAACGACGCCGCCAAAGCACAGGTGACCCTGACCACCCCCGGTGGCCATCAGATCCTGCTGGGCGTCACCGCTCGAACCGATTCCACCGGACGGGCTCTGACCCGCGAGGAACAGATCACCATGGGCATGTGCATGAACAACGCCGGTCGTTTGCTTCCCCACATGCACGATCTGAGCGGCAAGTCCGACGCCGATGTGGCCGATTTGATGGTGTCCCTGGCACAGGCACTCTTTGACCGCTACGTCTGATTCGGTTTGGACGCACCGACAGATACAGGTAGTCGGAGTGCCGAGAGGCCTCTATGGATCGTAAAGACTGGTTGGCGGCAGCCGCTATGATCGTCGGAGCATTCCTGATGGGCATACCGGCGGCGCCGCCAGGTAGGTCCACCCGTGTGGTCAGGACCGAGAGTTATGATCGTGAGGTTCGCAAGGCCACCAAGAAGGACAAACATCTGTCTCGACTCGTCAGCGAAGCCGAGGCATTCATCGCCGACAACCCAGAGGGCGGTGAGCCCAAATCCATCAACCGTGGTTCCCGCGATTCGCTGTTGGGTCGGATGATCCGCGAGTGGGGCAACCCGATATACGGCAAGAAGACCCGCAAGCAGAAGTTCCAGATCCTCTACCACTACGACCGGGAGACCGACACCGCCACGTTGCTGGCTTTCGGCAACCACAAGCACCTCTACCAGGGTTCCGGATACCCGGTGTGAAGTCTCAAATACGGGAGCCATCCTGGGTTCACCATGGAACTGATTGTGGGTCTGATCTCGTCGCGACATCCGATGCCGGTATCCGAGTTCGTCTACCACGGAACGGTGGAGGATCCCAACGATTACCTGGTCCTGGAGAGGATCGCCAAGTCGTTCCTGCACGAGCATGTGATCGGTTCCGGTCTGTCGAAGGTGGTGCTACACGTCACCGGCCTGGGGCAGGCGCTATCGTCGTTCCTGAAGATGTGGACCTGGGCGGTGGCCGCCCATCCCGATGCCATGCCGATGCTGGATTTGGCGCACTGGGATCGCGAGACCGATAACTACCTCCGGCAATCCTGGGATCTGATGATCGAGTGAAGGTTCAGGTAGGAATCCCTCGGATGGGAGTCCATGCAGATCAAGATCCCGCTTGGTGAATCAAAATACCTGGTCATCGAGGATTGGATGGACAACAAAAAGCTGGTCAAGGTGTCGGTCATGGACGCCACCAGCGATTCGTCGATCACCCTTGGACTGGCGGAGCGCGAGGATTTCAAGCGTGCGGGGCGATCCATGTGATCAGGGATTGGCTGACTCGAGCGGTGATGTTCTTCCTGGCCCTGGATGGCCTCCTGCATGTGGTCGAGGTGATCTCGGCGTGGCACGAACGAGCCTGGATGACCTTCGGGCTGACCCTGTTTCACGCCATCATATTCTTCCTGGCCGCGTATTTCGTCGGACACGATCACAGTCACCACAGAGATCCTACGGAGCACCGTTAAGTAGGTCATCAACGGTGGTCAAGACCATGACGGATCTGGTGGCCCTCAACGCCTGGGCCGACGGTCTCAGTTGGGATCTTCACGAGGGTCTCATCCAGAATCACGACGCTCCCATGACTCGGCAGGATGCCGCGTCGCAATCGACACGGTGGATGCTACGCTTCCGATACCGCATCTGCGAGGACACCGGTGAGGTTTTCGACATCACCGAACAGGGATTCCTCTACCGCTCGGGGGCGATTGCCTGAGATCGATCGGCAAGGTGACCCTGGGTCTTGACGACTCGGCTCGCGTGATGGTGCGTTCCAACGTGATGATGGCGGGTCCCAACGACCGCGATGATCTCTACTTCGTCATGTTCAACATCATGGCTCCGGACGAGGGTAACCCCCTGCGTCTGTCGGTGGCCACGGTCGGCAACTTCGCCGATACCCTCGTGGATCTCGGCATCTCGAATCGCGAGACGGTTCGTAGGCTCATCACGGAGGATCCGGAACGATACCTGCAGACCGTAGCCGACAACTACGCCGCCATGGTGTCGACCGGCGAGGAGAAGGTGTCGATCCCGCTGGATTCGCAGACCAACGCCGACAAGGCTCGAGCGGTGCTGGCGTCGTTGATCGACAACAAATGCTACGTTCAGGTGACCCGATACCGGATTCCCGGTGCCGATCCCGAGATCATCGAGAAGGCGCAGGAGGTTCCGACCGAGGAACTGATCCCGAGCCTGAAGGCGATGCTGGACATCGTCAAGGACTGGCAGAACTTCGACATGGAGGCATACGCATGACCCAGCACAGCATCGACATCAGCACCGCCATCGAACGAACCGAGGCCGCCGGTGTGACCATCGGCGGATACACGGTGCGAATGACCTGCCAGGAATCCTGCTTCAGGAATCCGTCCGATCCGGTGCACGACGCCGTGCGGGAGTTGTTCGGTAGATCCTACGACGACAACCAGTTCCGAGTCCTGGAAGTGGCCGACAAAGGCACATACGCGGTGTTCGACGGCTACATCCTGATGGCCTCCGAGGGCATTGAGGAGCACATCAACGGCTTCGACCAGGAACTCAACCAGATTCTGTCGACGATCGATGGCGAGGACAAACCCGAGGTGGGTCTCAACATCGGTTTCCTTTCCTCCGGCGACACCGGTGAACACGTCCACGGCCCCGATTGCGATCACTGAGCGACGGTGTCTTCATATAGGGGATGCGATAACGACCCCCTACGAGAGTGTTTAGCATGACCAACGAAGACAGCATCCAAGACCCGATGAGAGCCGCCCTGTGGACCTACCGTCACCGCCGTGACGGTTACGTGTCCTCCGGGAACTACCGACCGACCGAAGCCTCGTGCGAGATCATCGACGAGTTCGGCAACCCCAAGCGGATCGGCAAGTGCCGTCGCGCCATCTACTACCGTCTGACCGGAGCCGACTCCGGTGAGAAGACCGACAACACCCAACTGATCTTCGCCACCGGCAACGCCATGGAGGACTACTTCTGCGACATGTGGGAGGAGGCCGGCGTGCTGATCACCCAGGGCTACCGCTTCCGCGGCGAGACCACGGCTCCCGACGGCACCAAGATCACCATCAGCGGTGAGATGGACGGATTGCTTCGCAACTTCACCCAGGAGGATGCCCACGCACCCGTCGACGGAGGCCGGATCACCGGCATCTCCGACACCAAGGCCACCATCATGGAGTTCAAGACCGCTCGCGGTATGTCGATCGAGGCCACCATGCCCAACCTGGTTCGATACCCGAGTGCCGAGATGCGTCTCTACCCCGATGGCCACCCCAAGTTGGCCTACGTCATGCAGGTGGCATGCTACCTGCACATGAAGGGCGTCGTGGAGGCCGAGTTCGACGTGACCATCGACGAGGGACAGATCTGCTACGCTGGCCTCAAGCCGATGGTCTTCCAGGTCTTCAAGGTGCGATTGGATGCCGACGGCAACATCCTGGTGTTCGACAAGTTCGGCAACGAGATCCTTCCCAGCCAAGCCTACCTGATGGGCAAGCACGATGACCCCAATCTGACCGTCAACCCCCGACAGAACTTCAACGTGGCCGGCATCCTGCAGTCCTACGCCGACGTCACCAATGCTCTGGCGGCCGGTGTGATCCCCGAACGCGACTTCCAGTTGCGATGGTCGCAGGACCGGATCAACGAGATGCGAGCCAACGGTTTCGCCTACACGGGTTCCGGCAACCTGGTCAACCACGTCAAGAACTGGGAGAAGGATGAACTGGCCACAGTCGGCGACTTTGAGTGTGGATACTGCGACTTCAGGGACACCTGCTACCCGCAACTGAGCTTGACGGAGATCGTCGAGGCCGGTGCCATGACCGAGGAGCAGGCTTTGGAACGACTCTACGACGCCAACATGTTGCGCCGACCGGGTTCCGAACAAGAGGAACTGGATGCCTTCTTCGAGTTGCCGGACTTCTGAGGCTACTCCACGACCTCGGCCACGATGACCGAGATGTCGTCTCTGAGGGCGTAATCGGAACTGGTTCGCAGATCGCTCAGGATTTCATCCAGGAGACCGACGGCGACGGCGGGTTCCTCGTCGGAGACCAGGGTAGCCAGTTCCTGCGAATCCATCAACTTGATGAGGCCATCGCTGGCCAGCACCAGACGATCCCCGATACGGATGTCGAGGGTGCGGACGTGCCCGTCCGAGACGTTGTCGTGGCTGATGCTGAGGTCGGGATTCCTACCGATCTGATACGGGAAGTTGGGTGCGTGCATGCGATCGCGAGACCTGGACAGAACCGAGCCATCGCGGATGTGCCACCACCGGGAGTCGCCGAGGTTATATGCCAAGGCATGGGGTTCGGACGGATGGATGACCACGAGGGTTAACGTGGAGGATCCGGGTGCTCGGCACCGTGCTACCGACTGCGTCAGGGTGGCCATCAGTTGTTCCTGGGTTGCGGGATAGCCGTCGTGCATGACGATCTCGGAGACCAGTAGGTGCGACCAGATGCTGGGATCGACGCCACGATCGACCCAGGAACCGACGCCGTCAGCGACGACCAGCAGACGATCACTGAATGCGTAGGCATCGTGCCCACGCAGGGGCAGATCCAACGCCGAGGTGTTGAGACGCATGGTTCCAGTTGGTCGTGCCGACTACTTGAAAAGGGTGCCCGCCCCCGTCAGGGGCATGAAGATCGCGATGTGCGGGCCCATGGCTTCCGGCAAATCGTTCATCGCCGAGCGTCTGATCGCCGACGCCGGATACCAGCGAGTGTCGCTGGCGCGGGGAGTCAAGCTCCTGGGGCGGGCGGTCATCGAAGCCTTGGTCGCCGACGGTCTGGTGGCTCCGGAACAGGCGGGCATCAAGCAACGAAGACTGCTGCAGGCCATCGGGGCTGAAGGGCGGGCTATCGATGCCAACATGTGGATACGCGATGCCGTGTCCGAGTCCCGCAAGCACGATCTGGTGATCATCGACGATGTTCGTTTCATCAACGAGGCTCGAGCACTGGTCAACGAGGGATTCCTGCTGATCCGATTGAGGTTCGCCGACGACGAATCCCAGATGGCTCGCCTGCAGAAGGCGTATCCCGACGATTGGGAACGCCATTGGGAGTCTCGGAACGATGTCTCGGAGTGCGAATACACCCAGATTCCCGAGGAACTGATCTCCCTGGATCTGACGGTGACCGACGGTGAGGACAACTGGCGGGAGGTGGCGGCACTGGTTGACCTGACCACCTACACGGAGATCATCACGGATTGAACGGTTTCATGCCGTGCGCGTATCCGAGGTAACTGCGTTGGGAATACGGTAGGACACGACCCTTCAGGTAGTCCATCAGGATGCCGTCGAAGGCGGGGTCGGGATTCCGGTATGCCAGGTTGGTGGCGAGGATGGCCACCGCTACCGACTCCTCGCCATCGAGGATGATGCTGCCGAACGGGATGACGGTGCCGAGGTATTGATCCAGATTGGCGTCACGGACACGACGCATGCCGTTGCGGATGCCGTTGAGGGTCATGACGTTACCGAGATTCATCCATCGCACCGGGATGACCACCGGATCGAGGACGACGGCACTACCGTCGAAACGAGCCCCCCAGTTGTCGTCGCTGCCGAGATCGCGAGCCAGCATGCCGTGTTCCTGGAACAGGTAGTCGAGAACCTGGCGTCGACTGGTGTTGCGGGCGACGGGGTCGGGGTCATCGTTTGGAATCCTCTCCATCACCCAGGATGCCACCGGGGTGCCGACGGTCAGTAATTCGCACATCTCGGGGTCGTGATCGCACAGTTGATCCAGCGAGTCGCGGTCCAGAAGACCCTCGCGGTAGGAATCAACCCGCGGTAGGGCTGATGGCGAACCGTTCTGGCTCAGGTATCGGAACAGATCGGCCTGCCAACGGTTGATGGCCAGGATCGACGAACCGACGTATGCTCGCCACGGATCGAGACGATTTTTGTTCTCCCAGCGTCGGAGTTGGCTGAGGGGTGCGTCTGGTAGAGCCACCACCTTAACCACCAGATCGGAACGGGTGGGGTGATCCATGACGATGCCACAGGATCCGGACAGCGAGTTGCGGATACTTTGCGGGGCGGCGGGAATTGGTCCGTAGAAGCCCTCATGGTCGCGCTCGGCCGCCCGGAGCAAACGAGGATCACGACCGGAGATCAGGGTTCGGAGGTCGCCACGGGTCATGGGTCGGGGCATCGGTGAACCGTCGACGGTGACTCGGTATAAGCGATTTGATACCGGGACAGCCACGATCAGACGACCATCGACAGTGGTCATCACCAGGCGTGCCGACACAGGAGGTTCACCCCTGCCAGCCGTGTCGTGGTCCCTCGACCGATAGCCCTTCGGCGCCGGCGACCGTGGTGATTCCAGCCAGCGATCCGGGCGTGAGGGCGAGTTGACGGTAGAAGCGACGGCCGAGAACGAAGACGGCCACGCCACCGAGACCGAGGGCGACCAAGCGAACCGGCGAAGCGTTGCGGAACCCGCTCAGGAATCCCTCGGAGTGGTAGACGATGCCGCCGGTGGGACCCTCGATGTCGACGATTCCCATCTGGCCACGTCGTCCGAGTGCCTCCTGGAACTCGAACCAGTTGACGCCGGACTCGTTGCGGAGGGTCATGCCGCCGTTGCCGTCGGGAACGCTCTGGTTCTGTCCGGAGGTGGGCGTGATGGCGTCGAAGTCGACGCCGGGGTTGGATTCGGCCATGGCGGCTCGGATGGTGGCCCGATCCGGGAACACCAGGACGCGGCAGCGGTTGTGGATGACCTTGGCACCGGTGGTCGTGTCGACCTGCTGGTGCGGGTAGACCAGGAACTGCACCACGCGCTCGTTGTTGTCTCGGGCGTGGCAGAACTCGTTGACGAGATCCGTGGACGAGAAGTATTGGCGACCGGTGTAGATCTTGCCGTCCTTGAGCGGGTGTCCGTGGATGGTCCACTTCCGGTTCTCCTTGCGGAGTCCCTCGGTGAGGCGATCCTCGTTGGCCTTGGCCTCGGGGTTGACCTCGATGCGGCTCTCGGATCCGTATGAGGGCTCGCCCAGACGGTAGAGGGTAGTGACCTGACCGCCCTCGGCAGCGGCGACGCGGGAGGCTTCGGCCTGATCCTTGAACACCGCGGTCTGTCCGTCGGATTCCTCCAGGAGCACCGGCATGGGTCCACCGCTCGGCACCAGGACGCCGTAATCCTGCTCGTAGACGTAGCACATCCACTCACGGTGGGTGTGGGTGTTGTCGGAGTGACGCTTCATGTCCTTGACGGATTCGGAGTCGAAACGGACCCATTCGGTCATCCAGGGAGCCAGCGCCATGACCTACGGTCGTCGTCACGACTACCTAAGCGTGGCTTCGTCAAACCGGCGGCGGGTCAGCCAGGACGTTCTGAGCCCAGATCCGGAAGAAGCTGTCGTCGACGATGATCATGTCGCCCCAGGTATCGCCTGGATCGGGTGAGTAGTAGGACTCGGTTCGGTCCTGGATGTCGGAGGCGATGCTCCAGATGTTCGACCGGTAGTCCTCGCGGGGAGCCAGCCAGTCGAGGTCGCCGATGGCATCGCGGGCATGGCCCAGGAACACCTCGGCCAGTTCGTCGTAGACGGTCTCGTCCTCGATGCGGTCGAAGGAGACGGTGGTGTAGGCGACCAGCACGCCGGGCACATCGACCAGATCGTCGGCGGTGTTGAAGGGACTGGTTCCGGGGTAAGCCACGATGTCGTGGACGTCGAGGTTGGCTTTGAGACGACCGTCGGGCAGCAAGATGGGTTCCCTGGCCATGATCTGACGTGCATCCTTGGCAGCGCCGAGGTGTAGCAGAGCCGCAGCCACCAGAGACTGCAGTTGCTCCCACGCCCTTCCTCCCCTACCGTGCCGGTTGATGACGGTATCGAACGGGCCCATCGGATGTATCCTGGCCTCCACGACTACCTCTTCCTACCCCTCTTCCGCACCCGCAGACCGAACCCAAGAGCCCGCCTCCGGCCGGTTGTGTTGACTCAGAGGTATGCGAAGGTGATGGAACGCTCGCCGGAATCCTCGGTGATCGACAGCGCCACGGGGATGCCGAGACTCTCGACTTTTCCGCGCCAGTTGTCGGTATCGCCGATGACGGTGACGGCGATGATGCCGCCAGCAGGAGATAACTGCACCGAGTGGGCGTCGCCATGCGAACGGTAGGTCTCACCGATCCAGCGATCCAGTCCGGCTAACGATGCCTCCACCATGACCTTGCGACCGAAGCGATCACGATCGCCGGTGCTGAACTGTGGCGGTAGGGCACGCGAGTTGGGGGGAGCCGAACTCGGAGCCATGGTCTGGACCAGACCGGTCAACGGATCGAGCATGGGAACCGGTGTGTTGCCGAGGCTGCGGACACGCGAGGCCATCGGTCCCGGTGCCTGTGGCTGCACCGGAGGTGCAGCGGGTGCCTGTGGTTCTGGTTGCGGCTGTTTGATGCTGGCGAGGGGCACCAGACTGGCCAGGATGCGAGCGTTGTAGGCGGTGATGTATTTCTGCCACTCATCGAATGGTCGGTTGAGAGCCAGGAACGACTCCCAGGCTTCGCCCATGTGTTCGAGAACCGAGTGCTCGTCGTCGTAGATGCCACGATCTGCCATGGCCTTCTCGGCCTCGGCGTAGGTGGGGAACAACTCGCTGACGTAGATCCGATCGCTGTTGCGGATGATACCGAAGCGACGGTCACCCTGCGAGACGCGGGAACGAAGGCGTTGCAGGAAGTCGGCACGACGGGAGACCTGGGCGTAGATGTCTGGATCGTTCAGATCGGCGGAGACATCGGCATCGTAGACGCGCTTGAGGATGTTGGAGAATGCCTGCGCCTGATCCCTTTCGTAGACGTCGATCTCCTCGGAACGATCGACCAGCATGTTGACCAGCGCATCCATGGCGTTCTGGCGATCCTGTCCGGTCATGCTGTTGATGGACTGCAGTTCGGAATTGACCTCATCCTGCAGTTGCTGAATGGGTTCCATGTTGGGTCGGAGCCCGTCGATGAGGGCTTGCATCTGTTCGGGGGTCATTGGCTCGCCTCCAGGGCACGCTGTCCGGCATCAAGAGCTCGTTGCAGGACTTGTCGTTGGGTGGTGGAACGCTTGTCGACCGCTTGACTGCAGTCCTGGATGGCCTGGAAGCACTCCGAGACCGCCTGGCGGATCTCCTCGGGGTCGTCGGATTGGATGGCTCGATTGGCTGCGTTGATGGCTCGATTGGCGGCCTCGACAACTGGTTCGGGATCATAGGGATCGTCGGGTTGGGGTTGGTCTTCCTCCTCGGCGTCGTCGTCACCGTCACCGTCACCAGATTCGTCGCCTTCGCCGTCGTCACCATCGGGCATCTCGCCACTACCTCCGCAGGTTTCGCATTCGCCAGGGGATGAGCCTTCGCCATCCCCTTCGCCTTCGCCGTCGCCGCCACCTTCGGATTCTTCACCCTGGTCGCTTTCGCCGTCGCCGGATTCGTCGCCTTCGTCACCTTCACCCTCGCCGTCTCCGTCTTCTTCGTCTCCGTCCCCTCCATCGGACTCATCGCCGTCGTCGCCTCCGGCTCCGTCGTCCTCGGGTTTCTGACCGGTTCCGTCGCAGTCGGAACAGGGCTTGCGATCCTTCTTCTCGTTGGCGGGTGCACCGTCTGGGTGCTCGAAGTCACCATCGGGATCCGGCTTCATTCCGATGTCCTCATCGGCCTGATCCTTGGCGAGTTGATCGATGGGTGTGGAATCGTCCTGCTGTTCATCGTTGATGGGAATCTCGGGAGGACCGGTCTCGGGACCGGTCTCGGGGAACGGAACCTTGTCCTCCCAGGGCACAGGTGGGAGGGGAGGTGGTCCGGGACCGGGGCCACCTCCCCTCC
>Ga0208004_1000467_pt1 | contig 15802 bp, 17 predicted proteins | sample DEB08_DNA_6_FD_184522 | JGI IMG/M metagenome (GOLD analysis project Ga0208004, IMG submission 184522) | Aqueous microbial communities from the Delaware River and Bay under freshwater to marine salinity gradient to study organic matter... | ecosystem: Environmental > Aquatic > Marine > Coastal ...
ATCTTTTTTAGACACGAAATATCTCCAAGATACGTTTCCTATTTTGTTGTTACAGCCCCTGCTGAACTCTTATTTTACTAGATTTATATATTATTGCTGAGTATTAGTAATTTGGACATCAATAAACTTCAAAACTAAATTGGTTTTTTTCTCAAGTTCTATTAAAAACTGGTTTGTTTGAAGTTGAACTATTTTTTTTACCCTCTGGTTATCAACATACAAAACAACCGAATCTTTTGTTACGGGTCCCGGTATAACGTTGTTTTTCCAAACAAATTCTGAATTTTCAATAAATTTTTTTACTTTTTCAGAGTTTTTAAAGTTAATTCCTAAACGGTTGTTTTCAGGATTAAATTTTTCTGGATCAGAAAACATGCCTCAACTGGTTCTAACGGGCATCAATAAATATTGAAAATGTTCTTCTTCACCCTGGATGACAATGGGTTTTTCGTTACTAGAAAATCTTAGATAGGCGTTTGAACCTTCTAATACTTCAATTCCTTGTATTAAAAAATTTGGATTAAACGACATTTCGAACCCTGTTAAATCTCCAACCTCTAATCCAAGAATTTTCACATCAACATCTTCTGTTCCACCACCTATGTCTTTATTGGTGGTTGAAATGTTTAAAGTGTTTTCATCAACAATCTTCAACGTAACGGGTATAAAACCTTCTGCTACAACAGTAGATCTATCTAAGGCTTCTAATATGTTTGATTTTTGTATTTCAAGAGAAAATAGGTTTTCTTTTGGAAAAAGATTTTCGTACGCTGGAAAGTTTCCTTCAAGTTTTCTAACAGCTGCATAAAATATATTATTGTAAAAATGAAGTTCTCTTTCTGATGAGTTTATAAAAATCTCTTCCTCGCTTTCTTCAAATAATTTTATTACCTCATTTAGAGACCTGAATGAAACTATTCCAGCATCAGTTATTGGTAGATCAAAAACAGTATTAACAGCAAGTCTATAGCTGTCTGTAGAAACTAGGTTTGTCTTGTTTTCTGTGTTATCAAAATACACTCCAGTTAATATAGGTTTCCCTCCTTCAGGAGATGCTGCAACCCCAACTTTTTTTAAAGAGGAAAAAAGTTCGTCTGCAAATATTTTTTGGCTTTTACTTTCGTTATAATTTACATTTAATAAAACCGATGGATAGGTTAAGTGGTCAAGCTTTCTTAAGTTATATTCGGAACGTTCTGTTTCTATTTTAATTTCGCTTCCAAGATCAGAAACTATTACTTTTCCAGAAGGTAGTTTCCGCATAACTTCTGTTAATATTTTGGCATTAACTAAGCACTCTCCTTCTACCTCTATATGAACGTTTGCTTTAGCTTTAATAATTAAGTCCAAATCAGACCCTATAACCTCACAAACACCGTCCAAGCACCTTATATAAATTCCCTGTAAGGAAGGTGTTGAAGGCTTTTGATCTACCGCCCTGGATACAGCCATGATTACTTTTTTGAGTTCTCTTACATCTGCTTTAATTTTCAATCTTTTATTCCTTTATATATTTAACAATAATAAAACTGTTTGTTTTGTTGTAAAGCCGTAAAGAGCTAATGTTTTTGGGTTTTTTTATGTTGAAAACAGTTAACATTTTAAACCCCCGTAAGAGCAGAGTTAACATAAAGAATTTTATTGTTGAAAATGTTTATTTCTCTCTTCAAACTTGGAGACCCCTCAACTTTTTTAATTGAAGAAAGCACTGTTGAATGGGATCTGTTTCCAGCGAACAACCCAATTTGGTTTAATGAGTAACCCGTATGTTTTCTCATTAAATAAATAAACAAATGTCTTGCGTTACTAACTTGCTCACTACGGTTTTTTGAGAGTATAAGCTTTTCGTCAACCTGATAAACGCCTGCGGCATACCCCAAAACAAATTCAGGCGTTAACTCCAACACTTTGTTTTCTGTATACAACGAAACTAATTCGGCAACATATTTAGAGTTCCCAACACCAGTTTGTTTGTTGATAATTAGGTTGTTAATAACACCATTAACTTCTCTAAAACTTTGAAAATCTAAGGACAAAAGCATATTAGTTTCTTTTTTTGTTAACAACATAGAGTCGTGTTCAAGATTGGTCTTTTTTAATACCTCAGAAAGAATGTGTTTATCAGGTTTTTCTATGTCGGTTACTAGTCCGTTTAAAATTCTTGAAACCAACCTTTCAGGAAACCCAATTAAGTCCTGGGGTTTTTGATCTGAAGCTAACACTATTGACTTTGAGTTGTTTAAAAAATAATTAATTGTATGAAAAAGCTCTTCAGAGACACCTTTTTTACCTAGAAAAAACTGAATATCATCAATAAGAAGTATATCAACGGACCTTATTTTATTTTTGAAGCTATCAATATCACCATTTTTAATTCCAGAAACAAAAGACTCCAAGAAAGATTCAGAGTCAATGTAAACAGAGGACTTATAAGACCTTTCAATCGTTTTCAATAAATAAGTTTTTCCAACACCGGGTTTTCCATAAACAAATAAAGGATTAAACCTTGAACCTGGAGCAATAACAATATTTTTTGCTGCTGTAACAGCTAGGTTGTTACAGCTTCCAACATAAAGTCCATCAAATGGAGATAAATCATATAGATCTATCTGCTCAATCTTAGTTTTTTCAGTTGATTTTCTTTCGTTTATTTCCTCAACCATAAATGACTTAGCTGAAAAATTTTTATCTAATATAAAAACACAGTCACCAGGTGAATATTTTTGAAAAACATTTTTAATTATGTTATAAACTTTTTTTTCTATTGAATTTTTTACAAATTCAGATCCAACAATAATATTAAGATCACAGTTTTCACTTACTTTAAAATCGACCTGATCTAACCAGTACCTATCTGTTTTGTTTGGGAGTGAATTAAGGATTTCTTCTCTAATAATTCCTAAATCTATAAATTTAATGTTTTGCGTTTCCATTATTTAATAAATTTAAATTAAAACAGTTTCAATTAATAGAGTGTGAAAAACAAACTAAGAATTCACAAATATAAAATATTTCATTTAAACCCAATAAAAACAACCTATTTTGAGTTACAAACATAACAAGAAAAATATTTTGGTAGCCTTTTAAAAAGTTAGTTAATTTGTTTTTCGCGAACGTAATTTGTTTTTCGCGAACTACAAAAATTAAAATTATTTTAGGTTTGAATAAAAACTTTTTTGATATATTCTTACAGTCAGGTAAAAAATGAAAAGAACTTATCAACCTAGTAATAGAAAAAGAAGTAGAAAACACGGTTTTAGATCCAGAATGCGAACACGAGCAGGTCGCGATATTCTTAAAAGAAGAAGAAACAAAGGTCGAAAAATTCTGTCAGCATAGGTTCAGTAGTGGAATTCACTGCTTTAAATAAAAAGTTTCATTTTGAAAACCTAAGAGAAGAAAAATTTTGTTTTACTGCAAAAAGCTTGAAAGTTTTTATAAAAGAAAACAACCAAGAGCTTTCAAGACTAGGTATAACTATTTCTAGTAAGTTTGCTAATGCAGTAATCAGAAATAGATTTAAAAGAAGGATTAAGGAAGTAGTTAGGGGAATTGAGACAAAACAAACCGTTGATATATTAGTATTAGGAAATACCGAATCTTCAAAATTATCAACGTTAGAAATTAAAGAAATAATTTTATCTCACCCAACGCTAAAGAAATGAATGAAAATATTAAGTTACGTATTTCAGTTTTTTAGGCTTTTTCTAAATTATTTAGGGCTTGGAGGAGGAAACTGCCTCTATTATCCATCCTGTAGCCAAGTAATTTCAGATAGCTTGCAAAACAAAGGTTTTATTAGATCTATTCCACTAATTTTTGGAAGAATCCTTACGTGTAATACGGTTTTTAAGAAATTTGGTAAAAAATGGCAATATTAGAACCATTTGCTTTAGCTATAGGGTTTTTACTCTCATTTATATATGATTATACAAATTCTTATGGTTTTTCAATAGTGATTTTAACTGTGATTATTAACATCATAATTTTCCCACTAACACTTCGACAAACTAGATCAACAAAGAGAATGCAAGACGCCCAATCTGACATTAAGAAGCTTCAAAAAGAATATAAAGATAACAAAGAAGAGCTAAACAAAGCCATGGCTAATATGTACAAAGAAAAAGGAATTAACCCTTTAGGTTGCATACTTCCTTTAATTATTCAAATGCCTATTTGGTTTGCTTTGTTTAGAGTATTGCGAGAGCCACTTGCTTTTATTCAATCAAGTTCAAATCTTTTCCAAAACTTAGAAATACATGAAGGACTTTCATTTTTTGCTATGGATCTACAAATACCACCATCTGAAGTCATAAGCTGGGGTGAAAGAGTACCTTACTTACTTTTAATTTTATTAGTTATTTTGACAGCACTTTATCAACAAAATCAAATTCAAAAAAAATCAGGTAAACCAGATAACCCACAAGCCCAACAGATGCAGATGATTGGGAAAGTAATGCCGCTATTTTTTGGATTTATTTCATGGACTTTGCCTACAGGACTTGTTCTTTATTTTTTAACAGGAAACATATTTAGAATTGGTCAGCAGGCTTTAATTGTCAAAATTGATGACAAAGAAATAGAGAATAAAAACTCGAATAAAAAAGAAGAAAAAAACGAAACCGATGCAGATAGTCCAATATCTGAAAATCCTCGTAAAAACCGCAAAAAAAGAAGGAGAAAATAATGCCTAACAATAAATGGGTAGAAGTTGAAGCTAAATCTATTGATGATGCTATTAAAGCAGGCTTGAAAGAACTAAATTTAGAAGATGCAACCCAAGCAAATATTAATATACTTCAGGAACCAGAAGGTGGTGTTTTTGGAGTGGGTGGTAAAAAAGCTTTAGTACGAATATCTGTAAGAAACGGACAAAATAGACAGTTTAATAATAAAAGCAATAATAATAATAAAAACAATAGAACTGCTTTTAAAAAAACTTATTCCCCAAAAAAACCTAGGGTTGAAGCAGACAAAGATGAGCAATTGAAGGTATCTATTGAATTTTTAAAAGGTTTAGTTAAATCTTTTGGGTTAGAAGGTGGCGTTGAAGGACAATTAGAAGATGAAAATTTAGTTGTAAAAGTAACGGGAGAACAAACAGAAGCGTTAGTTGGTGAAAAGGGACTTATTATTAGATCTTTGCATGAATTAACAAGAACAGTTGTTCAGAGAAAAACCGGCGCAGGAACCAGGCTTAGATTAGATGTCGCTGATTATGCTTCAAAACGAAAAGAAGCTCTTACTATTTATGCAGAAAGATTAAGCAAACAAATACTTGAGGATAAACAAGAAGTTATGTTAGAACCTATGAATTCAGTCGATAGAAAAACTCTTCACGACGCAGCATCACAACTGTCAGGCATTAGATCTTATTCTGAAGGCAGAGAACCTTATAGATCTGTTGTATTTGCTCCCGAAGAAGAAGAATGAATTTTGAACCTCAATTACCTAATTGGGGTTACGAGCTTGCTCAAAAAAAGCTAGATATATTAATTAAATACCATAGTTGGTTAAAAGAAACTGGTATAAAAACTGGTTTAATTAGTCAAAAAAACGATCAATTTATTTGGGACGAGTTTATAGTACATTCTTTATATTTTTCAATTGTTTTTCAAGAACTTGAAATAAAAAATAAAACTATTTTTGATTTAGGAACAGGTGGAGGAATTCCAGGAATTCCTTTAGCGATAACTTCAAACAATCTAATTAGTTTGATTGATATAAAAGAATCTAGAATAAATGAACTAATTAGATTAAAAAATATCTTAAATCTTGATAATATTAAACCGACCTTAGAAGATGCGAATAAAACTATTGTAAAAGAGGGTTTATTTGTATCCAGATGTTATATTTCTACTGAAAACGCACTAAATTTGTTAAAAAACAAAGAAAACTCTACATATGTTGTATCTTCTGCAGATAAAGAAACAGAATACGACAGTGAAAAGTTTCACGTGAAACACTTGAATTTTTATATTAATAAAGAAGACTTAAGACACATTGATGTTATAACTGTTAAGTGAAAATAATTTCTATATTATGTCAAAAAGGTGGGGTTGGTAAAACTACTGCAGCTGTAAATATAAGTAGTCTGTTAAGTGACATGGGTTATAAAACAATGTTAATTGATTTAGATCCACAGGGAAATGTAGCTACATACTTAAATCAGGAAAAAAATAATAATAATAAAACTAGTTCTGTTGATTTATTAGAAGGTGTCGTGGATATTAATCCTATTATAATGAACGATAAATTTGCATTAATAACTTCAGACCAATCGATCTCAAAATATAATCAAGAAAAAATAATCGGTGGATCAAAATTAAAAAAGATTAGGAATATACCATATTTCAAAAATTTTGATTTTGTCATTATAGACACCCCACCAACAATGAGTTCTTTAGTACAAGAAGCACTTTCAACATCTGATTATTATATGATTCCTGCAAAGCCGGAGTTTCTTGCTGTTGAGGGGGTCGCACAAGCAATGAACTTTGCAAAAAAAACAATCTCTCAAATTCCAACAAATAATCCTATCTTTCTTGGTGTTATCTTGAATCAAGTTGATAATAGGAGATCTAGTTTTCTAGACTTTTTAAATGAATTAAGATATCTTCTTTCTGATAAATTATTTGAATCACATATTTCACAGTCAACAGAAATTGCCGATAGTCCCTTTTATGCTAAAACTGTATCAAATTTTCCAGAAAATAGTAAAGCTAGAAATGAGTATTTATCCTTAGTAAAAGAATTAGTTAGTAAGATAGAAATATGAAAAGATCATTAAGTAGCTTAATTAGTAATGTTGATGTTCGTGATTTTAAAGTAGAAAATCTTAATATCGAAAATATTTCAATAAGTGAATCTCAACCCCGTACTTATTTTGATGAAAAAAAACATCTTGAATTATCTGAATCAATTAGAAAAAGTGGAGTTTTACAACCTATTATTGTTCAACATCTAGGAGAAAATAATTATAAATTAATAGCTGGTGAGAGGAGGCTTAGAGCTTCTAAACATATTGGATTAAAAGAAATACCTGCATTAGTTAAAGACGTTTCAGAACAAGATGCAGCAGTTATTGGCCTGGTTGAGAATACACAGCGCTCTCAACTAAACACAATTGAAGAAGCACTGGGTTACAAGTCTCTTCAAGAGAAATATTCTTTGAGCGCAAAAGAAATAGCTTTACTAGTTGGAAAAAGCAGACCATACGTATCAAACCTTTTGAGAATTTCTAATTTAAGTTCAAAAGTTCAAAATGCCTTAAAAAGTAATTTAGTAACCTTTGGTCAGGTAAGACCATTAATTATTTTAGATCATGTATTACAAGATAAAATATTAGAGGAAATAATAAACCTTAAACTTACTAGTCGAGTAGTAGAAGATAAGGTCAACCAGCTTCAAGGCAGAAGTGATTTAGATGAAGAGTCACTTTACATTCAAAACCAACTTGAAAGTTACCTTGGTTCTAAAGTAGTTGTTCAAAAAAATCAAGATGGTTTTAAAATAAATTTAAAATTTAAAAACTTAGAAAATGTAAATGAGTTTTTGAAAAAGTTTTCTTAAGACTTATAAAAATCTTTATAAACTGTTTGAATTTGAGAAAAGATAGTATCTAAATTTAATTGGTAAAAATTACCATTAATTATTAACGCTACAGATTTTGTATTTTTAAGTAAAGGTGAGTTTTTCCCTTCAGATTTAATGTTCAAATTGCTCTCAAGTACTGATGAGATTTTTGCTCCAATACTACTAATTGAGTATTTCCCTTGAAAGTAGTTGCTACTTTCTTCAGTCCCCATCTTAAAAATTAAAAATAAGCTTGGATGATGTTTATTTACATACTTGATAACATTTTGAGGATCAATATTTTCTGAAACTTCAGAAGCGAAACTTATACTAATATTGTTAGAGTTACTTATCTCTTTTAACTTTTCATAAAACACTATTTGATCTCTATATTCTCCATAGTTATCTACGAAAACAACAACATCTAACACACTCTTAGCCGGTCTAAATGTTTTTATTGCCTCATTTAAGGAAGTATTTAAATTTGGTCTGATAAATTTTCTTATTTCTTTTGCCGTATCCAAACCAACAATACCGTCAACTTTTAAACCTCTATTTTCTTGAAAAGATTCAACAGAACGAACCACTGGTTTTCCATAAATTGAATCTATTGGATCAGAGTAAAAACCCAGTCTTGATAGCAATTCTTGAAGCTCTTCAACATCTGAACCATATAAAGCAGGGGTAGACAGAGTTAGTATTCTATCTCCTAATTTATAACCTTGAACCAATAGTTCTTTCCAGAGCTCTTTTTTGGTTAGATTCTTTTCTAGGTTGTAATCACTTATGAATAGTTTTACGAAAGAACTAATTTCAACTGAATTACTTGATTCTGGATAGCCTATTGAAACTAGATTTTTATTTAAGTCTTTAAATTCATCTTCTGATAATTCATTTAGAAAATCTAAAAAATTTGAGTTAATGATCTAGCCATCTTTCTGCATCAATAGCTGCTTGACATCCACTTCCGGCTGCAGTGATTGCCTGTCTATATATAGAGTCAGCTACGTCTCCTGCAGCAAAAACTCCGGGGACAGAAGTACTGGTTTCAGTTGTAAATCCTGTTTTTATATAACCTTTCTCATCTAATTCAACTAAACCATCTAAAAATTTAACATTAGGGTCATGTCCAATAGCGACAAAAACACCGTCTAATTCAATTGTGTTACGAATATTATTTTTAAGGTCATTAATTTCAACGGAAGTTACTTTTCCATCTCCATTAATTCTTTCAACTGTAGAGTTCCAAATGACTTCAATTTTTTCATGATTCAATACTCTATCCTGCATTATTTGGCTTGCTCTAAACTGATCTCTTCTGTGGATTACAATCACTTTTGAAGCAAACTTAGTTAAAAACAAAGCTTCCTCCATTGCTGAGTCCCCACCTCCAATAACTGCTACAGTTTTTTCTTTAAAGAAAAAACCATCACAAGTCGCACAAGCAGAAACACCATAACCTTGTAACTCTTTTTCTCCTTCAACACCCAACCATCTTGCTGAAGCACCGGAAGCTATAATGACAGATTTGAATAGATATTCATTATTTGAACTCTTTAATTTAAATCCATTCTCAATAATTTCAATTGTGTTTATTGTTTCTGTTTTTATTTCTGTTCCAAATCTTTCAGCCTGAGCTTTAAATGTTTGCATGAGTTCTGGTCCCATTATTCCTTCAACAAAACCAGGAAAATTTTCGACATCAGTAGTAAGCATTAGCTGACCTCCGGACTCTAGGCCTTCAAAAAGAATTGGCTTTAGATTAGCTCTAGCTGCATAAATACCAGCAGTATATCCTGCTGGACCTGATCCTATAATTGCTAAGTCTTCCATTATTTTTTTCTCCTAAAGCTTTTTAAAGCTAGAACTAAAAATACTAGCCCCAAGGTGGCAAATGCAAAGCCAGTTGGGTCAATTCCTAACAAGAGCCCAAATCCTTGTATTAATTTTACAACCCCAATTAAAAGAAAAACTAGAGCTAACAAAAGTAAAACTATAAGCAGTATTCCCATAGACGCAAATCCAGTTACGCGTTTAACCGGTTTAATTATTAACTTTTTTAATGTTTCTATTAAACTTTCAACTGCATCAACGAAGGTATCTTTTTCTTCCATAAATTTATATTAAGCTTACAAGAAATATTAATGAACATTAATTAAATGTGGTCTGATTCGAAAATAATAAAATTTGTTTTTGTAAATTCGAATCCGTTTTTTAAGTAAAGATTTTGAGCTTTTAGGTTTTTTTCCTGGGTATTAAGTTTTATATTGATATATTTTTTATTTTTAGCAAATGAAATAATGTTTTCAAGCAAGTTTTGACCAAACCCTAAAGAATGATTGTTTTTGTTAATTCCAAAGCGCTGTAAATAACTAAATCTATTTGTTACTCCCAAAATCGCATACCCTATGACAGCATTGTTGTTTGTTTGTTTGAATAAATAGTTTTGATTACAGCTTTCAAGTGTTTCCTGAAAAGAAGCTAGGGAGTTTTGCCAATATTCATCGAATATATTTATGTCAAGTTCAAGTAACTCTTGAAAATGTGATTTTGATAGTGTCTCCGGAATAATATTATTTAAATTATTATTTTTAGTTGTTTTAAGATTAAGTGACAAAACGTTTAACTTTTCTTTTTCTAACCAGCCAGATGTTTTCCACAGATATTGATTATCTGAGTTCACCATTGATGAGTTAAAGATTAATCCTTTTTCCACAGCAATACGTTTAGCTCTTTTTAGTAGAGGCTTACCACCATATTCTTTTTCAAAATATACTAGTTCTGAAGCGTTATTCCATTTTCTTGTAAAAAAAGAACCTAGCCAATGAGTGTTTCTTTGTTTTTCATCTGTTAAAAACATATTTTAAAATTTTCTTATCTTCCTCATGTGTCAATAATTCAATAGCTTTTTCAAACTCAACTATTGCAATTTCTTGAATCTCATCATCTGGTTCGTTTTTAAAAGGCTCAACCACTTTCATTTCATAAAACCAAACAGTTTTTGATATCTTTTGACCGTTTACTTCAATCTCATACCTTGACTCAGCAATTGGTTTTTCATCTAGTAACTCAACGATAAAACCAGTTTCTTCGATTACTTCTCGAACCGCAGCCTCGGAAGGCTTTTCACCTTCTTCAAGATGTCCTTTCGGGTAACCCCACCAGCTTTCAGAATCATTACTTGAGTCACCTTTTTTATTTTTTACAATTAAAATTTTATTTTTTTCTATGACAATTCCTCCAGCAGCAAAATCTACTTTTGAATTCATACTTCTAATGTCTCCGTTATTCTTCTAAGCTATCAATATGGTACCAAGAACGCTACTTGAATTGCTAGAGAATAACGAATATTTAAATGACATATCTAAGCTTTATGAAAATAAAGGCTATGAATTTTATTTAGTCGGTGGTGCGGTTAGGGACGGAATACTTGGAAAAAATACCACAGATTTCGACTTTACTACTAGTGCTACTCCGGAGCAATCTATTGAATTACTAAATAAAAATAATTATAAAACCACAGAAATAGGCAAGGCGTTTGGGACTATAGAGCTTCAAAAAGGAGAAAGCTCAATACACATTACGACATTTAGAAAAGATACATACTCTATAGATTCTAGAAACCCAAATATTGAATCAGCATCAAACCTAGATACAGACCTGTCAAGAAGAGACTTTACAATCAATGCAATTGCATATTCTATAAATGAGAAAAGACTCATTGATCCATATTCTGGATTAAAAGATTTAGCATCTGGCACTATAACGACTCCCGACGATCCCATTATTTCTTTTTCTGATGATCCTTTGAGAATGATGAGAGTTTGTAGGTTTATTAGTACCCATGGTTTTACACCAGACAAAAAAACTTTTATAGCAATAAAAGACAATGTAGAAAGAATAAAGATAGTTTCAAAAGAGAGAATTAGAGATGAATTATCAAAACTTCTAATTGGGGACAATCCATCCCTTGGAATAAGAGCATTAGTTGAAAGTGGATTAAGTATGTATATTATTCCGGAATTAAATGAACTCAAAATTGAAATAGATCCTGAGCATAACCATAAAGATGTTTATGAACACACCTTATTAGTTGTTGATAGAGTATCGCCAAATATAGTTTCTCGATTAAGCGCACTCTTACACGACATAGGAAAACCTAAAACTAAAGGTGTAGAAAATGGCAAAGTTCATTTTCGACATCATGAAGTAGTTGGCGCGAAAATGAGTAAAGAGATATTGCATAATTTAAAATATGATAAAAAAACAATAAAAGATGTCTCTAATCTAGTCGAAAAACATCTAAGACCACATACTTTTAAAATGGGATGGACAGATTCTGCAGTCAGAAGATATATGGTTGATGCAGGGGATCTTATTAATGAGTTAAATGAATTAGTAAGAGCTGACGTAACTACAAAAAATAAAGACAAGGCTCAAGAAATAAATAACAATCTTGACGAAATGGAAAAAAGAATTTTTGAAGTAGCCCAAAAAGAAGAAATTTCAAAATTAAGACCACCAGTTACTGGGGATGAAATCATGAAACATTTTAATATTGAACCGGGCCCAAAAGTTGGAGAAATAATGAAAGCTCTCTACGAACAAAGAATTAACGAAGGTCCAGTTTCTAAGGAAGAAGCATTAAAGTTAGCAGCCAGCATCTATAAAAATCTATAATTGTATAAATATACAGATTATTGTATATTTATACATTATGCAGAAAGCAACAATTCAGCGCCAAAGATTAATTGCTGATTTTATTGATGAAGGTAATGTATCGTCGCAAAACCAGTTAAAAGGTATGTTAAAAAAAAATGGGATAATTATTACTCAAGCAACTTTGTCCCGAGATTTAAGTGAGATTGGGGCTGTTAAGAAAAGATTTAAAAACGGTAGATTAATTTATATCCTTCCAACACAAGAAGAAAACTCTGCACAGTTCAAAATAGCTACAAAAGCTCTAAAAGATTTTGTACTTGACGTAGACTTTGTTTTAAATCAAGTTATTGTAAAAACCCTAACCGCTGCAGCAACTGTTGTTGCTGATTCTATTGATAATTTGAATATTTCGGGAATGGCAGCATCTATAGCAGGCGATAATGTAGTTTTAATTATCACAAAAGGAGAAATTGAAGCAAAAAATGTCGCTAATCAACTCAATGATTATATAAAATAATTAAGTGCTTCAATTTTCACAATACGATAAGTCGTTCACAAATGTTTTTTATAGCCAGCCTATCCTTGATATCAATGTTGAAGATTCAAATAGGTTTATTATTCGGGTGCCAAAATTTAGAGAAGTTACCCACTTAATTTATTCCTTTGATGCTGAAAATTTATTTTTAAAAGATAAAAGTTCTTATGGATACTGCTTTGAAATTGAAAATTTATTAAATGAATTAGAAGCTCAAAATGATTTTGGGTATTTTTTAATATCATCAACATCAAATAAAAACAGAGCAATTCAGTACAATCCATACTTTCTAAATAAAGAGGTTAATCATGCAGAAATGCATATAGATAATATTTTCAATGAGCATCTACCAGAAATTATTGATGATTTTGGGGTAAATTTTGATTTTGTAAACAAAATAGTAATGGGTGCTTCTATGGGAGGACTGATGTCTTTAAAAACTTCCATAATGTTTCCAGCTTTTAATAACATAATCTCTTTTTCACCTGCTTTTTGGTTTGGTTATCAGGAGCTTATAAAAGACTTGAAAAATTTAAATACAAACACATCTATAAACTTAACAGTAGGGACAAATGAGGGAAAAATATTTAATAAACCTGTTGCTGACTTATATCCAACTGACTGGAAATTAGATTTAAGTTCAAACAATAACTTTTATACCTCAGGAGTTAGAAAAATATATGAAGAATTAACAAATTCCAATATTAAAACTAATTTTATCCTTAAAGATGATGGAGAACACAATGAAACAACATGGAAAGTGTTACTCAAAGATATTCTTATTTCTTTATAAATCAAATGAACAAAGAATAATTGATGGAGTATTCTTAATCAATAGATGAGTAATTCAACGATAGCACGTACAGAACTTGCCAAAATTATTAAAAACGGTGCTGTTCTTCTACATGGTGGCGAAATTTCTTATCGAAATAACGACACTTGGTATCCATTTAGACAAAACTCAAATTTTTACTACTTAACAGAGTGGCCAGAACCAGACGCCCATGCTGTAATTCTCATTAAAGACTCTAAACCCGAATTACATCTATTTGTTCTTGATAGGAATGAAGAAATGGAAACTTGGGATGGTAAAAGAATTGGACAGCAAGGCGCTGTTGAAAATTTTAATGCAGTAAAAGCATATTCAAATTATGAATACAACAGCATGCTTCCAAAATTACTAGAAGGAAATAAAGACATATATTGTGATTACTCATCTTCAAGTTTTGAAAAGTATGATAGGAAATTGTTATCTACTGCTGTCCCATATGATCAAAGGGGCGGTGAGTTTAGTCAAGCAATACTCCATCCATTGCTTCCATTAATTTCTGAATTAAGGCTTATAAAACACGAAGGTGAAATCGAACTTTTACAAAAAGCATGCGATATTACAGTACTAGGTCATATTGAAGCAATGAAGTTTGCAAAACCAGGAATGCATGAGTATCAAGTAGCAGCTCATATGGAAAAAGTATTTATTGAAAATGGTGCAGAAAGGCTAGGTTATCCATCAATAGTTGCTGGTGGTAATAATTCTTGCATTCTTCACTACTCAACTAATAGAGAAATGTTAAATGAAAATGAGGTTCTGCTAATTGATGCTGCAGCGGAGTATGGAATGTACTCATCTGATGTGACAAGAACCTTTCCTTTAAGTGGTAGGTTTTCTTCAGCTCAAAAAGACATATACAACGAAGTACTAAAAGCTCAAAATGAAGGCATAGAAGGTGTGGTTCCGGGTAATACGATGAAAAATATTCATCATCAGACTATTAAATCACTTTCTGAATCGCTAGTAAATCTCAAATTGGTACCACTTGGTGTCGATGAAACTATTTCGATGCTACATTTCTTTGAGTTTTTTATGCATGGAACCGGACATTGGCTAGGGCTAGATGTACATGATGCAGGTAGTAATGAGCTAAATGGAAAACCAAGAGAATTTTTGAGCGGTATGGTTACAACAATTGAACCAGGAATTTATGTTAGACCAACTAAGCCAGTAATTGAGTTTCCTTTATTAGAGAGAGATTTTGATGAGATTAGAGAGAGAAGAAAAACTCTTGGTATGGAAAAAGCAACCGCACTTGAAAAAGAAGAATTACAAAATGCTAAAACTATTAAGCATGAAATTCCTAAAGAGTTGCTTGGAATTGGTGTAAGAATTGAAGATGATATATTGTGTACAACTAATTCCCCAGTTAATTTAACAGAAAAAGCTCCTAAATCAGTTGATGAAATTGAGGCTTTAACCTCTTAATCAAGATGGCATCTTCAAGGTTAATTTACTCAATATACGAAAATCGTTTACAAAAACGATTGTTAAAAGAAAAACTACCAAAACATATAGGTCTAATTCATGATGGACATAGAAGGTATGCAAAGAAAGAAGGTTTATTAAGTTTCGAGGTTTCGTACAAAATTGGAATGAATCGTTTCAAAGACTGCCTTGCTTGGTGTGATAATGTTGGAATTGAATACATAACTAGTTGGTTGCTATCGAGAGAAAATCTATCAAGGCCAAAATCCGAATTAGATCCATATTTTGAAGTTCTCAATCAACTTTTCGAAGAATTATTGATTGATGATGTTGTAGATAATTTTAAAGTCGAGTTTATTGGAAGCATTGATATGCTCCCAATTTTCTTACAAGAAACTATAAGTAAATTAAAAGAGGTTAGATCGGGTGGTCAAAAAACATTAACCATAGCATTAGGCTATGGTGGAAGACAAGAAATTCTGGATGCTATAAAAGGTTTAATTGATGAAAATAGAAACGATGCTAACGATTTCGATACTTTATTAGAGAATGTAACAGACGAACAACTAAGGCAACATTTATACTCTCCGGAAACTCCAGATATAGATTTAATAATTAGAACTAGTGGTGAATCAAGACTTTCTGGATTTTTATTATGGCAAAGTGCATACTCAGAAGTAATTTTTCAAGATGTTTATTGGCCAGAATTTAGAAAAATAGATTTTTTAAGGTGTTTAAGAGAATATGCACAAAGAGAGAGAAGATTCGGT
>Ga0208004_1000469_pt1 | contig 15780 bp, 14 predicted proteins | sample DEB08_DNA_6_FD_184522 | JGI IMG/M metagenome (GOLD analysis project Ga0208004, IMG submission 184522) | Aqueous microbial communities from the Delaware River and Bay under freshwater to marine salinity gradient to study organic matter... | ecosystem: Environmental > Aquatic > Marine > Coastal ...
GTCGGTGGGCTGACCGGCGTCAGGCGTGCTGGACGGACGCGTGAGAGCGAACCACGTGATGCCACCCACGATGACGGCGAGGACGACAACGACCGCCACGATGGTGTTGGTTCGCTTGCGGCGGGAGGAAGCCTCGGCCCGGCGGGCAGCCTGGCGCTCGGCCTTGGCCCGCGCAACCTCCCGGCGGCGCTTGCTCGACGTCACTGATTCCTCCCGTTGCGTTGCGAGGGCGCGGTTGCGCCGTCGCGCGAGTCTACGTAGGCGCGGCTGCGGGATGCCGCCCCGGTAGGCTCAGGCGCGCCCGTAGTCCCCGCTGTGACCCGTCGTCCCCGCAGGGAACTGTCTCGCCTGGAGGTGTCCCAGCATGGAGGTCCGCGTGCTCGCCTGGAGAACACTGTGTTGGTGAAAGGGTTCCCCGCGGGTGCTTGGGGCACGAATTGTTATGCGGTCGCAACCGGTGAGGGCGAAGACTGTCTCGTCGTCGACCCCGGCCAGGCGAGTCTGGGGCCGCTGCAGGATCTCCTCGAGAAGCATCGTCTTCGCCCGGTGGCCGTCCTGCTCACCCATGGTCACCTCGATCACGTGTGGTCGGTTGCACCGCTCACGGCTGGTCGCGATATTCCTGCCTACATCCACACCGATGACCGCTATCGGCTCGCGGACATCGTGGGGACGACGTTCAGCATGTCGCGCGATCAACTGATGTCGATGACCCAGGGCGAACTCGAGCTCACCGAACCGGACGACGTCCGACTGCTCACTGACGGGGAGAGGATCGAGATCGCTGGGATCCCTCTGACCGTCGCGCACGCGCCAGGACACACGGAGGGTTCGGTCACCTTCGGTGTCGAACGCGAGGAGACGAGGCCGCCGATCCTGTGGAGCGGAGATCTCCTCTTCGCAGGATCGATCGGTCGGACCGACCTACCCGGAGGTGATCCTGCCGCGATGACCGAAAGTCTTCAGCGCGTGATCACACCGCTGGACGATGACACGGTCGTGCTGCCGGGCCATGGAGAGACGACCACGATCGGACGGGAGCGCGCTACCAACCCCTTCCTCCTCGAACTCGGCTCGGCGCCGAAGCCGCGGGGGTTGTGATGGCTCGGCCCGCCACACTGTCCGGCTTCCCTGAGTGGCTGCCCGAGGGTCGCCTCGTGGAGCTCGCTGTCCTCGACGCCGCCCAGCGCATCTTTGAATTGCACGGATTCAGTTCGCTCGAGACACGCAGTGTGGAGCCGGTCGATGTCCTTCTCCGCAAGGGTGAGATCGACAAGGAGGTCTACTCCGTTCGCCGCATCCATGATGAGCCTGGCTCCGATGATGCCCTCGCGCTGCATTTCGACCTCACCGTTCCCTTTGCGCGCTACGTCGTTGAGAACGCCGGGCGCCTTGAATTCCCGCTTCGCCGCTACCAGATCCAGAAGGTCTGGCGGGGAGAGCGGCCGCAGGAGGGTCGCTTTCGCGAGTTCACCCAGGCGGATATCGACATCGTCGACGTCAACGAGTTGGCAGCGCAGCACGAAGCTGAGATGGCCCTGGTCATGGCTGAGGTCTTCGCCGCACTGCCGTTCCTGCCTACGGTCCGCATCTGCGTCAACAACCGCAAGATTCTGGAGGGTTTCTATGCGGGCTTGGGCATCACCGATACCGCGAACGTCCTGCGGGCCATCGACAAGCTCGACAAGGTCGGCGCCGACCGGGTGCGCCAAATGCTCCGTGACGATGGGGGGCTCGCGGACTCCGCCGTAGACGCCGTGTTGGCGTTGGCGCAGATTCGCGCTGCGGACATGTCCTTCGTTCAGGAAGTGCAGGCACTCGGCGTGCGCAACGCATTGCTCGACGAGGGCCTCGCCGAACTCGCTGCGGTCATCGCCACGACTTCGGCGCGCCAGCCGGGCGTGGTGATGGCCGACCTGCACATCGCGCGCGGCCTCGACTACTACACCGGGACCGTCTACGAAACGTTCCTCGAGGGCTATGAATCCTTCGGGTCGATTTGTTCCGGGGGTCGCTATGACTCGTTGGCCACCGACGGAAAGACCACCTACCCAGGAGTCGGTATCTCGCTCGGGGTGACACGCTTGGTCTCGCTGCTCCTGGGGCGCGGACTGGTGCGCGCCACGCGCAAGGTTCCCTCCGCCGTCCTCGTCGCCGTCACGGATGACGAGTCGCGGGGTGCCAGCGATGCGGTCGCCGCCGGATTGCGCCAGCGCGGCATCCCCTGCGAGGTCGCCCCGCGGGCCGCCAAGTTCGGCAAGCAGATTAAGTACGCCGACCGGAGGGGCATACCGTTCGTCTGGTTCCCGGCTGGCGCAGACGATGCCGGCGACAGCGTCAAAGACATCCGGAGTGGTGAGCAGATCCCGGCGGACCCCGGCACCTGGTCGCCCCCCGATACTGATCGATGGCCGCAGATCGTGGCCGCGACCGAAGAAGGAGCATCGTGATTCGCACGCACGAGGCCGGCACCTTGCGTGCCGACGATGTCGACTCGACCGTCACTCTCGCGGGGTGGGTAGCTCGGCGACGCGACCATGGTGGCGTGGCGTTTCTGGATCTGCGCGATGCCTCCGGCGTCGTTCAGGTCGTGGTGCGCGAGGCCGACGTTGCCCATGGTCTGCGGGACGAGTACTGCATCAAGGTCGTGGGCACGGTGGAGCGCCGCCCCGAGGGCAACGAGAACCCCGACCTCCCGACGGGTCAGATCGAGGTCATGGCGGACGTCGTCGAGGTCCTCAGTGAGTCCGCGCCGCTGCCGTTCCCCATCGATGACCGCATCAACGTTGGCGAGGAAGCCCGCCTGCGCCACCGCTACCTGGACCTGCGCAGGGCAGGGCCGGGCGGCAACCTCCGCATGCGCTCTGAGCTGAATCGCATCTGCCGGCAGGTCCTGTTTGACCGCGGCTTCTTGGAGATCGAGACGCCGACCCTCACCGCGTCAACCCCGGAAGGCGCCCGCGACTTCCTTGTGCCCGCGCGGCTGCAACCGGGATCGTGGTACGCCCTCCCGCAGTCGCCGCAATTGTTCAAGCAACTACTCATGGTGGCCGGCATGGAGCGCTACTTCCAGATCGCCCGCTGCTACCGGGATGAGGATTTCCGCGGTGACCGGCAGCCGGAGTTCACCCAGTTGGACATCGAGATGTCTTTTGTCGAGCAGGCCGATGTCATCGCGGTGGGGGAGGCAGTGGTCCGTGCTCTGTGGAAGGGCATCTTGGACGTGGATCTCGGCGATATCCCGCACATGACCTACGCCGAGGCGATGCGGCGTTTCGGCACCGACAAGCCCGACCTGCGCTTCGATCTCGAACTCGTCGACCTCACGGACTACTTCACGGATACGCCGTTCCGGGTGTTCCAAGCGCCGTACGTGGGCGCGGTGGTGATGCCCGGGGGAGCGGATCAACCGCGCCGTCAGTTCGATGCGTGGCAAGAATGGGCCAAGCAGCGCGGTGCCAAGGGGCTGGCCTACGTCACCTTCACGGAGGACGGCGAACTTGGCGGCCCGGTGGCCAAAAATCTGTCGGATGCTGAGCGCGCGGGCCTGCGCGAAGCCGTGGGCGCCCAGCCGGGAGACTGCGCGTTCTTCGCTGCCGGCCCTCTCGCCGATGCACGAGCCCTGCTTGGAGCGGCACGACTTGAGATCGCGCAGCGCTTGGGACTCGTCGATGAGTCCGAATGGTCGTTCCTGTGGGTCGTCGATGCACCCATGTTCGAGCGCACCGAGGAGGACGACGGGACGCAGGGTTGGACGGCGGTGCATCACCCGTTCACGTCGCCAAACGCCGACTGGATCGAGACCTTCGAGTCGGCTCCCGATCGGGCGCTGGCCTGGGCCTACGACATGGTCTGCAACGGCAACGAGATCGGTGGCGGATCAATCCGTATTCACCAGCGAATCGTCCAGGAGCGCGTCTTCGGTCTGCTGGGGATGACCGAGGAGGAGGCCCAGTCGAAGTTCGGGTTCCTGCTCGATGCGTTCCAGTTTGGTCCGCCCCCGCATGGCGGGATCGCCTTTGGCATTGATCGGGTGGCCATGCTCTTGGCGGGCGCCTCGAGTATTCGCGATGTCATTGCCTTCCCCAAGACCGGCGGTGGGCAGGACCCGCTCACTGGCGCGCCGACACCGATCACGCCGAAGCAGCGCAAGGAGGCGGGAATCGATGCAGCACCCGCTGCTGCTGGCCCGACCGGCTGATCCCTTCCTGCGGTTGCGCCTCGCGGACGGCGCCGGGGTTGAGGACTATGTGGTCGATGGCGATCACGTGGCGTTCATTCGACGCGGCCGTCGGGCCGAGGAGACCTGGGTGAGCGCCCTCGGGGATGACCCGGCGCGGATCCGGGGGCTCATTGAGGTGCTCCGGGTGCACGGTCTGGACGGCGTACACGTCCACGATCACATCTACGACACTCTTCCGCCGTCCTTGCAGGGCCCAGACCCCGGCCACTGGTCCCTGTGGGAACTCACCTCCCGCTCCACCCCGGCGGTCGAAACCGTGCGGCTCGACGCGGCTGATCCGCGGATCGACCGGCTGCTGGAGCATTCATCCTCGGCATACATTCATGCCGGTGATCCCGATGTCGAGGAATGGCGTGGGATTACCGACGGCGACGACCTCATCGCGGTGGGCGCGCGCGCGAGGTCGGCGCACAGGCGCGCTCACCTGGTGAGCATCTGCACTGATCCCGCTCGCCGGGGCGAGGGCCTGGGCCGGACCATCACGGCCTCCCTGGCCACCGAGGCCCTTGCGTCGGGCTCCACCGGGGTGTGGCTGGAGATGTACGCCGACAACGCGGCACGACGAACGGACTCGAGGGCGCGGTCCTCACACCGCGCTATCGGGTGCAGGGCGCCAAGAGGTGGACGGTCGGGAAGCCGGTAACGGTCAGTGCCTCGGGCGCCTTCACCTGGAAGGTCTCGACGCCCAAGAAGGTGCGCCTCGAGGTCATCTCAGGTGCGGTCAAGTCCAATGGCGTCGTGGTCGCCGCAGTGAGGAATTAGTTGCGCGTAGGGTCATCCCGTGAGCGCCACTCTCTTCGACGAAGCAGCTGGGCCCGGCCGGGCCGACGCTCCGCTCGCCGTAAGGATGCGCCCGCAGGGTGTGGCGGACCTTGCCGGGCAGCGGCACCTCCTCGCCGACGGGTCGCCGCTTCGGCGACTGCTGGAAGGGGATCCCGGCGCGGCTGTGTCGGTCATCCTGTGGGGTCCACCCGGGACCGGCAAGACCACGCTCGCGCACCTGGTGAGCAAGGCCACCGGCCGGAGGTTCGTGGAACTGTCCGCGGTCACGGCCGGAGTCAAGGATGTCCGGGAGGTCATTGATGCTGCCCGATCAGCGCTCGGGATGCAGGGCAAGGGCACGGTTCTCTTCGTCGACGAGGTGCACCGCTTCAGCAAGACTCAGCAGGACGCGCTGCTCCCGGCCGTCGAGAACGGCTGGGTGACTCTGATCGCGGCGACGACGGAGAACCCCAGCTTCTCGGTGGTCTCGCCGCTGCTGTCCCGCAGCATCATGCTCACTCTGCAGCCGCTGGACGATGAAGACCTTGGCGCGTTGCTCGATCGCGCTGTGGCCGACCCCCGCGGACTGGACGGTTCGGTGGTGCTTGCCGAGGAAGCACGGGAACACCTCCTGCGCATCGCATCGGGAGATGCGCGACGCATGCTCACGGCGCTTGAGGCGGCAGCGGGGCTCGTGACGTCATTGCGCGGTCGTGGGGCGACACTCACGGTGGACGACGTCACCGCCGCCGTGCAAACCGCGGCCGTCCGCTACGACCGCGACGGCGACCAGCACTACGACGTCATCAGCGCCTTTATCAAGAGCGTGCGCGGAAGCGACGTGGACGCAGCGCTGCACTACCTCGCGCGCATGATCGAAGCCGGGGAGGATCCGCGCTTCATCTGCCGGCGCCTGATCATTCTCGCGAGTGAGGACATCGGCATGGCTGATCCCACAGCCCTCCACACAGCCGTGGCCGCCGCGGAGGCGGTCGCGCTCATCGGCATGCCCGAGGGTCGACTGATCCTCGCCCAGGCGACGATCCACCTCGCGCTGAGTCCCAAGTCGAACGCCGTGACCGTCGCGGTCGACGCCGCGCAGGCCGACGTACGGTCCGGCCGCATCGGCACAGTGCCCGCTCATGTGCGCGACGCGCACTACCCGGGAGCTCGGGCCCTCGGCCACGGTTCGGGATACGTCTACCCCCACGACGTGGCCAGTGGTGTGGCGCGCCAGCAGTACCTCCCTGATGTCCTCGCGGATCGTCGGTACTACGAGCCCACGGGCCGGGGAGATGAGGCCGCCTGGGCGGAGATCGCCGAGCGCCTGGCCCAGGCTCGCCGTCCGGAGCGTTAGGGTTCGCGTATGCGCAGGACCTTCTGGGTCGCCCTTGGTGCGGCCGGTGGAGTGCTGGCCTACCGTCGCGGCCAGCAACTGTGGGAGGACGCCCGAGAGAGGGGCGTGGTCGGCAGCGTTCAAGCCGCCAGCGGTTCAGCAGCCCAGTGGGCGACCTCCGCCCGGGGACTCATGGCGGCGCTGGGGGGAACCGGACACGAGGAGCCTTCCACCGTGCCGCGCACATCGGCCACCGGTGCGGCGGCCGCACGCGTCCTCGCCGAAGCCAAGTCCGCACCCGCCACCCCGGGACGCCGTAGCGGATCCACCCCGCCGACATCCACCGACACCACTGAAGGGCCCCGCTAATGGAATCGGCAGAGATCCGTTCCCGGTTTCTGCGCTTCTTCGCCGACCGCGGCCACCAGGTGGTCCCGTCGGCCTCGTTGCTGCTCGACGACCCCACCCTGCTCTTCGTCAACGCCGGAATGGTGCCCTTCAAGCCGTACTTCCTCGGGGAGGCCCCGCCGCCCTACCCGACCGCCACCAGCGTCCAAAAGTGCGTCCGGACGCTGGATATTGAAGAGGTCGGCAAGACGACCCGTCACGCTTCGTTCTTCCAGATGGCCGGCAACTTCTCCTTCGGTGACTACTTCAAGGAACGCGCGATCCCCTATGCCTGGGAACTCCTCACCGGACCGGTCTCCGACGGAGGCTTCGGCTTCCCCGAGGATCTGCTGTGGGTGACCGTCTACGACAACGATGATGAGGCCGCTGACATTTGGCATCGCGACGTCGGCATCCCCAAGGATCGGATCCAGCGACGGGATGCCAAGGACAACTACTGGTCGATGGGCGTACCCGGTCCGGGTGGCCCGTGCTCGGAGATCTACTACGACCGCGGAGCCGCCTACGGACGCGAGGGTGGACCAATCGTCGACGAGGATCGCTACCTTGAGGTCTGGAATCTCGTCTTCATGCAGGACGAGCTTTCCGCCGTTCGGGCCAAGGACGACTTCGACATCGTGCGTCCGCTCCCAGCCAAGAACATCGACACCGGGATGGGGCTTGAGCGCATGGCCGCGCTGCTCCAGGGCGTGGACAACATTTACGAGATCGACACAACACTGGCCATCTTGAACCGGGCGAGCGAACTCACCGGCGTCCGCTACGGCAGCGGGGAGAAGTCCGACGTTGCGCTACGCGTGATTGCGGATCACTCCCGGACGTGTGCGTTCCTCATCGGTGACGGCATCGTGCCCGGTAACGAGGGCCGCGGCTACGTCCTGCGTCGATTGATGCGACGGGTTATTCGCAACATGCGCATCCTCGGCTGTGAGGATCCATCGATCGCCGAACTCATGGGGACGACCATCACGACGATGGCACCGCAGTACCCGGAATTGAACGACGAGGCCAAGCGGATCACGAGCGTGTCGATCCAGGAGGAGGCCTCCTTCCTGCAGACGTTGAAGACCGGCACCCAGATCTTCGACCTGGCGGCCAGTGAGGTGCGCTCCAACGGCAGCGGCGTACTCGCGGGCGATCAAGCCTTTGTCCTCCATGACACCTATGGCTTCCCCATCGACCTCACGCTGGAAATGGCCCGCGAGGCCGGCCTCGATGTCGACGAAGCGGGGTTCCGTCGACTCATGTCTGAGCAGCGTGAACGCGCCAAAGCCGATGCCCGTTCCCGCAAGGCGGGCGTCACCGCGGTGACGGCGTACCGCGAGGTCCTCGAGACCGGCGGGACCACCGGCTTCACGGGATATCTCGAGACCACGACCGAAGCCGTCGTGACCGGGCTGCTGCGCGATGGTGCCTCAGTCCCCGTGGCGCGCGAGGGTGAGCACGTCGAGGTGGTCCTCAACCGCACACCGTTCTATGCCGAGGCCGGCGGACAGCTCGGTGACCATGGCCGCATCACCACCGCCGGGGGGGCCGTCCTCGACGTGTACGACGTCCAGCCGCCCGTGCCCGGACTGTTCATCCACCGCGCTTCGGTGTCGAGCGGCGAGCTAACCGTCGGCGAGGAGGTGCTCGGCCACGTCGACGTGGAGCGTCGACGCGCGATCTCGCGAGCGCACACGGCGACGCACCTCGTCCACCGAGCCTTCCGCGAGTTCCTTGGTGACACGGCCACCCAGATGGGATCGGAGAATGCGCCGGGCCGCTTGCGCTTTGACTTCCCCAGCACCGGTCCGGTGGGTGCTTCGACGCTGCGCGACGTCGAGGCGAAGGTGAACGACGTCCTCGAGGAAGACCTCGAAGTCATGGCCCAACTCATGACCCTCGACGAAGCCCGTGCCTTCGGCGCCATGGCGCTCTTCGGAGAGAAGTACGGCAGTGAGGTCCGTGTGGTGTCCGTCGGCGACTGGGCGCACGAGCTTTGCGGCGGCACGCACGCCCAGCGATCCGGTCAGCTTGGCCTGGTCAGCTTCTTGTCGGAAGGCTCAATCGGTGCGGGCGTGCGGCGTGTCGAAGCGCTTGTCGGTGTTGACGCGTATCGGCATCTGGCGCGCGAACACATTCTCGTGGATCAGTTGACCACGTTGGTCAAGGCGCGACCGGAGGAGTTGCCCGAGCGCATCGAGGGCCTCATGACCCGGCTCAAGGACTCCGAACGCGAACTTCAGCGGCTCAAGAGCGCGCAACTCACCGCCAACGTGGAGGGTGTGATCGGCGAGGGCCGAGACTTCGGTCCCTTCCGGTTGTGGGCCTACCGTGCGCCCGAGGGCCTCTCCGCCAACGATCTGCGCGAGTTGGCCATGCGGGCCAAGGCCACGACGCGGCCGGACATGGGCGTAGGCCTGATCGGAGCAACGGTGGCTGACGGGCGTGTCGCCATGGTGAGCGTCGTCAACGATCGTGCGCGTGAACTCGGGCTCACGGCGAAGGACCTCCTCACCGCGGCCATGCCCGCGGTTGAGGGGCGGGGTGGCGGCAAAGACGACATCGCGCAGGGCGGCGGCACTCGGCCCGAGGGCCTCGATGAGGCGTTCGCCGCCGCAGCCCACTACGTGGCCAGCCTGGCCGGGGATGCCTGACCTGGAGCGCGGAGTCAGGCTCGCTATCGACGTTGGTTCGGTGCGGGTCGGGGTGGCGCGCAGCGACCCCGATGGGATCTTGGCCGTACCCGAGGTGACCGTGCCGCGCGACTCCCGCACACTCGCCGCACTCGTGGCGATTGTGGAGGAGTACGGCGCCCGTGTCGTCTACGTGGGGCTACCGCTCACGTTGGAGGGCACGATCGGGCCCGCGGGATCCGCGGCCGCGGAGTTCGCGAAGCAGTTGGCCGGCGCTGCCGGCATACCGGTGCGACTCGTCGATGAGCGGATGAGCACCGTCACGGCTCAGCGGGCCCTCCATGAGGCCGGGCGCACTACCAAGAACTCACGCGCTGTCGTCGACCAGGCCGCGGCAGTGGTGATCTTGGAGAGTGCGCTGGCCCACGAGCGCGCCGACGGGACTCCCGCCGGTCGGGAGGTTACCGTCGAGGGGCGTGAGCGGAAGGAGGACCGGTCGTGAGCCAGCTCGTGCCCTTTCTCACGGAAGATCCACTCCCGCCGTCGCGAAACAAACGCAGTCCGATTCGCTGGTTCGTAACGGCCCTCACGCTCATTGCCCTGGTCGCTGCGGGATTCTTGATCTACGACTTCGTTCGCGGGTTGTCCCAGAGCGAGCAGAGCAGCATCGTCGCGGGCCAGCCGGTCCTCATCGTGGTGAACTCAGGAGATTCGCTAGGCATGTTGGCGGTGTCGCTCGCTGAGGCCGGTGTTGTGACCTCCACCGATGCCTTCCTCGCGGCGGCCGAACTCGACGAGCGGGCAACGCGGATCGGCCCCGGCGTGTACTCGCTCACCACAGGAATGGACGCGGCGGAGGTGATCGACGCGATGCTCGATCCGGCGACCCGCGCCGCCCCTCTCGTGCTCCCCGAGGGACTGCGCCTCGATGAGACCGTGATCGTCACCTCTGATCGCACCGGTCTGAGTCGTGCCGAGCTCGATGCCGCCCTCGCGAATCCCGTCGGCCTTGATCTGCCCGAGTGGGCCGATGGTCACGCGGAAGGTCTGCTCTTCCCGGCGTCCTACGAAATCATTCCCGGACGCACCGCCGAGGAGGTCCTCGGTGTCATGGTGCGTCGATTCAACATTGCGGCGGACGAGGTCAACCTGGAAAAGCGCGCGAAGAAGTTGGGCTACTCACCCGAAGAGGTCCTCATCGTCGCCAGCCTGGTGCAGGCCGAAGTTTCGCCCGAGGACTTCCGCAAGGTCGCTCGAGTCGTCTACAACCGGCTCGCCCAGGGCATGAAACTCCAGTTCGACTCCACCGTGAACTACGCCCTCAAGACCGACGTCCTCATGCTGTCGAACGACATGCTCGCGACGGACTCGCCGTACAACACCTACGTGATCGATGGATTGCCGCCAACACCGATCAACTCGCCCGGTCAGGAGGCGTTGGAAGCCGCCCTCAATCCGGCGAGCGGTGATTGGCTCTACTTCGTCACGGTGGATCCGGACACCCTCACCACCAAGTTCACCGCGGACTACGATCAGTTCCTCCGCTGGAAGCAGAAGTTCCAGGAGAACTACGCGGACAGCACCGAGCCGGTTCAGCCGTGACCCAGTGTCGCGCGGCGGTCCTCGGCTCACCGATTGGGCACAGTCTGTCGCCGGTGCTGCATCGCACCGCCTATGCCACCCTCGGCTTGAATTGGTCGTACGACGCCATCGACGTGGATGAGGCGAGGCTCGCGTCTTTTATCGACTCATGTGGACCCGAATGGGCCGGGTTGTCACTCACCATGCCGTTGAAGACGGCGGTCCTACCCCTGCTTGATGACATCTCAGCGGTGGCCCAGGTGACCGGCGCCGCCAACACCGTGATCTTTGACGGTGGCCAGCGCCGCGGTGACAACACCGACGTCGCCGGCATGGTGGCCGCCCTACGCGCCGCCGCGTCAGATCCGCTTGCGGCATCGGAGGTCGCAATCATCGGAGGAGGCGCGACGGCGCGGAGCGCGGTGGCTGCGGCATCACTGCTCGACGCGACCCATGTTGTCGCGGCCGTCCGCTCGCCTGCGCGCGCGGCGGGACTTGTCGAGGTGGGGGAGCGCCTCGGTGTCCGCGTGACCCTGCGCGCCTGGGGCGAGGCCGGGGATCTCCTCAATCGCGCCGTCGTCATCAGCACGGTTCCGTGGGGTGCCGCCGATCATCTGGTCGCCGACGTTCCTGCCCAGCCCGGGGCACTCCTCGATGTGGCCTACGCGCAGGAGCCGCCCGCACTCACGCGCGCGTGGCAGACGGTCGGAGGCGTGCTCGCGGACGGGCTCGATCTGCTCCTGTGGCAGGCAGTCGACCAGGTCCGGCTCATGACCGGCCGTGAGCCCGAGGTTGAGCCCATGCGGGTGGCCCTCCGGGCGGCCGCGGCGGGTTAACGATTCGCGCACGCGCGACTCTGAGAGGATGCGCTTGTGCGAAAGGGGTCACGATGCTGCGCTGGCTAACCGCGGGCGAATCCCACGGGCAGGCGCTAGTCGCCATCCTCGAGGGACTCCCGGCAGGTGTGTGTATCACAAGCGAGATGGTCGCGAACGATTTGCGGCGTCGCCGACTCGGTGCCGGCCGCGGGGCCAGGATGAAGTTCGAGGAGGATCGCGTCACGCTGCTCGGCGGGGTACGCCACGGCACCACTATGGGCGGCCCCGTTGCCATTGAGGTGGGCAACAGTGAGTGGCCCAAGTGGGAGACGGTGATGTCGGCCGATCCCGTGGATCCCGAAGCCTTGGCGGATCTTGCTCGCAATGCCCCCCTTACGCGCCCGCGGCCCGGTCACGCAGACCTGGTCGGAATGCAGAAGTACGGGTTCGACGACGCCCGACCGATCCTGGAGCGCGCGAGCGCCCGCGAGACGGCGGCACGGGTGGCCCTCGGGGCAGTGGCCAAGGCGTTTCTGCTCGAGGTGGGTGGGATCGAGGTCCTCAGCCACGTGGTGCGGATTGGCTCGGCCGCGGCCGCGACGGACAGGGTGCCCACACCCGATGACCTGGCGCTGATCGATGAGGACCCCGTGCGTGCCCTCGATCCCGAGGATTCGCAGCGCATGCAGGACGAGATCAACCTCGCCCACCGCGAGGGAGACACGCTGGGGGGCGTCGTCGAGGTGGTCGTCCATGGATTGCCGCCCGGGCTCGGCAGCCACGTGCACTGGGATCGCCGACTCGATGCGCGACTCGGGGCAGCCCTCATGGGAATCCAAGCCATCAAGGGCGTGGAAGTCGGTGACGGGTTCGACCTGGCTGCTCGTCGGGGTTCGGCGGCCCAGGACGAGATCGTCTCCGACGAGGGTCGTCTCGTGCGGACCAGTGGGCGTTCCGGTGGGACCGAAGGCGGCATGAGCACCGGGGAGACCATGCGTGTCCGGGCGGCGATGAAGCCGATCTCCACGATTCCGCGCGCGCTGCAGACGGTCGATGTGACGACAGGCGAGGCCGCCAAAGCCATCAATCAGCGCAGCGACGTGTGCGCTGTCCCCGCCGCCGGGGTCGTGGCCGAGGCCATGGTCGCATTGGTCCTGGCGGATGCGGTGGTGGAAAAGTTCGGAGGCGATTCGATCGCGGAGACCCGTCGCAACCTCACGGCGTACCTGGACAACCTGGCCATCAGATGAGTCACCTTGTGGTGGTCGGTGCACCGGGGGCCGGCAAGTCCTCCGTGGGGCAGCGTGTGGCGACACGGCTCGGCGTCGAATTCCTCGATACGGATCGACTCATCGAGGACGAGATCGGCAAGTCCGTGGGTGACATCTTCGTCTCGGACGGCGAGGCGGCCTTCCGTGCCCGCGAGGCGGGAGCCGTGGCTCGTGCGCTGGAGGTCGACGACGCTGTGGTTTCCCTGGGCGGCGGCTCGGTTCTCAACCCCAGGACCCGGGTGCTTCTCCGCGAACAGCCTGTCGTGTGGCTGCGCGTGGGAATTGCGGAGGCGACCAAGCGCGTCGGTTTGGGAACGGCGCGACCACTTTTGCTCGGCAACGTGCGCGGCACTCTGATGCGGTTGCTCGATGAGCGAACACCGCTCTACGAGGAGGTCGCCACGTGGACCGTGGACACGGATGGCCGGCCGCTGGATGCCATCGTGAACGATGTGTGGGAGCTCGTCCGGGAGGATGGCAATGCCTGACGCTACCGATCCTGCCGTCACCTCGATCGCGGTCAATGCCGAGCGCCCCTACGACGTCCTGGTCGGCCGCGGCCTCCTGGGGGAACTGCCTGCGATGCTGGGCGATCAGGTGCAGCGTGCGGCGATCATTGCTCCTGCGGCGCTGTCGGCGACGGCCGAGGTCATCCGCGCTGATTTGTCTGACCAGGGTGTGACGGCGATCGCGCTGGAGGTTCCGGACGCGGAGGAGGCCAAGTCCGCGGAGGTCGCGGCTTTCTGCTGGAACATCCTGGGGCAGGAGGGATTCACCAGAACCGACGCGGTCGTGGGTGTTGGTGGTGGTGCGACCACGGACCTCGCGGGGTTCGTGGCGGCGACATGGCTGCGCGGAGTCCGCTTCGTGTCCGTCCCAACGACCGTCCTCGGGATGGTGGATGCGGCGGTGGGCGGCAAGACCGGCATCAACACGGCCGCGGGCAAAAATCTCGTGGGGTCCTTTCACGAACCCGTCGGCGTCCTGTGCGACCTCACCGCCTTGGAGACACTGCCGCGCAACGAACTCGTCTCCGGACTCGCTGAGGCCGTGAAATGCGGATTGGTGCGCGACACGGCGATTCTCGACATCGTGATGGCGGCGCCCGAGGCCGTTGTCGATCCGGGCAGTGTGGAGCTTCGTGAGGTCGTGGAGCGGGCGATCCGGGTCAAGGCCGATGTCGTCTCGGGGGACCTGCGCGAGGCGGTGGGGCGCGCGACGCTGGGGCGCGAGGTGCTCAACTACGGGCACACCTTCGGTCATGCCATCGAGCGGGTGGAGAACTACCGCTGGCGGCACGGAGCCGCGATCAGTGTGGGCATGGTCTACGTCGCCGAACTCGCCCGACTCGCAGGTCGCCTCGATGATGTGGGCGTGGACCGGCACCGCGAGGTCCTTGAGGTGCTCGGCCTCCCGACGACGTACTCCGGTGGTCGCTGGGATGCCCTCCTAGGGGCCATGCGCATGGACAAGAAGACGCGCGGAGACATGCTGCGCTTCGTCGTGCTGGACCAGATCGGGCATCCTGGCCTCCTGGAGGGGCCCGATCCGGCCCTTCTTGCAGCGGCGTACGCGGAGGTATCGACATGAGCGGCCACAGGGTTCTCGTCCTCAACGGGCCCAATCTCGGGCGCCTCGGCGTTCGAGAGCCCGACATCTACGGTCACACGACGCATGCAGAACTCGCCGATCTGTGCCAAGCCACCGGTGCCGAACTCGGTCTGTCGGTGGAGGTGCGGCAGACCGACTCGGAGTCAGAACTGGTCCAGTGGCTGCACGAGGCCGCGGACGCCAGAACTCCCGTTGTCCTGAACGCCGGGGCATTCACGCACTACTCCTACGCGCTGCGTGACGCGCTCGCTCAGGTGTCATCCATGACGGTGGAGGTACATCTGTCCAACCCGGCCGCGCGCGAAGAATTCCGGCACACCTCGGTCATCGCCGGCGTCGTCACCGGATCCATTGCCGGATTCGGGGTGGAGTCCTACGTGCTTGCCCTCGGTGCGATCGCCGCACGACTCCAGGCATGAGCGAGCAGCACGCCGAGCGCCGACGGCGGGCGTGGGAACTCGTGACGCAGCACGTCCCCGACGCGGCGGGCTTGCTCGTCACCTCATTGCCGAACGTCCGCTACCTCACCGGCTTCAGCGGGAGCAACGGCATCCTGCTGCTGACGGACCAGACCGCGCTCCTCGGCACGGATGGGCGTTACGTCCTCCAGGCGAGTGAGGAATCACCGGGACTTCCGCTCCTCGTGGACCGAGCCACCCTCACGGCCGTCGCGCGGCACTGGCGTGACTCCGTGGGAGGCCCGCTGGCCGTCGAAACCGCACACATCACCGTGAGCCAGTGGCGAGCACTCGAGGAGGCCCTGGGTGACTCGACAGCAGTGCTGCGCGAGACCACAGACCTCGTCGAGTCGCTGCGCCAGGTCAAGGATGCCGAGGAGGTGGCGCATCTAGTGACCGCCTGTCGGATCTCCGAGGAGGCCCTCGCACGAACCGTCGCCGGCGTACGCGAGGGGGACACCGAGAAGCAGATCGCGCGCCGCCTCGATGCGACCATGCTGGAACTCGGGGCCGATCGCGTGTCCTTCGACACGATCGTCGCCGTCGGGCCGAACACGGCGATCCCGCACCACCAGCCCACCGACCGGCCGTTGATCCGCGGCGACTTCCTGCTCATCGACTTCGGTGCGGAGTACTCCGGCTATCACGCGGACGAGACGCGGACGTTCGTTCTC
>Ga0208004_1000473_pt1 | contig 15731 bp, 17 predicted proteins | sample DEB08_DNA_6_FD_184522 | JGI IMG/M metagenome (GOLD analysis project Ga0208004, IMG submission 184522) | Aqueous microbial communities from the Delaware River and Bay under freshwater to marine salinity gradient to study organic matter... | ecosystem: Environmental > Aquatic > Marine > Coastal ...
CCAACGCTGCGTCGTTTGCCATTGTTGTCCGGTGGAGAAGTGGTCTTAGCAGATACCGTGGGTTTCGTTTCGCGTTTGCCACATGACTTGGTGGCAGCGTTTAAAAGTACGTTGCAAGAAACTATAGAAGCGGATTTGCTCATTCATGTCATCGATGTTGCTAGCACGCAGCGCGCAGAGAATATTGCAGAAGTCGATGATGTCTTAGAGCAGATCGGTGCGGATGAGACGCCGCGATTACTGGTCTATAACAAGATCGACCTGCTTGAAGATCACCAGCCACGGATTTTGTACGCCGATGATGGTAAGCCTGAGTCGGTGTGGCTATCTGCCCAGCAGAGCAAAGGTTTAGATCTATTGGCCGAAGCGTTGTCGGCATTGTTTGGTGATCAAAACATCATTACCAAGCTTGTGGTTGAGCCACGACACGCGAAGATCCGTGCCACCTTGTTCGAGGTGGGTAAAATCCATAGAGAAACCCATACAGACGACGGGGGATGGGAACTTGAAGTTCAGTTGCCGCGTCGAGAGTATGAACGACTAAGAAAACACCATGATTGGGTGGCTAATCAGTGGCCAACAACCGAACCTGGGTATTAGTCTTTTGTTAGACTTCCATTATTAATTATCTGTAGTACCGGAGAAAGGCATGGCCTGGAACGAGCCTGGAAATGGCGGCAACAATAAAGATCCTTGGGGTAACCGAGGCAACGATCAAGGACCTCCTGACCTTGATGAAGTAGTGCGCAAGCTGCAACAAAAGATGGGCGGCCTGTTTGGCGGTAAAGGCGGCGGTAATAGCGGCGACTCTGGTCAAGCACCTAGCGGTGGTTTTGGTCTGATTGGCTTAGGTGTTCTCGTAGCTATCATTATCGCTGGTGCAATTAACAGCTTCTACATCATCGAACCTGCTGAGCGTGGCGTTGTTCAACGCTTTGGCGCTTATCATTCCGTTGTAGGTCCTGGTCCGCATTTTAAGATCCCTTTTATAGATAGTTACCAAGCGGTAAATGTCGACCAAGTGAATAAATTCGTTCAACGTGCACAAATGCTGACCAAGGACGAGAACATCGTCGACGTCACGGTTGAAGTTCAGTTCCGTATCCAAGACGCAGCTGACTTCCTGTTCCAAGATGCGAATCCAGGCCAGACCATCAATGACTCGATGGAGTCAGCACTACGTGAAGTCGTAGGTAAGTCTAAGCTTGATGAGATCATGACAGAGAATCGTGGTGGTATCGCGATTGCTCTTCAGAGTGGCACCCAAGAGTTACTCGATCTGTACCGCACCGGTCTAATTGTCACCAATATAAACATTCAAGATGCTCAGCCACCTGAGGCGGTTCGTGATGCGTTTGCTGATGCAATCAAAGCGCGTGAGGATAAAGAGCGTCTGCAAAACCAAGCACAAGCTTACGCTAACGACGTTGTGCCTCGTGCACGTGGTGCTGCAGCGCGTTTGATTGAAGATGCGAAAGCATACAAAGCCAAAGTGACTGCAGAAGCTGACGGTGAATCTCAGCGTTTCTTGTCTCTACTCAAAGAGTATGAAGGGTCACCCAAAGTTACCCGTGAGCGTTTGTACCTTGAGACCATGCAAGAAGTCCTGGCAAAGAGTGGCAAGGTCCTGTTGAACAACAACGGTGAGGGTAATGGTGGAAACCTGACGTACCTACCGTTAGATCGCATCATGCAGCAACAACCGATGACGGCGCCTAGAAATACGGCACCTCAGTCTAGCTTTGGTGTAGATACCTCAGCCTCTACTGATCAAATCAATATAGATAGTCGAGCGAACCGCGGAAGTTTGTCTCGTGAGCGAGGTGGTCGCTAATGAACTCGAATAAAGGCATTGTTTTACTGATCATTCTTGGTCTAGGTGCAGCATTAGCGAATGCATCGTTCTTTATCGTGAATGAAAATCAAGCGGCGTTACGTTTGCAACTAGGTGAAATCGTCGACTCAAGCTATGAGCCAGGTTTGCACTTTAAGCTGCCATTAGTGCAAAACGCGCAGACCTTTGACCGTCGTATCCAAACCTTGGACTTGAAAGCAGAGCGCTTCTTGACCGTAGAGAAGAAGTTCGTGGTCGTAGATTCATACGCTAAGTGGCGTATATCTGACGTGGCACAGTACTTCCGTTCAACACGTGGTAGTCAGACACAAACCGATCGCTTGTTATCAGCTCGTATTAACGCAGCACTGCGTGACGAGTTTGGTAAACGCACCATTCAAGAGGTGGTCTCGGGTGAGCGTAAAGAGATCATGCTGAAGTTGGCGCGTGAGGCAAATGAATCTGCCGCTGACTTGGGTGTTGAGATCGTTGACGTGCGCGTGAAGCAGATCGACTTTGAAGATTCGATCAGTGACACTATTTACGAGCGTATGCGTACCGAGCGTCAGCGTGTTGCGTCTGAGCTTCGTGCACAAGGTGCGGAAGCGGCAGAACGTATCCAAGCGGATGCGGATCGTCAGCGTACCGAGATACTAGCGAACTCATACCGTGATGCTGAATTGCTGCGCGGTGAGGGTGATGCGGTAGCAGCGTCGACTTATGCGAAAGCCTTTGAGAAGAACGATGAGTTTTATGCCTTCTGGCGTAGCTTGCGTGCTTATCGTGAGGTGTTCGACAGCGGCACCAGCATGATGGTTTTGGATCCTAAATCGGAGTTTTTCCGTTATTTCGATCCAACATCGCCAAATCGTAAATAAAAACACCGAGATGGGGGCTTAAAAGCCCCCTTTTCGTGGACAGTCGGACCTCGATTTGCGAAAATTTCGAGGAATTTAAGAAGAGCCAAATGCTCAGCTTGAAGGTCCGAATCTCAGACCGGGTCATTCCCGGTTTTTTTGTGGAAGTTAACTATGTGGCAGGAATTTTTTACCGCCATCGCTCTGGTTTTGGTTATTGAAGGCATATTGCCCTTTTTGAGCCCAGACCGATTCCGCAAGACTCTGGAAATGGTCGCGCAGATTGATGATGCCGCGATACGTAAGATGGGTTTGATGACGATGTTGCTGGGTTTAGTGGTGTTGTATCTGGCGAGATAAAATCGAATGCAAAGCAAAAGTTGGTTATTACCTGATGGCATTGATGAGCTGCTACCGGCACAGGCGGCACAGCTGGAGCAATTGCGTCGTGATGTACTCGATCTGTATGCGAGCTGGGGTTACCACTTAGTAATGCCCTCGGTAGTTGAGCATTTGGATTCATTGCTCACTGGCAGTGGCGCCGATCTTCAAGATCAAACCTTCCGTTTTATCGATCAGCTATCGGGTAAGCAGTTAGGTATTCGTGCGGATATCACTCCGCAGGTTGCGCGTATTGATGCGCACCAGTTGCAGCAAAAGGGCACAACCCGTCTTTGTTACGTGGGTGAAGTGCTCCGTACGCGTCCAGATGGTTTTTCTGCTTCACGCTCGCCCATTCAGGTGGGTGCTGAGGTTTATGGTCACGCAGGCCCAGAGTCTGATGTCGAAGTTCTCTGCTTGATGATGGAGACCTTGCGTCTGGCAGGTTTGTCAGAGGTTTATCTCGATTTAGGTCACGTCGGTGTATACCGCGCGTTAGCCGAAACCGCTCAACTGGATAAAGACCAAGAAGCGAGTTTGTTCGAAGCGCTGCAACGTAAAGCGAAAACTGAAATTAATGCGCTGCTTGATGAGTTTGGCGTCAAAGGTGAAACGCGTTGTCACCTTGAAGCGTTAGCGGATTTAAATGGTGATGCCACTGTGCTGTCGGTCGCACGTGAGCAGCTCAAAGGTGCTTCTCAGGCGGTCAGCGATGCGATCGAATATCTCGAGCAAGTGAGTCAGCGTTTGGCGGTGTGCATGCCAGATACCTCTGTGCATATCGATTTAGCCGAGCTGCGTGCTTATAACTATCAAACTGGCGTTGTCTTCGCGGCATTTGTACCGGGTCAAGGTAATGAGATTGCGCGTGGTGGTCGTTATGATCACGTTGGTGAGAAATTTGGTCGTGCGCGTCCTGCAACAGGTTTCAGTACCGACTTAAAAGCTTTGATGGCCCTGGGTTCACGCGAAACGATGAGCTCGCAGGGTGCAGTAGTTGCGCCAGCAGAAATGGATGATGAGTTGCTTGCGGCGATTGCACAGTTACGTGCGGCAGGTCGGGTGGTGATTCGCGCATTACCGGGTGAAGTCTTTGTTGCTGATGAAGCACAGGTCACCGAACAACTAGAAAAAACCGATGCGGGATGGCAATTAGCGCCCGTCAAAAGCAAATAACTACTTAGGAATACACATGGGTAAGAACGTCGTTGTCATTGGTACGCAATGGGGTGATGAAGGTAAGGGTAAGGTCGTTGACCTGCTAACTGATCGCGCTGATGCCGTAGTACGTTTTCAAGGCGGACATAACGCCGGTCACACCTTGGTTATTGATGGTAAGAAAACCGTTCTGCACTTGATTCCTTCGGGCATCTTGCGTGAAAACGTGCGTTGCCTTATTGGTAATGGTGTCGTTCTTTCACCAGATGCCTTGCTTGAAGAGCTCAACATGCTCGAAGAGAGTGGTGTGAATGCACGTTCTCGCATGGGAATCAGTGAGTCATGTCCTGTGATCCTTCCGTACCACATTGCACTCGACCAGGCGCGTGAAGTTGCTCGTGGTAACAAAGCGATTGGTACTACCGGTCGTGGTATCGGCCCTTGTTATGAAGACAAGGTATCACGTCGCGGTATTCGTCTAGGCGAGATGCTGGATGAGAAACATTTTGCCGAGCGTTTGCGTGAAGTCATGGAGTATCACAACTTCTCGCTAGAGCATTATTTCAAAGCAGATACCGTTGATTACCAGATGGTTCTAGATACCGGCTTGGAGCAAGCGGAACAGATTCGTCCAATGATTTGTGATGTGACTGGTGAGCTGCATGCTTTGCGAGAAGCAGGCCGCAGTGTGATGTTCGAAGGTGCACAAGGCGCCTTGTTGGATATCGATCACGGTACATATCCTTATGTAACCTCATCTAACACTACCGCAGGTGGCGCAGCATCAGGCACGGGTGTGGGCCCATGCTATATCGATTATGTGTTGGGTATTGTGAAGGCATACACCACACGTGTTGGTGGCGGTCCTTTCCCAACCGAATTGTTTGATGACGATGGTGAACACTTGGGTGTGAAAGGCCATGAGTTTGGCGCAACCACTGGCCGTAAGCGTCGTTGTGGTTGGTTAGATGTGGTGTCACTCAAGCGTTCACTGCAAATCAATAGCGTGACCGGTATGTGTATCACTAAGCTCGACGTACTTGATGGTATGGAGACAGTGAAAATCTGTGTCGCTTATAAGCTAGATGGTAAAGAAGTGAACACGCCGCCAATCGGTGCAGATAACTTCGAGCGTTGTGAGCCAGTGTTGATTGAAATGCCAGGTTGGTCAGAATCGACAGTTGGTGCTGAGAAGTACGAAGATCTGCCTCAAGCGGCACGTGATTACTTGAAGAAGGTAGAAGAGTTGGTGGGTACACCAATCGATATCATCTCAACCGGCCCTGATCGTGCTGAGACTATGGTGCTTCGCAATCCTTACGAGTGATTAAGTTATTGGCTTGAAAAGGGAGCTACGGCTCCCTTTTTTATTGCGCGCAATCAGCTAGAGCGATCTTTGAGCTGGCATGCGGCACTTCACGAACAAACTTCGGCACGAGATAACCAGACAGCGTGGCTTTAAGTTCAGCTTCAATTTTTTCCGCGGCTGATTTCTCGACATTAAAGTGTGCTGCACCTTGCACAGGATCGAGTAGGTGGCAGTAATACGGCAGCACGCCTATTGAAAAGAGCTTCTCGCTCAGCTCACGCAAGATAGCTGACGAATCATTTATCCCTTTGAGTAGCACGCTCTGATTTAGCAGGCTGATACCTGTGTGTTTAAGTGGCGCTAGTGCTGCTGCAAGTTCTTGGGTGATTTCGTTTGGGTGATTGACATGCAGCACGATACAGATCGATTTGTTCGATCTGCTCAGTCTTTCAATCAGGCTATCCGATATACGCTGAGGTAAAACAACCGGTGTGCGTGTATGCAGGCGGATGCGTTTGATATGCGGAATGGCCTCAAGCTTGTCGAATAGTTCACTTAGGCGTAGATCAGACAAGCTGAGTGGGTCGCCGCCGCTAAGAATGACCTCGCTTAACGATGTGTTGTTAGCCAGTAGATCAACAGCATTACTGAGATGTTTCAGGCTGCTGTTTTCATCGTAAGGGTAGTGGCGTCGAAAACAGTAGCGACAATGAATGGCACAGGCACCTGTGGTGATCAACAGAGCACGTCCCTGATATTTTTGTATCACGCCATTACCGCGGTAAGCGGCATCATCATCAACGGGGTCGGCTACAAAGCCATCAACGTCTAGCAGTTCAGCGGCATCCGGCAGAATCTGGCGAAGTAAAGGATCATTGGGATTACCTTGCTCAATTAGTCCAAGCCAGTAATCGGTAACCTTGATTGAAAATGCCCCATGGGCCTCTTTTAACGCAGGAAGTGATTCAAGCGCTAAACCGAGGTGTTCAGCTAAAGCCTCAGGCGTTTTAATTGCGCGTGCGAAGGCTTTTTGCCAATCATCTTGCTTTAGAGAAATCGCGTTAGGCGTTATCATAGTGGGCTAATTGATGCCTTTTGTGTTGAGGACAGCATGGCGACGTACAATACCAATGAATTTAGAACGGGTCTAAAACTCTTATTGGATGGTGATCCTTGTAACATCATCGAAAACGAGTTGGTTAAGCCGGGTAAAGGCCAGGCCTTTAACCGTGTGAAGCTGCGCAACCTGAAAACCGGTCGTGTGCTTGAGAAGACCTTTAAGTCGGGCGAAAGCGTTGACGGCGCTGATGTTATTGATGTCGAGCTCGATTATCTCTACACCGATGGTGAGTTTTGGAACTTTATGGATCCAACCTCATTTGAGCAATATCAGGCGGATGAAGCAGCCGTCGGCGATAGCATTAAATGGATCCGTGAAAACGACCGCTGTACCGTGACCTTATGGAACGGTACGCCGATTGCGATCGAGCCACCCTATTTTGTGAATTTGACGGTTGTTGAAACAGATCCAGGCATTCGTGGTGATACTTCTGGTGGTGGTGGTAAACCTGCAAAGCTAGAAACGGGTGCGGTAGTACGCGTTCCGCTATTCATTGAGATTGGTGAGAAGCTGAAAGTCGATACGCGTTCAGGCGAATACGTTAGCCGCGCGAAGGAAGAATAATCAATGACTGATTGGCGCTCTGGCGCCGATCTGTCGGTGATCAAAGCACGTGCTGAGCTACTCCGCTCAGTGCGTGCTTTTTTTTATGCCCGCGCAGTGTTGGAAGTTGAGACACCACTTTTAGGTGCCACCTTCGGTACCGAGCCAGCCATTGAGCCGCTGCGTAGCGAATTTGTGGGGCCGGGCTTTGCCAAGGGGCGAGCGCTTTTCTTGCAGAGCTCACCTGAGTTTTTCATGAAACGCTTGTTGGCTGACGGTTGCCCGTCGATGTATCAAATAGCTAAAGCCTTCCGGAATGGCGAGCAGGGTAGGCGACACAATCCTGAATTCAGCATTTTGGAGTGGTATCGCGTAGGTTTTTCGGCTGATGAGCTGATGCAAGAGCTTGGTGAGTTGATGCGTGAGCTCACCAGTGAATCCGCTCTACCCATTGTCTATCAACGCTATGCTGATCTAGTTCAGCAGCATCTAGGCTTGGATGTGTTTGAAGCTGATGAAAAACAGTTGGCAAAGTGTGCGCTTGACCATAATATCGCTGCCGCTAATCCGAATGAGCTTGATAAAGATGCCTGGCTGGAGTTGTTGTTCAGTGTGGTGATTGAGCCTGCCCTCGATAGCAATGTGTTGACCTTTGTCACGCATTACCCGGCCTCTCAGGCCTCTTTAGCACAACTGGATCAAGACGATCCGCGCACAGCGTTACGCTTTGAGTTGTATTACCGCGGCCTAGAATTGGCTAATGGATTTGAAGAGCTAGCTGATGCGCAGGAGCAATCTGAGCGTTTTGAGCATGAGAACTGTCGGCGTCGAGCGCAGGGACAGCAGGTGATTCCCGTTGATGCGCAACTCCTTAGTGCATTGGAACAGGGCTTACCTCGTTGTAGTGGAGTGGCGGTCGGCCTCGACCGTGTGTTGATGTGTTTGCTTGGCAAAGAGCATTTGGATGACGTTTTAACTTTTTCGTTTCAACGACTCTGAGATCTTTGCTGCATGAATCAATCCGAAGTGTTGGCCTCTCTAGCTGACAGTTTAGTCGAGCGTGGCTACTGTATTCTTGATGATGCCATTCCAGCTGATCTGCTGATTCAGCTTGTTGGGCAGTCACGTGCCTTAGATTCTGATGATTTAGAGCTTGCGGGGATTGGTCGTGATGATCTGCAGCAAACCAATACACAAGTGCGTAAGAATCAGATTGCGTGGATAACCCGAGGTGAGAGTGCTGTTTCAACGGCGTTTCATGATTGGCTAGAAAGCATTCAAATCTATTTAAACCGCACCTTATTTATGGGGCTGTTTGATGTTGAGGCACATTACGCGCGTTATCGTGTCGGTGATTTCTATAAGCGCCATGTCGATGCCTTTGTCGGACAAAGTAATCGAAAGCTATCGGTCGTCTTCTATCTGAATGATGAATGGACAGAAGAGGATGGCGGTGAGCTCTGGGTGTATGAAGATGAGATGGCAAAAGAGCCCTTTGAGCGGGTGTTGCCTAAAAAAGGACGTCTGGTTGCCTTTCTAAGTGAGCGTTTTCCGCATGAGGTACGCCCATCACATAAAACTCGCCACAGTATTGCGGCATGGTTTCGTGTCAATGGTAGTGTGATGGGAGCCATTGACCCACCACAATAATCAGTGCGCGATTTGCTGCCCCATAACAACTGATTGGCCTTGTAGGTCCATGTAATCAACCGCATGCTGTGGATGTAGCATGATGATGGTTGAACCCATGTTAAAGCGTGCGACTTCCTCACCTTTCTTAAAGCTGGGTGCTTCTTCGCCCGCATAAGTCCAGCGAGTCGGCTTGTATTTGTCGCCGCGCACCTCGCCGTGCCATACCGTTTCCATACTGCCGACAAAGATCGCACCGACCAAGATCAAAGCAAGTGGTCCTTTGGTGGTATCAAACAAACAGATAACGCGTTCATTCTTTGCAAAGAGCTCAGGAATGAGTTGAGTGGTCGCTTCACTGACGCTGAATAGGTTGCCAGGTACAAACACCATCTCACGCAAAGTGCCGTCAATCGGCATGTGGATGCGGTGATAATCACGAGGTGAAAGATAAATGGTCGCAAAATCGCCCCACTCGAATTGCGAAGCGGTCATGCCATCACCGGCGAGCAAACTAAACAGAGTGAACTCGTGACCTTTGGCTTGAATCAATCGGTCTACCTTAATGGCGCCGCATTGACTGACTTTGCCATCAACTGGACTCGCTAAGCCTTCAGTGGCTATTGGGCGAACCTCAGGCTTGAGCTGGCGGGTAAAAAACTTGTTAAAGCTAGCGTATGCGAGTGGGTTCTCTTCAATCGCAAGTGTCATATCAACATTGAAGTTCTTCACCACGAACTTGATGATCATATTCTTTAGCCAAGTGATTTCGCTGCGCGCTAGTCGATGCATTAATGCTGATAGGCCATGTTGAGGAAGAACTTTCAACAAAGCGGTATTGAAACGGTCCATAAAGGTGGGTGCGTTAGTGCTCATTAGTGATAGCTCTCAGAAATCAGTCGTAGACTCTCGGCGATATCGGTCGCGCTGTCCAGCGGTAGATTGGCGATATGCAGTCCGTTAGGAGTCAATAAAGCTGCAGTGCTTTGTGCAGGCGAGCACCAGCGATCCCCAACAGGGTTTAATTTGAGTTGATTGAATAAAGCATCACGCTGCTGCTCTTCAATGGCTATGTGATGTGCCCATTCAATGTTTTGCCAATTAAGGCTTGGGTTTTCTTTGGTCGCAACCAAGATGGTTTGTAGCTGAGCTTGCAGTTTTGGGTAAGCGGCCAGTCGATTACTTACTTCGATGTAATGACTCAGCCAGTTGTTACACGCGTCTGAGCTTTCACCTTGAATCAGGATGCTCCAGTGATCTTTCATTTGAGCTGAAAGCATTTCGGGTAACTCGATGGGGGAGCCACCATCCATCATGATCGCGCCATGTTGGCTGATCTGGCCTAACTGATAGCGATGCCCGAGGTAATACCCTAAGAAAAGGGTGCAGACGGCTACCGCGAATAAAGCGATGAGTTGTTTTGGTGTGCGTTTGGATTTAATTAGCATGGCAATAAAAAACCGCCCAGTGGGCGGTTCTTTGTTTCCTCAGAACGAGGGCTTATTTTGCCATAAGGTGCTCGGCAGCAGGTAATGCAGCGCCGCTGTTGATGTTGACACCCATGTCAGTCAGAACGCCATCGAGCGCGCCTAAGCACTTGATAATGTTCTCATGACGGCTGGCATAACCCATTAAGCCAATACGCCAGATTTTGCCTGCAAGATCACCAAGACCTGCGCCAATCTCAAGGCCGTGCTCGTTTAACAAGCGCGTGCGAACGGCTGCATCGTCAGCACCTTCAGGGATGGTGACACTGTTGAGTTGTGGTAAACGTGAATCCTCGTCAACGATGAAGCTCAAGCCCATCGCTTCGAGACCTGCACGTAAAGCAAGGTGGTTCTCGTAATGACGCTTCCAAGAATTTTCAAGACCTTCTTCTTTCACCATCAGTAATGATTCGTGAAGTGCGTACATCGCATTCACTGGCGCTGTGTGGTGGTAAGCACGTTTAGCTGAGCCGCCCCAATACGCCATGATGAGATTCATATCGAGGAACCAGCTTTGAACTTTGCTAGAACGGTTTTTAATACGGTGCTGCGCGCGCTCACTGAAGCTCACTGGCGAAATGCCAGGCACACATGACAAACATTTTTGGGTGCCTGAATAGATCGCATCGATACCCCAGTCATCAACACGCAGTTCAGAACCTGCAAGTGAGGTTACGGCATCAACAATCGCTAAGCAGTCATGCTTGTGCGCGAGCTCAACAATGGTCTTTGCATCAGAGCGAGCACCGGTAGAAGTCTCTGCATGAACAAAGGCAACAACCTTGGCATCTGGGTTAGCTTTTAGTGCATCTTCAACTTTCGCTGGATCCACTGGTTTGCCCCAGTCATCCATCACCATGACAGCAGTGCCACCGCAGCGTTCGACGTTTTCTTTCATGCGACCGCCAAACACACCGTTTTGGCAAACGATGACTTTGTCACCTGGCTCAACCAAGTTCACAAACGCAGCTTCCATACCCGCAGAGCCTGGCGCTGAGATTGGCATGGTGAGTTCACTTTCAGTCATAAAGACGTATTGCAGAAGCTTTTTAGTTTCATCCATCAAGCCGACGAATTCTGGGTCGAGGTGACCTAGAGTTGGGCGGCCGATTGCCTCAAGAATACGAGGTGGAACATCTGAAGGACCTGGGCCCATAAGCGTTCGTTGACTTGGGTGGAAACTAGAATCTGTCATGGGATAAAACCTATAGGGTATTTTCAATCGTGTTGCGCGAGTATATTGACCGACACTTGCTGCCGGCAAGCGATTAATCCCTTTAAAATTGTGCGTTAGAGGTGGGGTGGACCATGGATATACGCGATAAGAAGACACAAGAAGAATTACGCGAGAAATTGAGCTCGGAGCAGTTTCATATTTGCTGTGAGCAGGGCACTGAGCATGCCTTCTCAGGTAGGTTCTGGGATCACCACGAAGAGGGCACCTACACCTGTGCAGTGTGTGATGAGCCGCTGTTTACCTCGCAGACCAAATTTGATTCTGGCACCGGCTGGCCTAGCTTTTATCAGCCTGCGACCAATGAGGCAGTTGAAGAACAAAAAGACAGCTCTCACGGCATGATTCGCATCGAGGTACATTGCCGCAAATGTGGATCCCACCTTGGGCATGTGTTTCCTGATGGGCCTGCACCGACGGGTCTTCGTTACTGTATCAATTCGGCATCATTGGGTTTTGAGAAGGATGAGGCTTAATTGAGCTAAGCGGCAGGTAGGCTGAAGCGAATCTCAGCGCCGTTCAACGCACTTTTACCTATTTCGACCTGACCGTCGTATTGCTCGACAATCGCTTTTACCACAGCCAAACCAATGCCTTGACCCGGGCGTTGCTCATCGGCACGTTGCCCGCGTTGAAGAACGCGCTCTGCATCTGCTGCGGAAATGCCAGGCCCATCATCAGATACAGCCCAGATTCCTTCGTTGTAGCTGACCATTACAGATTGTTGAGCATATTTCGCGGCATTCTCTAGAAGGTTGCCAAACAGCTCGTAGAGATCACCCTCATCTGCACGGCATTCAAGATCCTCAGGTATCTCGATGGTGATGCGTAGTGATTTGCCACGATGCACCTTTTCCAAACTCTGTGCGATGCGTTGAGTGATGTGGTGAGGGCGACTCAGCGCTCCAAATTGATCCGTGCCGGCAAGCGTAGCGCGTTGACGGTAGTAACGAATCATTCGGTCGATCTCATCGATTTGCTGATTGACCTCGGTATCGTCAGCTTTGAGTTGTGAGCGCATCAGCGCAAGTGGCGTTTTAAGGCTGTGTGCCATATCACTCATAGCATGGCGAATACGTTCGTGACGGCGATGCATTTGCGCCAATAGAGCATTAATTTGTTGCGTCAGAGGCTTGAGTTCAGAGGCAACATCATCGCTGAGCATGTCGACATCCCCTTTCTCGAGAGCCTGGATATGGCCAGGAATTTCATTCAAAGGGCGCAGACCCCAGCGTACGGCAATGATCAAGGTGATCAGTAGACCAATACCGGTAAAGCTCAGCCATTGCCATAGGGTGGATCGAAAGGAAGCTTGTTCTGCTAAATGCGGTGCAATATCCATGCTAATCACAATCGAATAGATGCGTTCTTTGTTGGAAAAATCCTCCCAAGCGATGACTTGCTCGTAATGTGCTGAAAGGTCATCAATAGATAACTGCGTTTGACCGATCTTTAAGTTTGCGCTGGCGGTTAAGATTTCGTCTTGAATCGACGCAGACCGCCAAATGACACGCTTGGGCAGTTCAATAATGCTGGCTTGATAGCCGGAATCGAGCTGATTGAAGCGGGGGTCAGACGATTGCGTTGGCATGCTGAGTTCGCCCTGAGGGCCATCCTGAGCATCTGCAAGTAAGGTGTAGGCATGAGCTTCCAAACGTTGTGAGAGGGCAGTGTTACTAGCATTGATGTACGCACGATCCAGTGCATAAGCGGCGATACCTAAAAACGCGGCGAGCATCACGGTGCTAATAATCAGTAATCGACGGGTGATAGAAAGACGAATCATTCTCGGAAGCGATAGCCGCGTCCACGCAAAGTCTCTATCGGCTTTAATGAACCGTCAGGATCGAGTTTCTTTCGTAGGCGACCAATAAAGACCTCAAGCACATTGCTATCACGATCGAAGTCTTGATCGTAAATATGTTCGGTCAGTTCTGTTTTTGAAATCACCTGGCCTTGGTGTGACATCAAGTATTCAACGACGCGATATTCATGTCCCGTTAAGACGATTTCTTGCTCGTTATGCACAAGTCGTTGTTCTGCCGTATTTAAGCTATAGCCATTGATTCTGATCACGGGGGTGGCCTGGCCATGCGACCGGCGCAGTAAAGCGTTTAAGCGAGCGAGTAGTTCTTCTGTATGAAAAGGTTTGGTGAGATAGTCATCAGCGCCAGCTTCAAGACCTTCAACTTTGTCTTGCCAGGCATCGCGTGCCGTCAAAATAAGAATAGGGAAGGTTTTGTCCGCAGATCGTAGTTGCTTGATCAGCTCCATGCCAGATATATCCGGTAGACCTAAGTCAATAACCGCCACATCCATTGAATATTCAGAGCCTAAGAAAAGCCCCTCGCGACCTGATTCGGTGGCGTCAACGCTATAACCCGCTTTTTCAAGATCAGCCTTTAGAGAAAGACGAAGCTTCTCCTCATCTTCGACTAATAGCAGGCGCATCTTAGCGGCGTCCCTTCATTTGGCGTCCAGTTTGCGCATCCATGTTGTAGCGACGAACTCGACCATCTTCAGAGAGGATTCGTAGTCGATGAACTTCCTGTCCATTCTCTCGAACGGTTTCAGCTGAAAGAACCCGACCGGGAACATCTTCACGTGCCTCAGAAATCGCATCATCAAGCGTTGCTCGACGCTCAGGTGCCGCCACTGCAGTTTGCATTAAGGCGAGACAGAGAATCGAACAACGAATGATGAACATATTATTTCCAGTGTGAGCGGTGTGGCGTTAAGTTAACCACGACTTTCATTTGATTGCCTGGGTCATAATCTAGGCGGGTACGGTAGATTCGACCGTTATAGCGGTATTTTACACGGTATCCGACCAGTTCATCGCGGGTTACGGTGCGTTCAATGGTGTGACAACGATCATGCGCTAGCGCACGTTTGGCTTCGCGATGATCAGTACCGATAGATGCGCCAAGTAGGGTGCCAGCAACAGTTGCCGCTGTTTTGCCATTGCCACTACCAATCTGGTTGCCAATAACACCACCAATGATCGCACCAATGATTGGGTCGGTTTTTGAGTTGTAGCTACGTTCATATGAATACTCATGATGACGACCACGATCGCTACAGACCTTTTCAGGAATAGTTGTCGTAATGGTTTCGTAGATAGGCTTGCTGCTGATAACAGTGGCTGTATCTGTAAAGTCATTGCCACGTTTGTGGTCACGATAACCTGCGTGCGCAGTGCCAATTAATGCCAAGCTTAAAACCGATGCGGTAAGGAATGTTTTGTTGAACATGAAAAAACCCTCGTAGAGTGAAAACCGAAAGCACCTTGGCTTTCATGGGTCTCACTCTAGTGAGGGTTAGCTGAATTCAAGCTGAACGAGTGAATACTCGTGAAAACTTAAAACAATGCGCTGTTTACCCAGAAGTGTGTCGCAATACTTGCGGCATAGCCTAGAGCAATCACTGGGGTCCATTTGAGGTGGCCAAAAAAGGTGTATTGACCACGTGCTTGACCCATCAAAGCTACGCCAGCGGCAGAGCCAATCGAAAGCAAAGAGCCACCTACGCCAGCGGTGAGAGTGACAAGTAGCCACTGACCCAATGACATATCCGGCATCATGGTGAGCACCGCAAACATCACGGGAATGTTGTCTACGATCGCGGACATCACACCAATGGCGATATTGGCTTGGCTTGCACCCCAGCCGACGTACATAGTCTCAGAAGCCATGGCGAGATAACCGATAAAGCCTAAGCCACCAACACACAACACAACGCCGTAGAAGAACAGCAAGGTATCCCATTCAGCTCGTGCAACTTTTGAAAACACATCAAAGCCACCTGGATTCCCCATGGTTTCTTTTTCGTTATCTTTTTTGCCGCAGCGGCCGCGGGTGACTTTTAGGTAATAACCAAAGATCTGCAAAAAGGATAAGCCGGTAAGCATGCCGACAACCGGAGGTAAATGCAGGAAGTTATGGAAGCTAACGGCGGTAGCAATGGTCAGTAAGAAAAAACCGATGATGCGCTTAGCGCCACATTTCATGATTTCAGTGGCCGCTTCGCCCTCTGGTTTCTCACTATTTACAGTGAAGGACATGATCAATGCCGGTACGATCCAGTTAACTAAGGCAGGTAGGAATAGGGCAAAGAAAGCCCAGAAGTCGACAGCGCCTTGAGGTGTTTCAATCGCTTTTTGCCAAACCATCAAGGTGG
>Ga0208004_1000489_pt1 | contig 15417 bp, 15 predicted proteins | sample DEB08_DNA_6_FD_184522 | JGI IMG/M metagenome (GOLD analysis project Ga0208004, IMG submission 184522) | Aqueous microbial communities from the Delaware River and Bay under freshwater to marine salinity gradient to study organic matter... | ecosystem: Environmental > Aquatic > Marine > Coastal ...
CGTTGGGTCAGGCCGAAGGACGTAGCCAGATTACCCCTGAGAGAGTTGCAATCAATCTTGATGATGCGCGGATAGCAGATAACGCTGGTAATGCTCCAAGAGAAGAAAAGATCTCATCTGATGGTCCGGATGCTTATTTCACAACGCTTCCCATTGGCAAAATTATCGAACGGCTAGACGCATCATCAATACCTGCTGCCATATCGCTAAGCGCTGGGACATTTGTCTGCAATCACATCTTCTACTTAATGCAGCGTCATTGTTTTGAAAAGGAAATTAGAAGTGGCTTTATTCATCTTCCACTAATGGATGAGCAGGCCAGTGAGTTCCCAGGACTTCCTACGATGAAGATAGAGGATATGGTCAGGGGTATTGGCATAGTTCTTGATGTAGTAAGTGAGAATAATTAATTAATTTGAGAGTTTGCCCGGTCGAGATCAGCTTGGAAATCGACCTCAACAGCAAACAAATCAGATATATCTACTGGCTCAATTTCAATATCGGCGCTCTCGATAGCGAGCTCTAACCCACGTTCAAAATAATCGTTATCAGCACAAGCGTGGAGCTGCTCAATTACCGGCGCCTTGTGGTGTTTTGAGATGAAGTTGATTCCGACCGCCTCGCCCAGCGCATTCTCGACCTTCTTAGAGAGGGCTTTGATGAAACCCTTAGCATCAACGGTGTATTTCACTTCTTCTTCGCCAACAGCTGCAGTATTAACACAGACAAAAGATTTTTCATTTTCGATGCGGTCATTTATCCGCTCAAGAACTCGAGCATCAAAAACCACGTCGCCATTTAGCCAGAGAACTCCATTTTCATGCGAGTTACGGAGCGCTTTCAATAGACTCTTTGAAGTATTGGTCTGGTCGTAGGCCTCGTTGTAGACGTAAGTAACGTCGGGATGTGCCTCCATGATCATTTCTAGTTTGAAACCAACAACTATTGATATCCGAACGCTCTCACCAAAGACACCTCGGACATTTTCAATCTGTTGTTGCAAGATGGATCGGCCGTCAGCGAGGGGAGTTAATGGTTTTGGCCACGGTTTTCCGAGTCGAGTGCCCATTCCAGCAGCAAGAATCACGACTTGGATGGCCATAGATTTATACTACTCTAAATGAGCGGCCCACTTGATTCACTGACAGTCACCGCCAAAACTACCCTCTTAGAAATTCTTGAATCTTTTAAAGAATCTAAGAGCGATCTTCTTTTGGTTGATGAAAGAACTGTAATCACTCAACCCCATCTTGAGCTATTAACTGATTATCCGAGAAGCACATCTGCTGCATTAGTTGCGATAGTCAAGAATGGAAATACCTTAGTAAGACAGAATCGAATCGCAAGCGCATCTTCTGCTTCCCATAAAGTAACAGTTGGGAATCGTGATTTTGTTGGAGCGCTCCGGCTATCTAAGAAACAGAGCGAGTCGATAATTCCAGCGATTGAAAGCGCAGTCACCTATAAAGCAAAAGGAAATGCGCTTGATTTACTCCTAGTCGCCCTAGTTCGAGCCACCGTAAGAGTCGATGCCGTAGATGTTTTAGGGGCGCCTTGGTCAAGAAGTGATAACCAAGATGAGCGCGAGCAGGTAAGGAGTGAAATAAAAAGTTTAAATATTGCAACGCTTCGGTTACGAATGGCCAACCGCGCCAACGACGGTTTCTTCTCCGTCTTCTTTCTCCGTAAGTTCTCCAAGATCTTGACTTGGGTAGCGGTCAAGATTGGTGCAACCCCGAATCAAGTCACCCTTCTATCTTTTGCAATCGGTCTTTACTCTGCATACTCATTCTCAAGAGGCACTTTCTTATCAATTCTGCTCGGAGCGTTTCTGTTACAACTCAGCATCATCGTTGATTGTGTAGATGGTGAGTTGGCGCGCTACACCAGAAAGTTCTCAAAATTGGGCGCTTGGTTAGATGCAGTGACAGATCGCGTGAAGGAGTACCTAGTCTTCCTTGGTCTTGCTTACGGAGCCTCCTTAGAAGGTCGCAGTTTATGGATACCCGCAATGGCAATGATGATTATCCAGACCTTCAGACATCTATCCGATTACAACTTCGCGCAGAGTGTGAAGATTCGTGCTGAGGAAAAGTTCGAGACCCCCATTGATTTCATGGCGGAATTTGATGGAATTATTCCAACAGAGCGAGAGCCCAAAGGAAGACTCCGTTATTGGTTAGGCAAGATTATTCAATTCCCGATTGGCGAAAGATGGTTAGTCATAAGTGTTAGCGCTGTAATAGGTGGCGCAGCCTTCACCTTCACAATCATGCCGATACTTGCCTTTATCTCCGCAGTAGTTGTTTATAGGGGAAGAATTCGTAGAACTAAAGAAATGGCGAAGACTTCTCTAAATAGTTCTCTAATTACAAACCAATCGGATTTATTAGGAATCAAAGCAAGCTTCACGAAACGGGCTAGTTGGATTGAGCCCTCCATTCTTCGCCTCTTAGAATCATTAGCATTGCTTGCAATCTTCATTCAGCAGGATGTTTTGGGTATTCCTAGCTTTATTCTTCTTTTCAGCATCATCTTCCATCACTATGACAATCTTTATCGCGCTCTTCAAAATGAGAAGAAACCAATTTGGTTGAGCGCAATAGGTTTTAATGTTGGCGGGCGAATTTTGGTTATTGGAGCGGCGCTATTAGCGGGTGTAGAAATCACCCTGATTGCATACTATTTCGCCACCATCTTCCTCGTGGTCTCATCGATTCAATGGGTTATCGGACATAAGCAGAATAGAATTCGAAGGTGACCCAGCGTCCGGCTAAGCCGACCATTGCTGAACTGCGCGCAATTTGTCAGCCCGCATCAGTAACGGGGCGTTCTAACTCTGAACACTGGGTAGCCGATCTATATCTTCGCAAACTCTCTCCTTATCTCACAAGACTCCTTTTAAAAACTCCGGTCACTGCAAATGGCGTCACCTATTTGATGATTACGACCGGTGTTTCAATCAGTCTTGCCCTACAAATTTCGGGCTTTCTCGGCTTGTTATTGGCCCTTTTTCTCGCTCAACTTCAGATGCTCTGGGATTGCTGTGATGGCGAAATAGCGCGTTGGCGCGATAGCCAATCTCCTAAAGGTGTGTTTCTAGATCGAGTTGGCCACTATTTAACGGAGAGTTTGATTCCCATTGCTCTCGCATGGCGTATCGGTGAGGGCGATTACGAGCTATTGTTTTTAGCATCTCTGATATCTATTTTAATTCTGCTTAATAAGGGTTTTAATGATGCAGTCCATGTGGCTCGTGCTTATGCTGGGTTACCTAAACTTGCTGATAGCAAGAGCGTGGGTGAGCCAAGGTCGCTAATTATTAAAGTAGCCCGTGCTCCGTTTAGAGTTTTTGCGGTACAGCGCCTCTTCCATTCGGTGGAGATGTCAATTCTGATCTTTATTTTCTCAGGCAATGAAAATCTGATTCGTATCGGTCTTCCGTTAGCTGCATTTGTGACCGCCGGCCATCTCGTTGCGATTCTGAGTTCAAGAAAGTTGGAAAAATAGATGCTCTCTATCGTACGCGAGATAAAGTTAGGCTTTACTGAATTATTCCCAGGCGGAAGATTTAGATATGTTCTTGTCGTTCTTTCGATGCTTGCTGCAACAATTTCAGTCTCAGAACTACTTGTTATGAAGTTTTTTGTGAATATCGTTGTACAAGAAGGAGAGATCGAGAGAAATAGATTTATTCTCCTTGGACTAGGCGTTGCTGTCTTCTTCATCATGATGCGGGTAAGCCAGTATTACCAACGTATTTATAGAGTTAAGGCCTTCGCTAGATCTTTTAAATCACTGCGCAAGCTGAAGAAACGTGGCGCAAAGAACCCAGAATGGGCCATGGCATTTGAGGTTTCAAACATACTTACTCAAGCAACTCAATTAAGTGCAGTATTCATATTCATTTTGATCCTAGAGCCACTTTTCGCTCTGGCTAATTTCATTGTAGTTATCGTTGTTTTGGCTGTCGTTGGCCGACTTTTTGGTAAACAATTACAAGTTCAGCAAGATCTACGAGTTTCTCGTGATGGAAAGCGAGCCAGACCACAGAAGCGCTATGGCGCTCGAATTAGAGCAGCTGAGTCAGGTTCGTTATTTGCTGGCCTAGGAATCGCAACATTGCTAGGACTCTTACTCTTTATGAGTTATAACGGAGATATCAGCCTTACCAATACCTTGATTATCTTCTTTGGTACTCGCCTTCAAAACGGATCGCTCACATCTACCTCGCGCTCCTTGATGCGCTATGCAAAGGCGAAGGCAGGAGCAAGGAGTCCCGAAGAAGATGATGAGTGATCGACCAACTCTGACGATTGCTTACTCAACCCTCCCCTCGCGTCTGAATTCAATTACATACCCTGAGAAAAGGGATGATCGCGAAGTTTTAGTTCTGGTACAGAATTCAGAAGAGAGTTCATATGCTTTTACTGAGAGAAGTGCAAAATTAGTAGAGCTAAAGAATAGAGGTGTTGCAAAAAGTAGAAATGCTGCACTAGATCGAGCGAGTGGTGAGTTCCTACTTTTTGGTGATGATGATATGAAATTCATTGAATCAGGAATAGATCAAGCGCTTGAATACTTTCGTAACAATCCAGATTGCTCCATCATTCTCGGCCAAGCTGTAGATCAAGATGGCGCATTACGGAAAAACTATGAAAGTGCAATAACACCTTTGAAGTTAACCAATTCGGCGCGCGCTGCAACCTATGAAATGTTGGTGAGAGTTGATGCACTGCGAGACAAGCAGATCCGATTTGATGAGAACTTTGGCGCAGGCGCAGTAAATTATCTGGGCGATGAATACATCCTCATCGCAGATGCCCTTAGAGCGGGCCTAAAAGGGGTTCATTTGCCGGTCAAGATTGCGATCCACCCCAAAGATAGCTCTGGCTCAAAGTGGGGAGAGGAAGCGGATTTATCAGCTCGAGCAAAGGTTTTTACAAGAGTCTTTGGTTGGAGGGCCCCGCTTTATCGGGCGGCATTTCTCATTCGCACGAATAATCCATGGCCCGGCATTAGTAAAGCGCTCCGTTTCATATTTGCACGATGAAAACCTTCGCCCATCGCGGCTTCAGCTACAAATATCCCGAAGCAACTCTAGCTGCTTACAAAGCGGCGATTGATGTTGGCGCGGATGGCTTGGAGTGCGATGTTCGCCTAACTAAGGATGAGATTCCAGTTTGTTTTCATGATCGCGACACCAAACGTATTACTGGAATAAAGAAGCGAGTTGCATCCTTGACGCTGGCACAACTTAGAGAATTGACGGAAGTTATGACTCTTGAAGAACTTCTCGAGTTAGCTAAAGTAAATAAGAAGTGGGTGTTGGTTGAGACTAAGCATCCGGTATTAAGTGGTGGTCTTGTTGAGCGAAAAGTTTCCGCATTTGCAGAAAGCTTTGAGTTCACTGCAATGTCATTTTCACTCTTTGCAGTCTTACGAATGAAGCGTAATTTGAAAGATGTTGCCTATGTAATCTCCCATCGATGGCGTCTGCTTTACATACCAACGAAGAAGGTCGCAATTGATATTGAGCTATTAGAGCGCTCACCGTGGGTTAGAAGACGATTACGTAGCCATGAGATTTTGACTTGGACCGTCAATGACGCAAGTTACATTCCAAAGTTGCGCGAATGGAATGTGTCAGTGGTAATAACTGATAGACCCGATCTACCTTTTCGACTTAGCTAACGCATAAAGAACTTCGGCGGTTGGCTCTTCAGTGTCGCTACCTGGTGGATTGTCACTGAGTTTCACGATTACAGTTCTTGATTCTGGATCGATGAAGATGAATTGTCCGTAAAGACCAAGGGCCATCGCGGTACCTGGGTAAGGGTGCCAAACCTGTGCGGCATAGCCCCAACCATGATCAAGGCTAACGACAGGGGTATTCATGCGATCTAGCCAGTCGCGGCTAATTATTCGGGTGGAGCCAGCAAAACCACCATTAAGGATTGCCATACCTACACGGGCATAGTCACGGGCGGCGGCGTTAAAGCAACAGAATGTCTTTTCCGTGCCGCCCACTCGATCAACATTCCACGTAGCTGGAAATTCGGCGCCAACTTTCTGCCAGACATTTTCACTAAAGTAATCAGCAACTCGCATACCGGTTACTTTCTTGATGATCATGCCGAGCATCTGAGTATCAATGCTTCGATACTCTGCATTTAAGCCGGGCTCAAAAAACATCTTTCGATTATTACCAATAAACCAATCAAGATCTGTTGTGGCATACATCTGTGCAATAGCAACGCCCCACCCTTGGGGACCGGTTGGATAGTTATCCGAAACCCCAACTCCGCCTTGCATATCAAGAAGGGATTTGACGGTTACGCGATCAAAAGCTGTGCCATTTCTGTATTCAGGAAAATAGTCAATGAAGAGATCGCTCTCTTTGATTTTGCCTGCCTCAATTAACTGACCAATCATGATTGAAGTCATGGTCTTAGCAACAGAATAGGAGGGCAAGCGTTGTTCAGCGCTAAATCCTTCGCGGTACCACTCATGGGTTAGAACGCCGTTACGAATAATTAAAAAAGCGTTTGTATATGTAGCATCAAGAAATTCTTGCCATGACAAAGGACTCTTTTGATACTGGACTTCGGTAGGAAGCTCTTCCTCACCTCTTGGAATATCAATTGGATTAGTTGCGGGCTCAATCTCGTGCCATGGCATCAATGTGGGAGTTTGGGAGGCAGGAGCCAGGCCAAGGCGTATTGCGGATATTGGATCGGGATATCGAATTACCTTTGTGAACCCGAAGAGACCTAGTGAGAGGATTGAAAGGAAAATTATGGCCCGTTTGATGAGCTTCATTCTTTATCCGCCGTTAATCGCTGGGAAAAATAAATAGGAAGAATTGAAATCAAGATTAGAGCCGCTGCGACAACATTTACAATCGGAGCTTGGTTAGGCCGGAATAGATTTTGGAATATCCAGATTGGCAAGGTCGTCTGGCCAGCACCTGCAGTAAACGTAGTCACGATAATTTCATCAAAGGAGAGACCAAAAGCGAGCAAGCCGCCTGCGACAAGAGCGTTTCGGATTAACGGAAAAGTAACTAATCGAAAAGTGGTGAATCGATTTGCGCCAAGGTCCATACTCGCCTCTTGAAGGTTTACACCTAATCTTCGATATCGTGCTGCGACATTGTTGAAAACAACAACAATACAGAATGTGGCATGGCCAATTACGATTGTGAAGAAGGTCAACTTACCGAAGAAGTTGGTAAATACGTTATTGAGGGCGATTCCCGTGACAATTCCCGGAAGCGCAATCGGTAAAACAAAAAGCAAAGAGATAGTGTCGCGGCCAAAAAAGTCATACCGTGTTATTGCAGCGGCAGCTAGTGATCCCAAGATGAGCGCGATGGTGGTCGCAATCAAAGCGGTAAGGAGCGAGCGCATTACTGCATCACGAATTCCTTCATTAACAGCAGCCTTACTCCACCATTCAGTCGTGAAGCCAGTTGGTGGCCAAGCAAATGACTTGTTGGTATTAAAAGAGTTAATCACAACTAGAAGCAGAGGTAGATAAATGAATGTAAATCCGATAGCCATGATAGTAAGAAGGAATCGTTTTGCGACTCGAGATAGTTTCATAGGTTATCGAGCGCACCCGTCTTTCGTACGCTACCTAGGTAAATAATCATAATTATTACTGGGATGAGCGCGACTGCGGAGGCAAATGGAAGGTTCAAAGAGAAATTCTGATAGACGACGTTTCCTAACATTTGGAAGGTACCACCGAGTATTTGGACTGTTATGTAGTCACCCATACTTAGCGAAAATGTAAATATTGAACCCGCAATTATTGCGGGCAGAGTAATTGGTAATACAACCTCAGCAAAAGTTCGCCCTGGTTTTGCTCCGAGATCTGCTGCGGCATCCAATACTGAATTGGGTAACTTTTCCATGCCAGCATAGATGGGAAGGACCATATAAGGTAACCATAAATAGGAAAGACCAATAATTACTGCAACCATTCCAAAACCAGGACTAGAGCCACCAAGCGGTGAAATCAACCAATTAAGGAAACCTGTATCTGGGTAGAACATGGTGCGCCAGGCGTAAATTTTTACCAAATAAGATGCCCAAAGTGGGGTCAGGACGAGTGCGATTAAGACAGGGCGAGATCTGGGCCGTGCAACTCGCGCCATGAAAAAAGCCATTGGAATTGCAATTAGCGCACAAATTAAGGTGACCGAGATTGCAACTACTAAGGTTCGAATTGTGACGTTGAAGTAGGCGCGATCGGTAAAAACATCAATAAAGTTCTGAAGCGTAAACTCACGAATAACTTTGCTAGTAAAAGTATCAATTTTCCAAATGGATGTAATGAAGAGAGCAAAAAGAGATCCAATATAGATTATTAATAGCCAGGCAAGCGGAAGAGATATTAGTGATAGCGCACGCGCCTTGGGGTTGCGCTGCATCAGGATTTGAAGTTTGCCCATTTTCCTCTTTCATGTGAGTGGGCGCCCAATCGAGCGCCCACTGCACTTATTTCATTTCTGCGCTAGCTACTGATTTCTAAAGCTTGACCAAGCTTTTACCCATTCAGCATAAGGAACGCACTTGACGTCAGTACGACCGTCGAGGCACTCCTCTGTCGGAGTCTTCCAGTAGTAGACATCTGACCAGTAGCCAGTCTCTTCTGCGTGATACAGCTTGCAGTGATCCTTATTCGCAGTCAGTGCGCAGGCCTTGGAGTTAGCAGGAGCCTCTCCGAACCACTCAGCTGCCTGTGCATTAACGTCAGGCGTAATGATGTGGTTTAACCACTTATATGCGCAATCAATCGCCTCAGTCTTTGAGGAGATCATCCAAGTATCAGACCAACCTGTTGCGCCTTCTACCGGCTTTACCGCACCAACAGTCGCTTTCTCGCCATTTAGAACATTGGCAATAACTTGCCATGAAGTTCCTACGGTGATACTTCCACTTTGGACTGCGCCGATGTACTTGGTGTAATCAGCCCAATACTCAGCAACAAGTGGCTTCTGTTGTGCCAAAAGTTCCATTGCTGCATCAAATTGTGTTTGATCGAGAGCGTATGGATCCGTAATTCCAAGTTCTGGCTTTGTTGACATCAAGTAGACGGCTGCGTCAGCGATGTAAATTGCTGAATCGTAAGCAGTTACTTTGCCCTTTGCGGATGAGTCTGACTCAAATACAACCGACCAAGAAGTAGGTGCTGGATTAACCTTTCCAAGAGTGTACTGAAGAACGTTTGCACCACGGCCATGAGGGACGCCGTAGTTTTTTCCATCAACAGTATTCCAAGGACGATCCTTTAAGTTATCGAAAATATCGACATAATTGGGAATTAGGTCAAGATTTACAGGTTGTAGATCTCCACCATAAATTAGACGAAGAGATGCATCGCCTGAAGCGGAGACGACGTCATAGCCGCCACCTTGCATCAATTGGACTGCTTCATCTGAAGTTCCATAGGTTTTTACATTTACTGTGCAACCTGTTGCCTCTTCAAAAGGCGTTACCCAGTCGACATTTGGATCGGTTGACCCATCTTCTGCGTAACCAGGCCAAGCAAGGACATTGATCGTTCCAGGTGTGTCCTTTACTGGTCCTGCATAGGCGCCACTTCCTTCATCGCTAGAGCTCGAGCATCCAGCGAGTAAAAGGGTGCTTGCGGCTACTAGAGCTGCAAGTTTGCGATGTTTACCAACTCGCACTTATTCCTCCTATATCGCACTTCTGTGTGCGACTCAGTGATGGAATCTCCACCACTTTCCCCATCCGACTAGACGGGAAACCTATTAACTAACTTGGTACTCATTCTCTTTGTCCCAAGAGAGCGAGACTTTTTTACCCCGCAAATTTTCGACGTCAATGGCGCTCTGCTCTGAATTCTGTTGAAGAACAACTAATTGTGCACCGGCATCAAGATCGACAAGAAAGCGAGTAGTTGGCCCTAGGTACTCAACTTCTCTAATTACGCCGTCAGCGCCTTTATCCTCGAGACGAATTTTCTCTGGCCGCACAGTGAAAGTTCCCTTTTTCCCAAGGAGTTTCTCAGCAGCAGTACCAGAAATTAGATTGGAAACTCCAACAAAGCCTGCTACAAATTCATTCTCGGGATTTTCGTATATAACAGCGGGTTTGTCGAGTTGCTGGATTTTTCCTTTATCGAATACAGCGATACGGTCACTCATAGTCAGCGCCTCTTCTTGATCATGAGTTACAAAAATAAAAGTAATGCCAACTTCGCGCTGTAGCTCCTTTAGTTCAATCTGCATTTGTTGACGGAGCTTTAGATCAAGTGCACCAAGCGGCTCATCAAGCAAGAGAACCGAAGGACGATTCACCAGAGCTCGAGCAAGTGCAACTCGCTGGCGTTGACCACCAGAGAGTTGATTTGGTTTACGTTCTTCAAATCCACTAAGTCGAACTTGTTGAAGTGCATTCATAGCTTTCTCACGACGTTCTTCTTTGGGAATTTTCTTGACTCTTAGTCCGTATTCAATGTTGCTAATGACATCCATATGAGGAAAAAGTGCATAATCTTGAAAAACAGTGTTTACATCTCGATCATATGGTGGAAGATGAGTTATATCTTGACCATTTAATTTGATAGTTCCTGAGTCCGGATCTTCAAATCCAGCTATCATTCTTAATACCGTTGTTTTCCCGGATCCCGAGGGACCAAGTAGTGTGATGAACTCGCCTGAATTGATATCTAGGTCAACTCCATCGACCGCTTTGACCGAGCCGAAGGCCTTTGCGAGATTACGAATCTCAATTAACGCCACCCGAAAACCCTACTCGAGTGAGCGCTCTTTGTAAGGGGTTTAAGATAACGAAATGGTTGAGCGCCTTACCCTTTCTGTTGATTGTGGGGGGCTTTATCTAAAAAGTTGTGTTTTGGATGACTCTGGAACAATGCATTCAAAACCAAACCGAATTGAGACCCCTTATCCCCTGTCGCCAGTTCGATTTGTTGAAACGATTTCGGAAATTGCCTCTAACCTTCCCGCCAGTTATCGCGCCACAGTCGGAATGCCCGGAATGATCCGCAACGGCGTAGTGGTAGCAACCCCGCATTACATAACAACAAAGGGTCCAAGAACACGAATAGATCTAGAGCTACAAGAACAATGGAGTGGTTTTGATGCGCAGAGCGCAATCGCTTCAAAATTAGGCGTTCCAACTCTCGTTTTAAATGATGCAGAAGTTCATGGCGCTGGAATTATCACTGGAACTGGATACGAAGTTGTTATTACCTTGGGCACTGGGCTGGGATTTGCCATCTTCTATGGCGGGAAGTTAGCGCCTCACTTTGAGTTATCTCATGCAACAGTCCGGCGCGCTACAACTTATGACACATGGATTGGTGAACAAGAGCGACGTAGATTAGGAAATGTTTTCTGGTCTAGAAGAATTCGCTTACTAGTAGAGGAACTCCGACCAGTCTTTAAGTGGGATCGACTCTATATCGGTGGCGGTAATGCGCGATTGATTCGACCAATTGATTTAGAGCGTATTGGCGATGATGTAGTGATAGTTCCAAATACAGCTGGGGTTGCGGGCGGAGTTAGAGCGTGGAGCCTAGAACACTATTACCGCGCTTAAGCGCGAAGTGCTTTCGCGAGTTCTAGGAAGTCACCGACAATAATGTCGATTTCACGCTGTCCATGGGCGAGTGAGATCAACCATTGCTCATCAAGCCCAGGCGGAGTCATTACATTTCTATTCTGTGCCCAGAAGAAGGAGAGCTCGGCTAGATCAAAATCCGTAGCCTTGTAATCGCGGTAGTTGCGGACTGGTTCGCTCGACCAGGTGATACATCCTTTAACGCCAAATCCAACGGTGTGCGCAGGCAATTCATATTCATTGATGATTTCAGATACCCGAGTGAGCGCCTGGCGATTGAAATCTTCAGATTTCTGTAGCGCTTCGGAGGTACATATTCGATCGACGGCGCGAAGACCTGCCATAGCTAAGAAATGTCCATTGAAAGTCCCAAGATGTGAGTGCGATCCGTTTACAACGGTCTCCATGTATTCACGCTTACCACCAAATGCTGCGACCGGAATTCCGCCACCAATTGATTTCGCAAGTGAAATCAGGTCTGGTTTTACACCGAGACGCTGCGCTGCACCTTGTGGTCCCGCTGTTAAGCCAGTCTTCACTTCATCAAAAACAAGAAGTACACCATATTGATCGCAGAGCGCACGTACTCTCTCCAAGTAGCCCATATCAGGAAGGACGATTCCGATGTTCTCAAGAACTGGCTCCATCATGATGCAAGCAATTGAATCGGCACGTGCCTTGAATACGCGTTCGATCGCATCCGCATCGTTGTAAGGAACGACATGAACTTCGCCAGGAACAGTCGCAGGAAGTGGAACGGCGTTCGGTGAATCTGGGGAGCCAGCCTTATCAAGAGCTGGTTTCGCAGAGACCATCAATGGGTCATAGGAACCGTGATAACCGCCTTCGATCTTTACAATTCCAAGTTTTCCGGTCGCAGCGCGCGCAGTTCTAATCGCATACATGGTCGCTTCAGTTCCAGAGTTAGCGAACCGGACCATGTCTATGCCAAAGCGACGGCAGATAATTTCGGCGCCATCACGAGTAATAGGTGATGGGGTAGCAAAGAGGGTTCCGATCTCGAGAGTCTCCTTGGCTTCCTTAACGACTTCATCATTTAGGTGCCCGACAAGGAGTGCGCCAAAGCCCATCGAGAGATCGAGCATGTCCCGGCCATCGACATCTTTTAACCAGGCTCCCTTAGCCGAGACGATTGAGATTGGGTAGGGATCCCAATGTTGGAAGCTGGAGGCGACGCCGAGCGGGGTTACTTTTCCAGCGCGCGCGTTCTCGTCGCCAGACTTCGGTGCGCGCTCAACAAACTTCTTTTTCTCAATCTCAAGGAGTTCTTGGACACGTGTGGGTGAGACCGGGGTAGCCGAAAGCGGTACCCGTCTAAAGGTCTGTGGATGATGTGTTTGATTAAACATGGGAGTTTGGGACTTCCCAAATACGGTTCAGAAGAACCGATTTGTTGGTACCACTCTCCTTCACTAACGCTAATAATCGAATCTGAATTTCTTTGCAGGAGTTTACTCCCGAGTAATGGGGGCGGTCAACCGGTGTGTCTTATGCGTAAGTATGCGTACTTTTAACGCATAAAGAGATCACGTAAGCGGCGCGTAGTAAAAAAGAGTCCTAACACAATCATTGCTAAGAAGTAAATTAAATGAGAGAAACTTGAGAAATCGATAACACCAAACCAGATATCTCTTACAAGTTCAATGCCATGCCATGTTGGAAGCAGTCTTATTGTGAACTCTAACCAGTCTGGGTAGACCGAGATTGGATAAAGCGATCCGGAAAATAAAAACATTGGAAGTAATACGATTTGGATCAAACCCATCTGTTGATAAGTCTTAAAGTAAGAAGTAATTGCCATTCCAAATGATGCAAATCCAAATGCAATTAAGACGGCTGCTGGAATTGCAAGTAGCGCTCCCCAACTTGGGACGAGACCAAGTGGTGCAGTGATCAACATAAATGCGATTGAATACGAAAGTCCACGGAAGAGCGCCCAGATAATTTCGCCAAGGGCAATATCTAGCGGACCAAGCGGCGTTGCGAGCATGCCTTGGTATAACTTGCTCTCATTTAATTTGAAGAAGACATTCCACGTAGAGTCATAAATGGCGCCATTCATCGCGCTCGTTGCCAACAATCCGGGTGCAATAAAGACGGTGTAATCGATCACTCCAGCGCTTGTAGAGATTTCGCCTATCAAGGCGCCCATTCCAAAGCCAAAAGCAAGGAGGAATAGAACTGGTTCAACAAAACCGGTTGCAATAGGAACCCAAGTAGATGAGCGGAGCGCCATCGACGCACGCTCAATAACAGCTCGCGCCCTACCGGCATAAAGTTGATGTCCCGGCTTATTTGCGCGAGCGTCAGCAATCTCAACTGCGCTTCTCATTTAAGCAACCTATTAGTGAAGCGGACATTTGAAATCTTGATTCCGACGACCAACATCGCCGTCAAGTAGAGAGAGTGTATTAAGAGCATGGTTCCGGATAATTGCTGCCCGTAACCAAAGTAACGTCCCAATTCAGTTGTATGCCATAACGGTGAAATCCAACCGATTGGTTGGAGGTAGATCGGCATATTGGTCAGCGGGAAGAAGGTTCCAGAGAATAGGAATAACGGTGTAATCACTAGACGGCCAAGTACGGTTAGGAAATAGTCATCTTTCTGCACCCCCGCCACAACACCCATCATTAAAGCTCCGAATGCGGCTCCGCCATACATAGCTACAACGGTAGAGAACCAACTATCTTGAAATGAGAGAACACCGAAAGCGACTAACAAGATCCAATAAACAAGGACGCTAAATGCAACACGTACCAACGCAGCGAGAAATACTCCAAGTGCGATTTGTGGACCAGTTATTGGTGTTGAATTCATTGCATAGAACATCTTGCGCCACTTGAATCCTTCCATTACCGGGAAGACTGTTTCATCCATCGCTCCAAGTAACGCGGTATTGGCAAGTAGCGCCGGTGCAATAAAAACAATGTACTCAACGCCACCAGTTCCGGATGTCCCAGAGTTCTCAGTGACAAGAATTCCAATACCAATTCCAATTGCCACGAGGTAGAAGAGCGGGTTTCCTATGGAAACAACGGCGATGATGCCTTTCCATTTAGACATCTGCCGGATTCGAGACTCTGCCACATAAATAGCCCCATTACGCCGAATATTTTCAACGCTGACGCCTTTATTCATTCGAGACTCATTCGATTAGCGATCTTCCAGTTAAGCGGAGAAAGACATCCTCTAAGGAGCTGCGACGAACGAGCGAAGTGTTTGGATGGAGACCCTTTGCGGTAATCGCCTCAAGGAGCGCCTCACCGTCTTCGACATAGAGCAAAATTCGATCAGGTAGCTCTTCAATTCGCTCACACATCTCACGCAAAATTGGCGCCACCTCTTTATTTCGATCTGAACCAAAGCGAACTTCAAGGACTTCGCGAGTTGAATACTTCTTAATTAGCTCTGCGGGAGAACCCTCCGCCATGATCTTGCCCTTATCCATGACAACAAGACGATCACATAACTGCTCAGCTTCATCCATGAAGTGAGTAGTGATAATCAAAGTCACGCCATCTTCTTTCAATCTAAATAAGCGATCCCAGAGAATGTGGCGAGCTTGCGGATCGAGACCAGTCGTGGGCTCATCGAGCATGAGAATGTCAGGCTCACTAACAAGCGCTCGAGCAATCGTAAGTCGTCGCTTCATACCACCGCTGAGTGCTTCGACCTTTACATCTGCCTTTTCTTCCAGCTGAGCAAAGGCGAGTAGTTCATTTACTTTGTTCTTAACAAATTTCTTACTTAATCCAAAATATCTTCCATAAAT
>Ga0208004_1000490_pt1 | contig 15389 bp, 27 predicted proteins | sample DEB08_DNA_6_FD_184522 | JGI IMG/M metagenome (GOLD analysis project Ga0208004, IMG submission 184522) | Aqueous microbial communities from the Delaware River and Bay under freshwater to marine salinity gradient to study organic matter... | ecosystem: Environmental > Aquatic > Marine > Coastal ...
CTTTCTTTGCTGCTGCAGGTTTAGCTTCTTTCTTTGCTGCTGCAGGTTTAGCTTCTTTCTTTGCTGCTGCAGGTTTAGCATCAACTTCTGGAGTTGCAGCTTTAACAGCTTTTTCTTGTGTATCTTCTACTTTAGGTTCAGGTCTATCAACAAGCTCAACATAGGCCATTGGAGCATTATCACCTTTTCGAAATCCACATTTTAAAATACGAGTGTACCCACCATTTCGGGTAGTGTAACGTGGGCCTAATTCTCCAAACAATTTAATCACCACATCTCTGTCTCTCAAACGACTAAATGCAATTCTTTGATTATGCACCGAGGTAACTTTAGCTAGGGTAATTAAGGGTTCTGCATATTTTCTTAACTCTTTAGCTTTTGGCAATGTAGTACGTATAATTTCATGTCTTAAAAGTGATGTTGCCATATTCTTAAACATAGCTTTTCTGTGACTACTTGTCCTATTTAACTTTCTATGGCTCTTTCCGTGTCGCATTATTTACTCCAAATCTTTCGTTTATACTTTTTCTGCACCTGCTGGTGGCCAATGCTCAACTTTCATCCCAAGCGATAAGCCCTTTGATTGCAAAATATCCTTAATCTCATTTAGAGATTTTCTCCCTAAATTTGGTGCTTTTAACAAATCGCTTTCAGTTCTTTGAATTAAGTCGCCTATGTAATAAATACTTTCTGCTTTGAGGCAATTTGCCGAACGAACAGTTAGCTCTAGATCATCAACTGGTCTTAAATAAACTGGGTCTATTTGCGGCGCTTGTTGAACCTCAACTTCTGTTAATTCACTTTCAAGATTTGCAAATACTGACAATTGGCCCATTAAAATTCTTGCTGCATCTCTGATAGCTTGTTCAGCATCTACGACACCATTGGTTTCAACATCAAGAACTAATTTATCTAAATCTGTACGCTGCTCAACTCGAGCACTTTCAACAAAGTAACTCACTTTATGAATTGGGCTAAAGGAAGCATCAATCATAATAAAACCTAAGGTCGTATCTTCTTGCGGGCCTTTTCTTCTCTGAGGTACAGGCTGATAGCCACGTCCCATTTCAACTTTAGCCTCAATATTAAGGCTTCCACCTTTATTTATATTAGCAATAACAAGCTCAGGATTAACAATCTCAACATCATGGCCTAATTCAAAATCCGCAGCGGTCACTAAACCTTCTTCTGATTTTGATAAAGTAATTGTAGCTTCTGTGCCACTATGAATCTTTAATGCCACTTTCTTTAAATTAAGTAAAATGTCCACAACATCTTCTTGGACACCATCAAGCGTTGAATATTCATGCACTACGCCATCAATTTTAACTTCTGTTATTGCGTAGCCAGGAATAGATGAAAGAAGAATTCTTCTTAAAGCATTTCCAAGGGTAAATCCAAAACCTCTTTCCATAGGCTCCAAGATAACTTTTGCTCGATTACTATTGATATTGTCAACGCTGACAATTCTTGGCTTCAAATACTCGGTAGGGCTATTTTGCATAAATATCCTTTAAAAAAAACTTAAATTAATTATTTTGAATAAAGCTCAACAACTAAAGATTCATTAATTGTTGCGGGTAAATCATCTCTGAGTGGTTTATTTTTAAATATACCCTTGAATCCTTTAGCATCAACATCGATCCATTCTGGGAAACCTCTCTCTTCAGCAGCTTCAAGAGCAGCTTTAATTCTCAGTTGATTTTTAGATGTATCTACAACGGAGATCTCATCCCCAGGAGCAACTTGATAAGAAGGTATATTTACTCGTTGTCCATTTACTAAAATAGAATTGTGTCGGACAATTTGACGTGCTTCAGTTCTGGAGGCGCCAATACCCATCTTATATACAACATTATCTAGACGAGATTCAAGTAATTGTAATAAATTTTCACCCGTTACACCCTTACGTCGATCTGCCTCTGCATAATAAGATCTAAATTGTTTCTCTAAAACACCATAAATTCTTCTTAATTTTTGTTTTTCCCTCAACTGAACTCCGTAATCAGATAGGCGGGACGATCTTCTTTGGCCATGCTGGCCAGGAGGATAATTTCTCTTTTCAATTGCGCATTTATCGGTAAAGCACTTTTCTCCTTTAAGAAATAGCTTTTCACCTTCTCTGCGACATTGACGACATTTTGGATCAAGATTTCTAGCCAATTTATTCTCCTATATTTGACTATGTAAAATTAAATTCTACGTTTCTTAGGTGGTCTACAACCATTATGAGGAACTGGAGTCACGTCTTGAATAGCTGTAATTTTGAGCCCAATTGCATTTAATGCTCTCACAGACGATTCACGACCCGGTCCAGGACCTTTGATTCTAACCTCAACATTCTTTACACCAAATTCTTGAGCAGCTTTACCGGCTGTCTCTGCTGCTACCTGAGCTGCAAATGGTGTACTTTTTCGGGAACCTTTAAATCCTGCTCCTCCAGAGGTTGCCCAAGATAAGGCATTTCCCTGTCTATCAGTTATGGTAATAATTGTGTTGTTAAATGAGGCATGCACATGAGCAATCCCATCAGAAACATTCTTTTTTACCTTTTTTTTAATTCTTACGTTAGCTTTAGCCATAAAATTATTACCCTAAATTATTTCCTAATAGCCCGAACAGGACCTTTTCTTGTTCTTGCATTTGTTTTAGTTCTTTGACCTCTTACAGGCAGTCCGCGTCTATGTCTTTGTCCTCGATAGCAGCCAAGATCCATTAGCCGTTTTATGTTCATTGAAACTTCACGTCTAAGATCACCTTCAACAAGGTATTTTCCAACATGATCTCTTAATTTTTCAACATCGGTTTCAGAAAGATCACCTAATTTTTTTGAGTACTCAATACCAGCGGCAACACAAATTTTTTGTGCTGTCATCCGACCAATACCATATATTGATGTCAAAGCAATTTCAGCATGCTTATTATCTGGTACATTTACTCCTGCAATACGGGCCATGTTTAAACTCCAATTAAATCGGCTATTTTTTTAGTAAAGCCTTAAATTATAACTATTTTTTGTGTTAATAACAATAAAGATTAGCCTTGTCTTTGCTTATGACGAGGGTCTTTACAAATGACTCTTACCACGCCTTTTCGTCTAATAACTTTACAATTACGACATAAAGGTTTTACTGAAGCTCTTACTCTCATAATATTTCCTTTGTTGCCAAATTTACTTGGCTCTAAATGTAATCCTTGCTTTTGTTAAATCATATGGGGTCATCTCTACTGTAACTTTGTCACCGGGTAAAATGCGAATATAATTCATTCTCATTTTTCCTGAGATATAACCAAGTACCTCATGACCATTCTCTAGTTTTACCTTAAAGGTAGCATTCGGGAGGTTTTCTAAAATTTCACCCTCCATTTCAATAGTATCTTCTTTAGCCAATTATCTCATTCCTCCCATGCCACCTTTAAAATTGGCTTTTTTAAGAAGCCCCTCATACTGATATGACATCATTTGCGACTGAACTTGAGTCATAAAATCCATAGTAACAACAACAATAATTAACAATGATGTTCCACCAAAATAAAAAGGTGTATTGAATTTTAATATTAAAAATTCAGGAACCAAGCATACTAAAGTTACATATATCGCGCCAACAAGCGTTAACCTACCTACAATTGTGTCTATATATTTTGCAGTTTGCTCTCCTGGTCGGATGCCTGGCACAAAGGCTCCACCTTTTTTAAGATTATCTGCAACTTCAACAGGGTTAAAAGTAATTGCAGTATAAAAATAGGCAAAGAAAATTATTGCGGCCGCAAACAACATTATATAAATTGGTTGTCCTGGAGAAATGGCTGCACCAATATCTTTTAGCCAATACAAATTTTCACTTGAACCAAACCAACCAGCAATTGTAGCTGGAAATAAAATTACACTTGAAGCAAAAATTGCAGGTATCACACCCGCTTGATTAATTTTTAATGGTAAATGAGTGGATTGTCCACCATACACTTTATTACCGATTTGTCGTTTGGCATAATTAATTGTAATTCTTCGTTGGCCACGCTCAACAAAAACAACCAATCCGGTAACCAAAATCGCAGCAGCAAATAGAAAAAATACCAATGGGATAGAAAAAGCTCCCGTTCTTGTTAGCTCCAAAGTATTGCCAAGAGCACTAGGCAATCCAGCAACAATACCTGCAAAAATAATCATGGATATTCCATTGCCAATGCCTCTTTCCGTAATTTGCTCACCCAGCCAAACCAAGAACATAGTTCCACTTACAAGCGTTACAATTGCTGTAAATCTAAAGAATAATCCAGGATCTAGAACCAGTCCTGGCTGCGCCTCGAGTGCTACCGTAATACCTAATGCTTGAAAAGCAGCTAAAGCAACCGTTGCTTGACGTGTGTATTTAGTTATTACTCTTTGCCCGGCTTGACCTTCTTTTTTTAATTCTTTCAATGAGGCGGACATTGAAGTTAACAAGGTCATAATAATTGACGCTGAAATATAGGGCATTATACCCAAGGCGAATACCGTAAATCTGCTCAAAGCTCCACCCGAAAACATATTGAAAAGTCCGAGAATACCTCCACTTTGTGCATCAAATAATTTTTTTAGTTCGTTAGGATCAATTCCGGGAACAGGAATATGTGCGCCTAATCTGAAGATAATTAACGCACCAAGTAAGAACAATAAGCGATTTTTTAATTCGCTCATCTTGCCCATACCACCAAATGCATTACCTTGTGCCACTAATTAAGCCTCTTTTGCCACTTCAACAGAACCACCAGCTTTTTCTATTAAGTTTTTAGCACCTTTCGTTACCGCAATACCTTGGAGCGTGTATTTATTCTTAACTTCACCGGATAAATAAACCTTTACGTTTAACGATATTTCAGGAATTAAATTGGCTGCTTTAAGTGCAAGTAAATCCACTATACCTGCCTGCAATTTATTTAATTCGCTAGTACGAATTTTTGCATTATATGGTTTTGTAAGTGATTTAAAGCCTCGTTTTGGTAAACGACGCTGTATGGGCATTTGTCCACCTTCAAAACCTACTTTATGAAAACCACCAGCTCTTGAATGTTGGCCTTTGTGGCCTCGTCCAGCGGTTTTACCAAATCCAGATCCTATTCCTCTGCCAACTCTTCTAGATTCTTTTTTTGAACCCTCAGCGGGTTTTAATGTATTTAATTTCATCTCAATTCTCAACTCTTAATAAGTAGTTAACTGCATTAATCATCCCTTTAACTTCGGGAGAATTATCAAGCTCAACAGTATGATTTAGTTTCTTCAGGCCTAAACCGCGAACTGTTGCTCTATGTGCATCGGTTCTACCAATCAAACTTTTGATTAAGGTAATTTTAACTTTATCGTTTTTTTCTTTAGCCATTATTAACCTCTTATTTCTTCAACAGATTTGCCACGTTTAGCTGCTATCTCAGCAGGGCTGTTTGCCGCCGCTAAACCGTTTAAAGTAGCTCTAACAACATTGTATGGATTCGCAGAACCAATACATTTGGCAAGTACATCAGTGATGCCCATAACCTCAAAAATAGCTCGCATGGCTCCACCAGCAATAATACCTGTACCCTCAGAAGCGGGCTGGATCAAAACTTTAGCGGCACCGTGACGACCTGTTACTGCATGATGAAGGGTGCCATTCGTTAAATTCACTTTTAACATTCCTCTTTTAGCTTCATCCATTGCTTTTTGAACGGCTAAAGGTACTTCACGAGCTTTACCTTTACCCATTCCAATTCCGCCATCACCATCACCAACAACGCTTAAAGCTGCGAAACTCATGATTCGTCCACCTTTAACCACTTTGGTAACTCTGTTAACGGTAATCATTTTTTCTCTGAGTCCGTCCTGGTTTTGTTCTCTAGTGTCTTGTGCCATATTTATTCCTAATTGTATTTAAAAAGTTAAGCCGTTTTCTCTTGCAGCTTCTGCGAGAGCTTTAACTTTTCCATGATATTTGTAGCCTGAGCGATCAAAAGCAACTTCCTTAACTCCGGCTTTTATTGCTTTTTCTGCAATTCTTTTTCCAACTTCTGAGGCAGCTGCAACATTACTTGTATTTTTCAGCTTTTTCTTCATTTCAGCCTCAACAGTGGATGCTGTAGCAAGAATCTTGTTGCTAGTTCCCTCAATAATTTGCGCATAAATATTTCCATTCGATCTAAAAATAGTAAGTCGAGTAGCATTTAATTCTGCCATCTTTACTCTTGATCGTTTAGCTCTTCTTAATCTTGGATTTTCATTATTCATTATCTAATCCTTATTGTTTTTTAGACTCTTTAATCACAACTTGTTCATCAGCATACCTAACGCCTTTGCCTTTGTATGGCTCAGGTGGTCGATAAGCCCGAATCTCAGCTGCAACTTGTCCTACCGCTTGTTTATTAGAACTCTTGAGCACTATTTCCGTTTGAGAGGGTGTTTGGGCTGTCACGCCGTCTGGTAACTGATGAGAGATTGAATGCGAAAATCCGAGTTCTAAATTCACTTTATTACCTTGGGCTGATGCTTTATAACCAACACCAATTAATGTTAATTTTCTCTCGAATCCTGTTGAAACTCCAATAATCATGTTATTGACAAGCGCTCTTAAAGTGCCAGACATGGCTTTAGAATGTTTGGTTTGCTTGAGAGGTGTGAACGTCAAAACGGAATCATTATTCTCAATTTTCACATCACCTTTAAGCTCTTGTTTTAGCTCACCTAAAGGGCCTTTAACAGAAATATTCTCAGCTGAGATAGCTACTTCTATCTTTTCAGGGATAGTAATCGGATTATTTGCAATTCTTGACATCTATTATCTCCTAGGCCACATAACATAAAACTTCGCCACCGATACCGGCAGCACGTGCTTTATGGTCAGTCATTACACCCTTGGAAGTTGTAACAATGGCAACTCCAAGCCCGTTCATTACCTTGGGTAAATTTTGGCTATCTTTGTAGATTCTTAAACCCGGTTTGCTTATTCTTTCTAATTTTTCAATTACAGGGCTACCGGCATAATATTTCAAATCAACAAATAATGTTGGCTTGCCTTCTTTTTCAGAAACACTAAAATTTTCGATATACCCTTCGGATTTCAGAACTTCTGCAATCGCAATTTTAATTTTAGAAGTTGGCATCGAAACAGAAACCTTGTTTCTCATTTGACCATTTCTAATGCGGGTTAACATATCGGCAATTGGATCATTCATACTCATTAATTATTCCCCTTTACCAACTAGCTTTAATCACACCAGGAACTTCACCGTGCATTATAAGATCACGAAGTTTTCCTCTTGCAATTCCAAATTTACTGTAAACACCTCTTGGGCGTCCTGTGAGTGCACATCTGTTTCTTAAACGAACAGGGCTAGCATTTCTTGGTAACGCTTGTAATTTCTTGCGTGCCTCAGTTTTTTGTTCGCTTGTCGCTTTAGCATCCTTAATAATTTCCAGAAGAGAGGCTCGCTTGGTCTTAAACTTCTCAACTGTTTTTCTTCTTTTAATTTCGCGTTCTGTCATACATAGTTTTGACATAATCTACCCTAACCTCTAAATGGAAAACTGAATGCAGCCAAGAGTGCTTTAGCCTCTTCATCAGTTTTCGCAGTTGTTGTTATAGTGATATTCATCCCTCTTAATACATCAATCTTGTCATATTGAATTTCAGGAAAAATAATTTGTTCTTTAATGCCCATATTAAAATTGCCTCTACCGTCAAAAGACTTTGCAGAAATTCCTCTAAAATCTCTTTCACGCGGAATTGCAATAGTAATCAACCTATCTAAAAAGGTATACATACGTTCTTTTCTGAGCGTTACTTTACAACCTACGGGATAACCATCTCGAATCTTGAAGGTTGCCACAGATTTTTTTGCTTTGGTAATTACTGGTTTTTGCCCAGCAATTTTTTCCATATCGCCAACAGCATTTTCTAACACTTTTTTATCATTAACAGCTTCACCAACGCCCATATTTAGCGTGATTTTTTCAATTCTAGGTACCTGCATTGTTGATTTATACCCAAATTGTTCGGTTAGTTGTTTAATTACTGTGTCATTATAAAATTCTCTTAATCTCGCCATAGTAGCTCCTAAACGTCTATTGCTTCTTGATTCGATTTATATACACGAATCTTTTTGCCGTCTTTTAATGATTTGATTGCAACTTTGTCAGCTTTTTTTGTAGCACTATTAAAAATTGCAATATTTGAAATATCTAATGGCATTTCTTTACTGATCACTCCACCTTGATCTCCTTTTGCAGGATTGGGTTTAGTATGTTTCTTGACCATATTTAGGCCTTCAACAATAACTTTAGAATCAATAATTTGGGAGATTATGCCTTGTTTGCCTTTATCTTTTCCTGTTTGTATGACTACCGAGTCACCTTTTCGAATTTTATTCATGAGATCTCCCTAAATAACCTCTGGCGCTAATGAAACAATTTTCATAAATCGCTCAGTTCTTAACTCGCGAGTTACAGGGCCAAAAATCCTAGTGCCAATGGGTTCGTATTTGTTGTTTAGTAAAACTGCAGCATTTCCATCGAATTTAATCATCGAGCCGTCGGCACGTCTGACACCTTTAGCAGTTCTCACTACTACAGCATCATAGACTTCACCTTTTTTAACACGGCCACGCGGAGCAGCATCTTTGATTGTAACTTTAATAATGTCGCCAACGCTTGCGTAACGTCGTTTTGACCCACCCAACACCTTAATACACATAACTAAACGTGCGCCGGTATTATCAGCAACATCTAAATTTGATTGCATTTGTATCATGAAATATCTCCAACTTAATCCGCCTACTTTTCAACCATTTTATTGGTCAACCACTACGGTCAGTATTGGGGCGCTAGCTATTTAACGAACGCCAAAAAGAGCAGAATTATATGTTAATTATTATCAAAGCTCAAGCTCTAAACTAACTTAACTGCTGCGCTTTTGAAATTACTTTTGTAACAACCCATGCTTTATGTTTAGAAAGAGGTCGACCTTCAGTGATTTCTACCACATCACCTTCGCCTAATTCATTCTTTTCATCATGGGCATGAAACTTACTTGATAATCGAATTACCTTGCCAATTAAAGGATGTTTAACTGATCGTCCCACTAAAACCGTCACAGTTTTATCCATTTTATTACTTACCACTTTTCCAGTCAGAGTTCTGACAATTTTTTGCTTATCTGTCATAACGATTCTTTAACCTTTTCAGAAATAATAGTTTTAACTCTTGCAATATCTTTTTTTAACTTACCTAACTGGTCTGTTTTATTTGATTGTTGCGTAGAAACTTGCATACGTGCATTAAACTGAGCTTTTCTTAACTCAATAAGCTCTTTATCAAGATCCTCAGCTGATTTTTTTCTTAATTCTTCTGCCTTCATCATTATCCTCTAGCCGCCAATGTGCCTTGTCGTGAATGTTGTTAAAAGTGGAAGTTTTGCTGCAGCAAGCCTAAAAGCTTCTCTCGCAAGTGCCTCAGAAACTCCGTCCATTTCATATAGCATTTTTCCCGGCTGTATTTCGGCAACATAGAACTCTACACTACCCTTACCTTTACCCATTCTGACTTCCGCAGGTTTTTTTGAAATTGGTTTATCTGGGAAAATTCGAATCCACACACGTCCGCCTCTTTTAATATGTCTAGTCATAACTCTTCGGGCAGCTTCAATTTGGCGCGCAGTAATGCGGCCTCGACCAAGCGCTTTCAGTCCAAATTCGCCAAAGCTGACTTTATTACCTGTCGACGCGATTCCACGATTTCTGCCTTTATGCTGTTTTCTAAATTTTTGTCTAGCTGGCTGTAACATTTCTATGCCTCTTCTTTCGAGCCTTCATCATCAGCTTTTATAGTTGCTGCTGGGGAATCGGCTTTTTTAGTTGCTGCTTTCACAGTTTTTTTCGGTGTTTCTTCAGCATCCGCCTTCACTGTTTTTTTCGTTGCTGCTTTCACAGTTTTTTTCGGCGTTTCTTCAGCATCCGCCTTCACTGTTTTTTTTGTTGCTGCTTTCACAGTTTTTTTCGGTGTTTCTTCAATTTTCGACAAATCGTCATTTTGAATGATAGGTTTAACATTATCTTCAAAAATTTCGCCTTTAAAAATCCAAACTTTAATGCCAATAATTCCGTAGGTGGTCTGTGCACGCGCAACACCATAATCAATGTCTGCTCTTAGCGTGTGAAGAGGAACGCGACCTTCTCGATACCACTCAGATCTGGCAATCTCTATACCATTTAGTCGACCTGAACTCATGATTTTAATGCCTTGGGCGCCTAATCTCATTGCGTTTTGCATCGCTCTTTTCATTGCTCTTCTGAACATAACTCTTTTTTCTAACTGCTGAGCAATACTTTGCGCTATTAGAGTTGCGTCAATTTCTGGCTTTCTAATTTCTTCAATATTAAGCTGAACTGGAATACCCATTAATCCTTGGATACTAGAGCGTAATGTCTCGATATCCTCACCTTTTTTACCGATAACAATACCTGGACGTGCTGTATAAATTGTAATTTTTGCATTTTTAGCAGGGCGCTCAATTATAATTTTACTTACTGCCGCGTTAGATAATTTTTTATTTAAAAATTCTCTTACTTTGATATCGTTATTTAAAAACACTGAAAAGTTTTTTGAATTTGCATACCATTTAGATGACCAATTCTTAGTAACACCTAAACGAAAACCTATTGGATTAATCTTTTGACCCATAATTTTCTCTTTTAACTTCCTACGGTCACAGTGATGTGACTGGTTGGTTTAACAATTTTTCCTGCACGTCCTTTAGCTCGCGCACGAATACGTTTAAGAATCGCTCCTTTGTCAACATAGATGGTTTTAACTTTTAACTCATCAATGTCAGCACCGTTATTGTGTTCGGCATTTGCTATCGCCGATTCCACAACCTTTTTGATTATTTCTGCACCTTTTTTTGGGCAAAAGGTAAGGATATTTAATGCTTGATCAACTTTTTTACCACGAATCATATCGGCAACAAGTCTTGCCTTTTGTGGTGATATTCTTACGCCTTTTAAGATTGCTGAAACTTCATTTGCCATATTATTATGCCTTCCTATCGCCTGAATGGCCTTTGAATGTTCGTGTTGCTGCAAATTCACCTAACTTATGGCCTACCATGTTTTCAACAATTAAAATTGGCACATGTTGGCGACCATTGTGAACTGCAACGGTTAATCCAATAAAGTTTGGAAGAATAGTTGAACGACGTGACCAAGTTTTAATTGGCTTTCTATCTCTTGTTTCGGCAGCTACTTCTATTTTTTTCAAAAGATGTGCGTCTACAAATGGTCCTTTTTTAATCGATCTTGACATATTATCTACCCTTATTAGATGGTCTGCGACTGATTCTCATATTATCAGTGCCTTTATTATTTCTAGTTCTATAACCCTTCGTCGGAGTGCCCCATGGGCTCACCGGATGCCTACCGCCTGATGTTCTGCCTTCTCCTCCACCATGTGGGTGGTCTACTGGATTCATAACAACTCCACGAACAGTAGGGCGAATTCCTCTCCATCTATTGGCACCAGCTTTACCAATGGATCTTAATGAATGTTCATCATTACCTACTTCTCCAAGAGTGGCTTTGCAATCAAGGTGGACTTTTCTTACTTCTCCAGAACGCAATCTTAATTGTGCATAAGCACCTTCTTTAGCAAGCAATTGAACAGAAGTACCAGCCGATCTAGCAATTTGTGCACCTTTGCCTGGTTTAAGTTCGATACAATGAATGTTGCTACCGACAGGAATATTTTTTAAAGGTAATGCATTTCCATTTTTAAAGGGAGCAACTGTACCGCTCATTAATTTATCACCAGCTTGAATACCCTTAGGTGCAATAATGTATCTTCTTTCACCATCTGCATAACATAACAATGCTAGATGTGATGACCGATTAGGATCATATTCAATTCTTTCAACTGTCGCCTCTATACCATCTTTCGTGCGCTTGAAATCAACTACACGAATGTGTTGACGATGCCCGCCGCCTTGATGACGGACAGTAATACGTCCGTGATGATTACGACCACCATTTTTACTCTTTTTCTCTAAAAGCTTAGCAAAAGGTTTGCCTTTGTGAAGGCCTTCAGTAACAACTTTTTGTAATCCTCTTCGTCCAGGTGTCGTAGGTTTTACATTAATAATCGCCATTTATTTCTCCTTATTCACCTGTAAAATTAATCTCTTGGCCTGGTTTAAGGCTAACGTAAGCCTTTTTCCAATCAGACCGTTTACCAAAGGAACGCCCAGACCGTTTAATTTTTCCATTCATATTGAGCAAATTAACTGCAGCCACCTCAACTTTAAACATTGCCTCTATAGCAGACTTAACGTCAGCTTTGGTTGCATCAACCGTCACTTTAAAAACAACTTGATTAAATTTATCTGCGACCATAGTTGCCTTTTCAGTAATTTGTGGTGCAAGAACTGATTGCATTGCTTTATCTGATACTTTAACTAATTTACTCATGCAAACATCTCCTGCAACTGTTTAACTGCTTCTGTAGTGGCAACCACTTTAGAAAAATGTACCAGACTGACTGGGTCAGCATATTTAGCTTCAACGACTAACGCATTTGTTAAGTTTCTTGATGATAAATATAAATTTTCATCAAATGCATCCACTAAAATCAAAACATTTTCAGTAATACCAAGTGATTTAATTTTGCCAATAAACTCTTTAGTTTTCGGCGCATCAACCTTAAATTCTTCGATGATAGATAACCTATCTTGTCGCACTAACTCTGAAAGAATTGACTTCATGCCGGCACGATAAGCCTTTTTATTGAGTTTCTGTGAAAAATTCTCATCAGGACGATTCGGAAATGCACGGCCACCGCTTCGCCAAATCGGACTGGATGTCATACCCGCTCGTGCATTACCAGTACCTTTTTGTCGAAATGGTTTACGAGTTGAGTGTTTTACCTCAGCGCGTGTTTTTTGTGCTCGTGTTACTTGCCTTGCATTACTCATGTAAGAGGTAACGAGCTGATGAATTAAAGCTTCATTAAATTCTTTACCGAACGTTGCCTCGGAGGCTTTAAAAGTTTTTGTTGACGCCTTACCTTGCTTATTTAATATTTTAAGTTCCATTATGCGCTACCTTTCATTTTGATAGCTGGGCGGACCAACACATCAGAACCTTTTGAACCTGGAATTGCACCTTTAATTAAAAGTAAGTTTCGCGCTGCATCGATACGAACCACTTCTAAATTTTGTGTAGTTCTTTTGACATTACCAAGTTGACCACTCATTTTTTTACCGGGAAAAACACGCCCAGGATCCTGACATTGTCCAGTAGAACCTAATGAATTATGGGATACTGAGTTACCGTGAGATGCACGATTTGACCTAAAATGATGTCTTTTTTGTGCCCCAGAAAAACCCTTACCAAGGGTAGTTCCAGTAACATCAACTTTTTGACCAGCGGCGAATAGTTCAACAGTCAGAACTGATTCGGTGGTGTAGTTATCAACATCTTGAGTTCTAAATTCAAATAAGCCATTACCTGCCTCAACAGCTGCTTTTGCATAGTGGCCTGTTAACGCTTTTGATAGCTTGTTTGATTTTTGTTGACCGAAGGCAACCTGAAGGCTGTTGTAGCCATCGGAAACAATTTTTTTAATCTGTGTCACGCGATTCGGGATAACTTCAAGCACTGTTACTGGAACGGTAGTACCATCCTCAGTAAATACACGAGTCATTCCGACTTTGCGACCAATAAGCCCTAAGCTCATGATCTAGTCCTTATTTATTATTAGTTACAAAACTGATTACAATTGATCAGCTTCAAAAAAGAGCGTTATTATATATAACGCTCAAGTTTTTTACAACTTAATTTCTACATCCACGCCTGCAGCCAAATCTAGTTTCATTAAAGCATCAACTGTTTTGTCTGTAGGATCTAAAATATCCATTAATCTTTGGTGTGTTCGTATTTCAAATTGATCTCGTGATTTTTTGTTCACATGCGGAGATCTTAGTAAGTCAAAACGTTCTATTCTTGTCGGTAACGGCACAGGTCCTTTGACAAGCGCTCCTGTTCTTTTAGCCGTATCTACAATTTCTTGAGCAGATTGATCAATAAGTTTGTAATCAAATGCCTTTAATCTAATTCTAATTTTTTGACTAACCATTTTTAATCCTTATAAAGAGCGAATATTCAATGACGAATATTATATTTTTAAAATTATTCAATAATCTTAACAACCACACCTGAACCAACGGTTCGGCCACCTTCACGAATCGCAAAGCGTAAACCTTCTTCCATCGCAATAGGTGCAATCAAGGTTGCTGTGATTGATACGTTGTCACCTGGCATAACCATTTCTGTTCCTTCAGGTAACTCAACAGCACCGGTTACGTCTGTTGTTCTAAAATAGAACTGCGGACGATAGCCGTTAAAGAATGGGGTGTGACGACCACCTTCTTCTTTACTTAATGAGTAAATTTCTGCTGTAAATTTTGTGTGTGGCTTAATTGAACCTGGCTTACATAGTACTTGGCCGCGCTCAACATCTTCACGTTTTGTACCACGAAGTAGTACACCAACGTTATCGCCTGCTTGACCTTGGTCAAGTAATTTTCTAAACATTTCGACACCGGTACAAGTTGTTGTCTCACTTGCTTTCAAACCGACAATCTCGATTTCTTCACCAACTTTGACGATACCACGCTCAACACGACCTGTTACCACTGTACCTCGACCTGAGATTGAGAACACATCTTCTACTGGCATGAGGAAGTCACCGTCAATTGCACGTTGTGGTTCAGGGATGTACGAATCGAGTGCTTCAGCTAATCTTAAAATTGCTGGTTCACCAATTTCAGACTGGTCACCTTCAAGTGCTTTCGTTGCAGAACCGATAATGATTGGAATGTCATCACCCGGGAAATCATATTTACTTAATAATTCACGCACTTCCATCTCGACAAGCTCTAATAACTCTTTGTCATCAACCATGTCAGCTTTATTCAGGAAGACTACAATGTGAGGTACGCCGACTTGGCGTGACAAGAGGATATGTTCACGTGTTTGTGGCATTGGACCATCGGCTGCTGAACACACCAGAATCGCACCATCCATTTGAGCGGCACCAGTGATCATGTTTTTAACATAATCGGCGTGGCCTGGGCAATCTACGTGAGCGTAATGTCTTTTTTCTGTTTCATATTCGACGTGCGAGGTATTAATTGTAATACCGCGTGCTTTTTCTTCCGGTGCTGAATCGATCTCATCAAAATTCTTTTTTTCGCCACCAAACTTAGCCGTTAAAACGGTTGAAATTGCAGCCGTTAATGTTGTTTTACCATGATCAACGTGACCGATGGTACCGACATTGACGTGCGGTTTGGTACGCTCAAATTTACCTTTAGCCATAATGTTCTTCCTTGTTT
>Ga0208004_1000491_pt1 | contig 15388 bp, 18 predicted proteins | sample DEB08_DNA_6_FD_184522 | JGI IMG/M metagenome (GOLD analysis project Ga0208004, IMG submission 184522) | Aqueous microbial communities from the Delaware River and Bay under freshwater to marine salinity gradient to study organic matter... | ecosystem: Environmental > Aquatic > Marine > Coastal ...
CGAGAGGATTCCTACAACCTACCTAACCTCTAGAATTACGGGGTGGCAGATAAAGAGAAAGCACATGAGTTACGCGAAAAAGGTCTTCGCTTAACTCCCCAGCGCGAATTGGTTTTGAGCGCTGTGCGCGATCTTGGCCATGCCACCCCTGAAGAAGTAGCTGAGAAGGTACGGAAGACTCATCCAGGAATTAATCTCTCTACGGTTTATCGAAACCTAGAGACCCTCGAAAATGTTGGCTTAGTCCAACACACCCATCTTGGCCATGGCGGTGCGACTTATCACGCAGCCGAAGAGCTAACTCACCTACATCTAGTCTGCGGAAATTGTGGCTCGGTTGGTGATGCACCGATCGAGACTGCGGCGCAATTTGTTAATACTTTGGTTGATGAATATGGATTTAAGACCGATGTAACGCATTTTGCTATTTACGGAACCTGCCAAAACTGTTCAAAAAAATGACAGCTGTTTATGTAGAAGATGGGCTTGATAAGGGCGCGATCTGGCACTTTGGTGAAGTTGCTAAAGAGCAACGCGCGCTAGCTGAAGGAAAAGCATGGGCGGACTTATCTCACCGAGCAGTCATAGAGATCAACGGCGCTGATCGACTTACTTGGTTGCATTCATTAACTACCCAACATTTAGAAAAACTTCAGCCCGGTGAATGGAAAGAGGCGTTGATTCTCGACCCACAGGGCCATGTCGAGCAGCAATTATTTTTGGTTGATGATGGAAGTTCGGTTTTCATTCATCTCGATCAAGAGAAGAAGGAATCACTTATCTCTTATCTCGAAAAGATGAAGTTCATGCTTCGCGTTGATGTTAAGGATGTATCTGATGAATACGCGATCTTCCGGGCGCCAGGAAAGAGCGATGACTTGGGTGGCCCGTATGCGCTGGTTCCGCGAGCTGAGATATCTTCGATGTCGGAGGCATTTAACGCCTCAAATCTACAAGTTGGTATCTGGGCGCTGGAAGCAGAGCGCATTGCACGTGGACGAGCGCGCATCGATATGGATACAGATCACAAATCGATTCCAAATGAGTTGGGTGTATTGAACAAATCAGTTCATATGAATAAAGGCTGTTATCGCGGTCAAGAGACTGTGGCGAAAGTATTTAATCTGGGCCATCCACCTCGTCGACTGGTTCTATTACATCTGGATGGAAGCTCGGTAGACCTTCCAAAGCATGGCGATTCAGTTTCCCACGAAGGTAAAGAGATCGGTTTTATTGGCTCAGTAGCGCGCCATCATGAATTAGGGCCAATCGCTCTTGCGATAATCAAGCGGACTACGTCTGCAGATGCAGTTCTTGTGGCCGATGGCGTTGCAGCTAATCAAGAGATCTTGGTACCAATTGAGTAACCGATGGAGATAATCACAACAGTTCTGCTAATTGTCGCTACCCTTTTCTTTGGTTTAGCGATGTTGGGATATGCCGCACGGATGTGGCGTAAATTGAAACGAGGAGAGTAGTGGCATTTCAAATTCCTGAAGGATTGCACCCGGATCTAAATCCACTTGCATGGATGGTGGGAACTTGGCGCGGCAAGGGACATGGCGATTATCCAGGCTCAAAATCATTTCAATTCGCCCAAGAAATCACCTTTAGCCATGATGGAAGACCATTCTTAACTTATTTCTCAAGATCTTGGGTTATTGATGACAATAACGAAATCATAAGTACCGCAGCATCTGAGACTGGGTTCTGGAGAATAAAACCAGATAACCAATTAGAAGTCGTGCTCGCGCATTCAACCGGAATTGCTGAAGGTTGGGTTGGAAGATTTGATGGTCCAAAGATTCAATTAGTTATGGATAGCGGTTATGCAGCGCCTACCGCTAAAAGCGTTACCGAAGGCCAGCGTTTATATGGATTAGTTGAAGGTGAGCTCTTCTTCGCTTATGACATGGCGTATGGAGGAAAGAAGCTACAGGCGCATATCTGGTCGACTTTGCCGCGAGTTGTGTCTTAGGGCGATCACCTAATGCAACATGGGGAAGTTCTCTTAGAAGTTCTTCGAAATGAGATGGTTGAGTCGGTTCATGCTGGCCACCTGCTTATTCTTGGTAGCGATGGAAGTCCAAATCTTTCGATAGGTGATGTTAAATCGCCGATTTATCCAAGGTCTGCAGTTAAATCAATCCAGGCATCGGCGATAGTCCGTGCGGGTTTGAAAGTTTCACCTAAGGAGTTGGCGCTGATCTGTGCGAGCCATGCCGGAAGTAGCGCGCATCTTGAAGTTGCACGTTCGATACTCGGCGCTGCAGGGCTTGATGAGAGCGCACTTAAGAACACTCCTGATAAACCGCTAGACCCAATCGAACGGGCAGCTTGGGGCGATAAAGCGCCGAGTTCACTTGCTGCGAATTGCAGCGGTAAGCATGCGGGGATGGTGGCGACTTGCAAGGTAAGGGGTTGGGATTTAGCAAGTTATAAGGATCCCGCTCACCCGCTTCAGATCGCAATTAAGAATGAGTTTGAGAAGTTATCTGGTGAAGCAATAACAAGAGTAGGCGTTGATGGCTGCGGTGCTCCTTTATTTGCGATCTCTTTAGATGGCCTAGCTAGAGCTATTAGAAATTTAATTCTCTCAAACGACCTAGTTCATCAAGAAGTAGTGAGCGCTTGTCGCGCTAACCCAATATTGGTTTCGGGAAATGGAAGATTGCCTACGCTATTGATGGAAAAAGTTGACGGGTTATTCGTTAAAGATGGCGCTGAGGGCGTGATGGTGATTGGCACTCGAAGCGGTGAAGTGATTGTTTGGAAGATGAGCGATGGTTCGCAGCGCGGAGCGATGACCTTAGCTCTTGCAAGCCTTTCGCATTTTGGTATAAAAATTGAGGGAATTGAGCGTGAAACTGTGCTCGGCGGAGGCGAAGTTGTAGGAGAGATTCGCGCGAGTAAACTCGTGCGTCATGGCTAAACGCGCTAACCGGATCGCATCGTTGATGCTCCATACCTCACCGCTTGAGCAAGCGGGAACTGGTGATGCCGGCGGTATGAATGTTTATGTCGTTGAGAGCGCCAAGCGAATCGCTGAATCAGGTGTGAAGGTAGATATTTTCACCCGCGCTAATCGCCCAAATCTTCCCGCAATCGTTGAGATTGCAGATGGTGTAAATGTTGTGCATCTTGAAGCTGGTCCTTATGGAAGCGTTACTAAAGATGAATTACCTTCCCAAATTTGTGCGCTGATGTCCTCATATTTGCACCATGAGCTACAAAAGCCGCCTGGATATTACGATCTGATTCACTCGCATTATTGGATTTCGGGCCAACTAGGCTGGTTAGTCTCAGAGCGTTATGGGATTCCATTAGTTCACACCATGCATACGATGGCTAAGGTGAAAAACCAATCTCTCGCCGATAGTGAATCACCGGAGCCACAATCACGCGCTATTGGTGAGGAGCAGGTTGTTCAGGCATCTTCAGCGCTAATTGCAAATACTGCATCGGAAGCAGCGAGCCTCGTTTCTCTTTATGACGCATGCCCGGACAATGTTCATGTTGTTTCACCAGGTGTTGATCTTCGTACTTACAAAGTAAATGGTGGCAAGAAGAGCGCCCGCGAGAAGTTATCAATCTCGCAAGAAGAACTAATGTTGTTATTTGTGGGAAGAATCCAGCCCCATAAAGGTCCAGAAGTTCTCATTCGCGCCGTGGCCGAGATGTTGCAACACACTCCAATTCTGCGAAGCAAATTACGTGCGGTAATTATGGGAGGTCCATCTGGAAGTGGATCAAGTGAACCAGAGAGATTGGAAGCGCTTGCTAAATTCTTAGGTGTAATGGATGTAGTGCAATTTGTCCCACCAGTTCCGCATGAAGAGCTCTCCGATTGGTATCGCTCGGCCGATTTAGTTTGTGTGCCCTCTTACTCAGAGTCATTTGGTTTAGTTGCGCTCGAGGCTCAAGCTTGCGGAACTCCGGTTGTAGCGACAGCTGTAGGTGGGCTTCGCGCGGCTGTGGCTGATGGAATCTCAGGCGTGCTCGTAGATGGCCATAACCCAAAGGCGTGGTCGGCTACTTTGATGCGGTTATTGATGGAACCACAACGCCGGCTCTTACTATCTCTTGGTGCTGTTGATCATGCATCGCATTTTGGCTGGGATACGACAGCGCGCGGAATATTAGATGTTTACGATCAAGTGCTCTCCCGAGGATCTGCAGCAAAACTAAGCGTGGTCTAAATGAGCAATAGAGCAATGGCGCTGGCGACAATCGAAGAATTCTTGGCCTCGCACGATATCGATAACGAGCGGAATGATTCTTCGTTTCATCTGACGCTTCCGGGTGAGCGGAAACTTGAGACGCATTGTGCTCTGGTAGTGGGCGATCATTCAATTAGCATCAATGCTTTCATTATCCGAAAACCTGATGAGAATATTGAGACAGTTCACGAGTGGTTACTTAAAAAGAATGCATCGCTTTATTGCGTCGCTTTTGCGATAAATGAATTGGGCGATATTTATCTAGTGGGAAGGTTGCCCTTCCATTCGATTACTGAGCAAGAGCTCGATCGAGTCATCGGCGCAGTCTTGCAATATTCCGATTCTTCATTTAACCCACTTCTTGAACTTGGATTCTCAAGCGCAATCAGGCGCGAATGGGCCTGGCGGGTGTCTCGCGGTGAATCACTTGCGAATCTAAAAGCTTTTGAGCACCTCGTTAATTAGTTCAACCCAAGAAACTTTATAAATCCAACCATAAGAGCTGCGCTAAGACCGGCCATCGGTACTGTGATTACCCAAGCCATCAAAATTCGGCTTACAACAGACCAACTAACCGCTTTCTTTCCCCGAGTTGCGCCCGAACCGATAATCGCTGATGTGATTGTGTGAGTAGTGCTTATCGGTGCTTTGAAATTGATCGCTAGCACAAAGAGAATTGAAGAGGCCACGGTTTCGGAGGCAACGCCACGAAGCTGATCGATGTGAACCATCCGCTTTCCAAGGGTCTTCATAATGCGCCAGCCACCAGCATATGTACCAGCGGCGATTGCTGAAGCGGCAGAGATCTTTACCCAAGTTGGGATTGAATCACCGGAGTGGAAACCACCGGCAACTAGAGCCAGGGTCATAACACCCATTGTTTTCTGGGCATCCTGTAGACCATGACCGACAGACATAGCTGTAGCAGAACAGATTTGCGCTCCCCGAAAATACTTGCCGACAACCGCGCGCTTTGCGTTGCGGAAGAGATACTGGAGAAGTGCAGTTAGGCCAAATGCCAGGCTGAAGCCAACAAGTGGTGAGATGATCATTGGGATCAGAACTTTTTGTATGACTCCATCCCAATGAACTATTTCACTTGAAGCGAGCGCAGCTCCCACAAGTCCACCAATTAGAGCATGCGAACTTGAGGATGGAATTCCAAACCACCAAGTAGTCAAGTTCCAGGCGATAGCGCCAAATACTCCAGCAAGAACTACATAGAGGCCGGTTACGGATGCACTGACATCTATGATTCCGCTACCGACAGTCTTTGCAACTCCTTCACTAATAAATGCGCCAACAAAGTTACCGACGGCTGCGATGAAGAGCGCTTGCTTTGGCCTTAGCGCCTTGGTCTCAACTGAAGTCGCAATAGCATTTGCGGCATCGTGAAATCCATTGGTGTAGTCAAAGACGAGCGCGACTACGATGATTAAAGAGACGAGGAGATAGGCGTCGCCCACTCTTAATTCTCCTTAAGTGCGATGGTGCGGATTACTCGCGCGACCTTCGCCATATGATCGAGTGATTCCTCAAATTGATCGATAGTTCCAATTACCCGCAAAATGGTCATAGCATCGACAGATCCGTCATAAAGCTTGGCGGTTATCCGGCGATGAATACGGTCGCCCTCATCTTCAAGACGATCGACCTCAGCATAGAAGTGTTCTAAATCCTTAAGATTCTTAAGCCGAGGCATCGATGAAGCGGTCAACTCAGCGCATTTGCGGACAGCGTCAACTAGGTCGGTAGCCAAAGGTGGGAAATCAGCGACTCTGTGTAGGACCGCTACATCGGTAGCTTCTTCAATTGCATCCATCGCATCATCCAAAGAGTTTGCTAACTCTTGTAGATCGCCTCGGTCGTAGGGAGTGACGAACATGTCATCAATTCTTCGAACAATCTTTCCGAGCAAATCATCTGCTTCCGATTCAATATTTCCAATTCGTTTGGCTAACTCTCGCCGTGAATCCTCTGGAGCTGCGACCAATTCGACCGCGGTTCTAGCAGCAGCGGCAAGTCGCTCTGCTAAAGAGGTATAGAGATCAAATAAGACGGCATCTTTTGGCGTAAAACCCATGAGCTGCTCCCCGTAACTGATGAAGATCTGTATCTTTTTGTGAGTATGGGGTGACTCTAGGGGAAATTTCAGATTTCAAAGAATTCTCTGAGAAGATGTCGCTATGACCCTCAATCTAATCTTGCTCCGCCACGGTGAGAGCGAGTGGAACGCTAAGAATCTCTTCACCGGATGGGTCGATGTCCGACTCTCTGCGAAGGGGGAGGCCGAGGCTAAACGTGGTGGCGAGTTACTGAAGGAGCAGGGTCTGCTTCCTGATGTGGTACACACTTCACTTCTGCGTCGTGCAATTCAAACCGCGAATCTAGCTTTAGATGCTTCAGACCGACATTGGATTCCGGTCCGCCGCTCGTGGCGACTCAATGAGCGCCATTACGGAGCGCTTCAAGGCAAAGATAAAGCCCAAACTCTTGCTCAATACGGTGAGGAGCAATTCAAATTATGGCGCCGCTCATTTGATGTTCCGCCACCTCCGATTTCAGATGATGATCCTTATTCGCAGGCAACAGATGCGCGCTATGCCGATTTAGGAAATGCGATGCCTAAGTCTGAGTGCTTGAAAGATGTTGTTAATCGCATGCTCCCTTATTGGGAGAGCGCAATAGCGCCGGATTTGGTAGCTGGGAACATTGTTCTGGTTGCTGCCCATGGAAACTCGATTCGAGCGCTAGTCAAACATTTAGATGGGATATCTGATTCAGAAATTGCCGAGTTAAATATCCCTACTGGAATTCCACTTCATTACAGTCTTGATGCAGAACTTAAACCAAAGCGGGCCGGAGAATATCTGGACCCAATTGCTGCTGCCGAAGCGATAAAAGCGGTTGCAAATCAGGGGAAGAAGTAATTACCTGCTCGAATATTTACCGGTAACCAGGAAATATACCCGGCGCGCGACTGAGACCGCGTGGTCTGCGAACCGTTCGTAATATCTTCCGATCAGAGTCATATCAATAGCAGTTTCGGTGCCATGGCTCCAATTCGAGTCAAGCAGAGTTGTAAAGAGCTTTCGATGAAGCTTATCCATCTCGTCATCATCACGTTCAACTTCGAGCGCTTTATCAATATCGCGTGAATTAATAACTGCTCCCGCCTTATCAGCGATTAACTTCGCGACTTTGCCCATCTCTTCAATGGTTAAAAGTAAATCCGAGGGAATTGCCGCGTTTGGGTGACGGAGTCGAGTTATCTTTGCGACATGATGGGCCATATCTCCCATACGCTCAAGATCAGCGCTCATCCGAAGTGCAGTTACAAGCGCTCGAAGATCAGATGCCACCGGCTGTTGTCTTGCAATGATGTCGATGATGCGTGAATCAAGTTCGTGCTGAAGGTTATCAACCCGGTCATCAGCGGCTATAACTTCTTCCGCTTCAGCAAGGTTTGCGGTTAGGAGCGCGTGCGTTGCTTTATCAATTGCGGTAGAGACAATTGAGGAGAGCTCGACAAGAGTTTGAGTGACGCCGTCTAACTCATCTTGAAAGGCGCTGCGCAACCAATTCATGGGCAGAATGGTAATTCCATCTCGCGAAACGGGTTATTTCCAAGGTGAACCAGAAACATCCGTAAGGTGAACAATTGGTAAATCGACCAAAAGTGACCGCATACGCTGATTTTCGTACCATTGAGCCATGAAGTTCCGTAGAGAGTCCACCGAAATTGAAGGACGTCTCGATATTCCCGAACTTTTGATTCGAGCCCTTGATTCGCTTGAATCAGAATCATTGTTGGTGCTTCCAGGTGAAGTGATTGTGCACCAGAGCGAGGGCCTGGCTAATTTTGGAATAGTTCGCGAAGGTCGAATCACAAGTGAAGATTTAATCGCGTTAATCCGAGTAGTCAGACGGAGCAACGGAATTCATAGAGGAATTATTGAAATTGCGCGCGGACCTATCGGTGAAGGAAGACGTGAACTGAAGGTGTCGGCTTCACCTTTGACTGAAGATGGTCTGATTTTGGTTTTGATATCTGATGAGAGTGAAGCCAAGCGAATTGATGCAGTTCGTCGTGATTTTGTCGCAAATGTCTCACATGAATTGAAGACCCCAATCGGCGCACTTGGCCTGCTGAGCGAGGCGATATTGGGCGCAAAGAATCAGCCGGAAGAAGTAGTCAGATTCGCTTCAAAGATGCAAAGTGAAGCCAAGCGATTAACAGAATTGGTTCAGGAGATTATCGACCTTTCTAGGTTGCAGAGCAGTGACCCGTTACAACGCGCATACCCAGTCGAGATTAGTGAAGTTATTAGAGAAGCGGTGAGTCAAGCACAGATAAATTCCGAGTCGCGCGGAATCTATGTTGAGATTGGCGCCGTACAGGACGCAACGGTAATCGGTGATCGCGAGCAACTTATTGCTGCAGTTCATAATCTTGTTGAGAATGCAATCAATTACTCACCCGAAAATACCAACGTATCTGTCTCTTCCAAATCTAATAAGGGTTTGATTGAAGTTTCGGTAACAGACCAAGGAATCGGCATATCAGATGGGGAACTAGGGCGAATCTTTGAGCGTTTCTACCGAGTTGACCCGGCGCGCTCTCGTCAGACTGGCGGCACCGGCTTGGGCCTCTCAATTGTTAAACATGTTGCGCTAAATCACGGTGGAGATGTGAAGGTTTGGAGCCAGATTGGCGTAGGTAGCACCTTCTCGATAATTCTCCCAATTGCAACCCAAGAAGAGTTAAGTGAGGATGAACAATGACGCGAATTCTTGTTGTTGAAGATGAGAGTTCATTCTCTGAAGCTTTGGAATTTCTCCTTGGCAAAGAGGGTTTTTCTGTAGTTTCTGCCGCCACCGGGACCGAAGCTTTGAAAAAGTTCGATCAAGGTGGAATCGACTTGGTACTACTTGATCTTATGCTTCCAGAAATCTCAGGAACCGAGGTCTGTCGTCAGATCCGATCCAAATCTAAAGTCCCGATCATTATGTTGACCGCAAAAGATTCAGAGGTCGATAAAGTCGTAGGACTTGAGATTGGCGCTGATGATTACGTGACTAAGCCGTATTCCTCTCGCGAGTTAGTAGCGCGAATAAATGCGGTACTAAGGCGCAATGGTGGTGAGGGCGTAGTAATGGATGCAGGCGTCATGGCTGTCCATGGGATTCGTATGGATATCGATAGACATCAAGTCACGATACATGGAATTCCGGCATCACTTCCACTTAAAGAATTTGAACTTCTTGAATTTTTGATGCGGAATGCGGGCCGAGTCCTTACTCGAATGCAGTTAATTGATCGAGTTTGGGGTAGCGATTATGTTGGTGATACCAAGACGCTAGATGTTCATATAAAGCGCCTTCGCGCAAAAATTGAAGATGATCCTGCTAATCCGAAAGTAATCCAGACCGTACGCGGCCTTGGTTACAAGATGGAGCTATAGATTCCTTCGTTTGCAACAATTAGTGCGCTTAATTCAACTTTTCCAGCTTTAGCAAAATAGAAGATAACGGGCACGCGCTTACCAGGAACTTGATTTAGGGCCGCAACCTTTGCTTTAGCGTTTGCGTTATCACCTTCGAAGAACATCGGTTTGTTCTTTTCCAAGATGACTTCGGATTGATACTCAGCTCGTTGGCCATTGATTGTGATTCCAACTAGCTGATCCGGTGAGTCGCTGTGATTGACGACAAAAGCAATCAAAGTTCCAGAGCCATCTGGAAGTCCGACAATCTTTACATTGCGGAGCTTGAGGTCTGCAATATCGCGCTCAACGCCATCAGTTACTTGCTTAATTAATCGGGTCTCGGCATTTCCACCGGCTGCGCAACTTGTCAATCCAAAAGATGTCAAGAGCAACGCGAGAATTAATCCGGTCTTTTTCAGTAATGGGCGTGAACTCACGGGGTGAATAATGGCAGAAAACCATTGTTTTACGCCCACTTTGGTCAGTTTTTATCTGTGAGATAACTCTGATAAAATCGCCCTCTAGCGAAAGGCAAAAAATCTAAATGACATTCAAGGTCGGCGAAACCGTTGTTTATCCCCATCACGGAGCGGCTCTAATCGAAGCGATTGAGACCCGCACGATCAAAGGCGAAGAGAAGATTTACTTAGTATTGAAGGTTGCTGCTGGCGACCTTACGGTGCGAGTACCAGCCGAGAATGTTGACTTAGTAGGAGTACGCGATGTGGTTGATGCAAGCGGCCTAGAGCGCGTATTTGGCGTCTTACGCCAGCCATACACAGAAGAACCAACAAACTGGTCCCGTCGCTACAAAGCTAATCTTGAAAAACTTGCCTCGGGCGATGTAATTAAAGTCGCTGAAGTCGTTCGTGATCTTTTCCGTCGCGACCTCGATCGCGGTCTATCTGCGGGCGAGAAGCGAATGCTCGCTAAAGCGCGCACAATTCTGATCTCAGAGTTAGCGCTCGCCGAGAATACCGATGAATCAAAAGCTGAATTGATTCTCGACGAGGTGCTCGCCTCCTAATCGGCTCTAATCATGAGCCAACCGAAATCTGCTGCAATCATTGCTGGCGCAGGTCTTGGTAATCGCCTAGGTGCAAAACTTCCTAAGGCTCTCATTCAAATTGAGGGAATCACTTTGGTGGAACGCGCTTTTACTTCACTATCTCAAGTCGTTGATGAGATTGTGATTACTGCGCCAGAGGGTTTTGCTGATGAGTTTCGCAAGATTGTTGGTGATTCAGCGAAGGTAATTACTGGTGGGGTTCTGCGAAGTGACTCAGTGAAATTAGCTTTGAATTCCCTTTCGCCCAGCATTGAATATGTATTGGTTCATGATGCTGCGCGCGGCCTTGCTACAAGTGATTTAGCTTTGCGAGTATTGAGCGAGTTAAAGAGTGGTGAAGTGGCTGTGGTTCCAGCCCTCGCTGTAGTGGACACAATTAAAGAAGTTGATAGCTCTGGCTATGTGCGAAATACTCCGGATCGAAGCGCGTTGAGAGCGATACAAACTCCGCAAGGATTTTCGGTATCAGTTTTGAAGCGGGCCCACGAAGCTAGCGAAGATGCAACTGATGATGCGGCGCTAGTTGAAGCGCTCGGTGTGAAAGTAAAGATCATTTCTGGTGAAGCTCGAGCTATGAAAGTTACTAATCCAGAAGATATTACTCTTGCGGTTTCATTGCTTAATCCTGAGTCAAGAGAACTGCGCGTTGGTTTTGGAACAGATGCACATGCATTCTCTAGTGATACAAGTCGCGAGTTGTGGCTTGGTGGAATTTCGTGGCCAGGTGAAGTCGGTGTCGATGGGCATTCTGATGGAGATGTCGCAGCTCATGCGATCTGCGACGCGCTTTTTGCGGCGGCAAATATCGGTGATCTTGGATCAAACTTTGGAACTTCTGATCCAAAGTATAAGAACGCTTCTGGTGAAGTTTTATTAAGAGAGACTTTGCAGAGAATTACTAGTGCCGGGTTTTCAATAAACAATGTCTCAGTTCAAATTGTCTGTAACCGACCAAAGATTGGACCTCGAAGAAGCGAGATGATTAGCGCATTATCAAGCGCTCTAAATGTTGCATCTATATCGGTTTCAGCGACTTCAACTGATGGACTTGGGTTTACTGGTGAAGGTAAAGGAATAGCGGCTGTGGCGACGGCGCTATTAAAAAAGAGGAATTAGGATTTTTAAATGATTTGCCTCTATGACACCGCTACTCGAGAAGTTAGTGAATTCAAATCAATCGAGCCCGGAAAAGTCTCAATCTACGTCTGTGGCGCAACAGTTCAAGCGGCTCCGCATATCGGGCATATTCGTAGTGGCGTTAATTTCGACATTTTGCGCAGGTGGCTTGAAGCAAGTGGTTACGAAGTTACTTTCGTCCGAAACGTGACTGATATTGATGACAAGATCTTGCATAAAGCAGTGCATGAAGAGATCCCGTGGTGGGCGGTTGCGATGAAATATGAGCGCGCATTTAGCGATGCCTATCGCGCTTTAAATGTTCTACCTCCCACTTATGAACCACGCGCTACCGGCCACATAACCCAGATGATTGAGTTGATGCAGGTTTTGATTGATAACGGAGCTGCTTATGCGCCAGGAAATGGCGATGTTTATTTAGAGGTTAGAAAATTAAAGCGATATCTGACTCTTTCAAATCAGAAATTAGATGATCTTCAAAGCGCTGGTGATGCAGAAGATACTTACAAGCGAGATCCAAGAGATTTTGCGTTATGGAAGGCGGCGAAGCCAGGTGATCCCTATTGGTCAACACCATGGGGAGCTGGCCGTCCCGGATGGCATCTTGAATGTTCAGCTATGGCGCATGCATACCTCGGGGATGAATTTGATATTCATGGTGGTGGCTTAGATCTGATTTTCCCACATCATGAAAATGAGATTGCTCAGTCTGAAGCCGCCGGTCAAAAGTTTGCGCGGCGTTGGATGCATAATGCATGGGTAACCACAAGTGGCGAGAAGATGAGTAAGTCGCTGGGTAATTCTCTGATAGTTATGGAAGTTCTGAAGCGCGTGCGCGGCATCGAACTACGTTGGTATTTAGGAAGCGCCCATTATCGCTCGATGCTTGAGTTTTCTTTTGATGCGCTCGATGAGTCTGCAACTGCATTTCGAAGGATTGAGAATTTCTTAATCCGGGTTAAGGAACTAGAGGGTGAAATCGAAAAAGAAATCGCCCCAGAATTCAAAGCTGCCATGGATGATGATTTAGCTGTCCCGCAGGCGCTCGCCCATGTTTCAGAATGGCTAAGGGCGGGAAATACTGCTTTAAGTGAAGGGAAAAGCGCGCTAGCTAGTGCGAAAAAGATCCGCGGAGCGCTCGATATCTTGGGCTGCGACCCATTTGATCCCGCATTTGGTGAATCAGGAAATAAGAAGTTGGATAAGGCGGTAGATGGCTTGATTGCCTTGCTACTTGAACAACGAGAAGCAGCTCGAGTTCGTAAGGACTTCGCGGCCGCAGATGCAATCAGAGATCGAATAGCTGCAATGGGAATTTCAATTGAGGACACACCAAATGGACCGAGATGGAGCGTAAATTAAATGGCAAAGCAACCAAAGCGGCGCGCTCTTCGCGGCAAGGGACCGACACCGAGAGCTGAGAATCGACCAAACCATAAGAAATATCGTGGTGGTGAAGATAAGAAGCGACCCGATGTAAGAAGTGGCGATTCAAGACGTGACGATGGCAAACGAAGCGAGTTCGGCCGTAAGCGAGTAGAGCGCAAACGGATTGATAGTAAACGTGGTGATCGAAAGCGCGACTTTAGAAGAGAGCCGCGCGAACATCATGACACGATTGCCGGACGCAATGCTGTGGTTGAAGCGCTTCGAGCTGGACTTCCAGCAAAGGAATTAGTTGTCGCAATCGGTGTAGATATCGATGAGCGTCTAGAAGAGAGCGTAAAGCTCGCCCAGAAAATGGGCCTTGGTATCCGCGAAGTTGAACGGCGCCAAATTGAGAACATGACGGGGATTGCAAATCATCAAGGTATCGCTCTAGTCGCAAAACCATTCCAGTATTCCTCACAGAAAGAAATTTTTGCGAGAGCAAAAGAGCCCGCACTATTCGTTGCAGTTGATGGCGTTACCGATCCGCGAAATATCGGCGCGATTGCCCGAAGTGCAGCGGCATTTGGTGCTGATGGTTTGTTGATTCCAGAACGCCGAAATGCGCCTCTTACTGCAGCGGCTTGGAAATCATCTGCGGGAGCCGCCGCACGTCTACCAATTGCTCAAGTAACGAATCTGGTTCGCTCTATGCAGGATGCGAAGGAATTTGGATGTTTTATCGTAGGTCTCGATGGCGATGCAGATACCGCTGTGGAAGAGATAGAGATTGCTGACCAGCCGATTTATATGGTGGTCGGAAGTGAAGGACGTGGACTTTCTCGGTTAGTCCGTGAAAATTGCGATTTGTTAATCAAGATTCCGATGAGCAATACGGTGGAGTCACTAAATGCAAGTGTGGCGATGTCGATTGCTCTTTACGCAGTCGACCGGAAGCGACATGCAATATAAGAGATTTCTAGCGCTCGGCGATTCAATGACCGAAGGCATGTCCGATGAAGTCATCGCCGGAAATTATCGTGGTTGGGCAGATCGAGTAGCTGAAGTTGCTTCACAGAATTGGCCAGGATTTACATATGCAAATCTAGCGATTCGCGGGAAACTTGTAGGACAAGTGGTAAATGAACAGATACCACTTGCGAAGAAATTTGTGGAAGGCACTTCAACTTTAGTTTCGTTTCATGCCGGCGCTAATGATGTGATTCGACCTAAGTATGACCAGGCAAAAACTATCTCCATCTACAATCATGGCGTTGATGAAATAGTCCGCTCGGGTGCAACTTTGATGTTGTTCTGTGTTTTGGAAGATTCTGGTGCAAAGACACGGGCGGCCCAGATTTGGAAAGAGCGCTTTAAAGATTTCAATGAGAATGTAAGGCGCCGAGCGGCTGCTGTAGGTGCAATTCTCTTTGATCCAAACCCAGATGAATTCTGGCGCGATGAGCGCTTCATTCACGAAGATCGACTCCATTTAAATTCCGAAGGTCATCGAAGAGTGGCACAAGCTGTGCTTTCGAGGTTAGAGCTTCCGCATGACCCGGATTGGCGGACGCCACTTCCTAAAGCGGAGCCGATTACAGCTCTAGAGAAACTTCAAGTTGATCTGAATTGGTTCGGCAAATATGCAGTTCCGTGGATGGGAAGAAGGATTCGTCGCCGCTCTTCTGGTGATGGCCGGAGTGCGAAATATCCATCCCCAATTGAGTTTGGGGCTAGAAGCTAAGCGCAGTCCAGCTCCACTTATAAAGACCGGGCTTAATCCGATATTTATCTAAAGTATCAGGACCACAAGAAGCAGTACCAACACCGCGATGCGCTGCATCAATTGTCACGACAGTATTTCCAGATTTGTTTACAAAGACATTATGGGTGGCATCGGCTAAATCAGTAGAACGCATCGGAGTCACGGTAACCATTCTCGGTTTATCGAGTTGGAAATACAGTCCATGGTTTGTACGATTTGAGATTGAGAACCATCGAACTCCTATGTGACCACCATTTTCTTGCGGCTTGACGTAGGGAACATATTGATTAGCAACACTTGAGGACCAACGATGAACCTTTCCGATAGTGCGATCGGGCAT
>Ga0208004_1000494_pt1 | contig 15336 bp, 17 predicted proteins | sample DEB08_DNA_6_FD_184522 | JGI IMG/M metagenome (GOLD analysis project Ga0208004, IMG submission 184522) | Aqueous microbial communities from the Delaware River and Bay under freshwater to marine salinity gradient to study organic matter... | ecosystem: Environmental > Aquatic > Marine > Coastal ...
CTCATGGCCGGAACCCCGTTCACCAACCCGGACTGGGCCGAGGAGACAACCGAGCAGATCGACCGTCTCGTCGGAGTCGTCCGCGACCGGGTGACGAACAACATCATCACCGTCGTCCGCGCGGTCGTGTTCGGCCTTCTCGGCGCCCTCCTTGGCATCGCCATCGTCGTGATCGGCCTGATCCTCGCTACGCGGGGCCTCCAAGTGCTGATCTCCCTGGTGGTCTCCGATGAGCGCGCGGTGTACGTCAGTTACCTCCTCGTCGGCGTGATCCTCGTGGTGGGCGGTTCGGCCGCCATGCGACGACGCTTCGGCGCCTCCTGACCCCAAGGAGCACCATGTCCACTCCCCCCAGCGACGTCCGCCCGGTCATCATCATCGGATCGGGTCCGGCCGGACTCACCGCGGCGATCTACACCGCTCGCGCTTCGCTCTCGCCACTCGTCATCGAGGGAGAACCCTCCTCTACCAGCGACCAGCCCGGTGGCCAGTTGATGCTCACCACCGAGGTGGAGAACTTTCCCGGTTTCCCCGAGGGAATCATGGGTCCGGAACTCATGACGAACTTCAGGGCGCAAGCGGAGCGGTTCGGCGCGGAGTTCATCACCGAAAAAGTCACCCGAGTCGACTTCTCCGAGCGTCCGTTCCGCGTCTGGGTGCGCGATGACGAGTACCGGGCTGAATCAGTGATCGTCTCAACCGGAGCGCGATCACTCATGCTCGGGCTCGAGGCGGAACAGCGCCTCATCGGCCACGGGCTCTCCACCTGCGCCACCTGCGACGGTTTCTTCTTCCGAGGTCACGAGATCGCCGTCGTCGGCGGTGGGGACTCCGCCATCGAGGAAGCCACCTTCCTGACAAAGTTCGCCGACAAAGTCACGATCGTCCACCGACGCGACGAGTTCCGCGCCAGCAAGATCATGCAGCAACGCGCCTTCGACAACCCGAAGATCGAGATCCTTTGGAACCACACGGTCACCGAGATCAACGGGGCCGACAAGGTGGAGAGCATCGAGGTCACCGACACGACCAGCGGGGCGACCTCCACCCTCGCTGTCACCGGCGTGTTCATCGCGATCGGTCACCGCCCGAACACCGATCTCTTCACCGGTGTGCTCGATATGGACGAGACCGGCTATCTCGAGACGGTTCCGGGCTCGAGCCTCACCAACATCGAGGGTGTGTTCGCCTGCGGCGACGTGCAAGACCACACCTACCGACAGGCGATCACCGCTGCCGGATCCGGGTGCATGGCGGCGATCGACGCCGAGCGTTGGCTCGAGTCGCAGCACGGCTGAGACCGTCCGGACTCGTCACGACCGACGGGTCTAGGATCGTCCGTCGAAGCAAGGAGTGACATGGCGACCATCAACCTGACCACCAACACCTTCGATGAGACCATCGGCGGGTCGGCGCTCCCGATCGTCGTCGACTTCTGGGCTGAGTGGTGCGGGCCGTGCAAGCAGATCGCCCCCATCCTCGATCAGATCGCTGAAGAGCACTCAGGGCAGATAACGATCGCGAAGCTCAACGTGGATGAGCATCCCGATATCGCCATGCGGTATCAGGTGATGAGCATCCCCACGATGTTGCTGTTCTCCGGGGGCGATGTCCGTCGCCGGATCGTCGGCGCCAAGAGCAAGAGCGCCCTGCTCCAGGAGTTCGACGAATTCCTGAGCAGTTCCCACTGACCGCCGGGGCCGCGGGCGAGGCGGTCCGCGACCTCCAACGTCGACTCACCTCCCTCGGTCTGGCCGTCTCGAACGTGGAGCTCGGTCACTTCGGCGAGTCGACTGCCGCTGCTGTCGCCGAGTTTCAGCGCTCGAGACATCTCTCCGAGACCGGCGAATGCGACGCAGCGACCTGGTCGGCACTGGTGGAGGCCGGCTGGCGCCTCGGGGAGCGCCTACTGCAGTTAACCGCACCGAATCTCCGTGGGGACGACGTCGTCGACCTCCAAGGAAGCCTGACGCGCCTCGGCTTTGACTGCGGTCGCGTCGATGGGATCTTCGGCCCCGACACCATGCGAGCGCTCTGTGATTTTCAGAGGAACTCGGGCCTCCCGAGCGACGGGGTGTGCGGGAAAGACACGGTGGAGGCACTCGATCTGCTCCGACGTCAAAGCGGATCGGGACCGGGTGCTGTCGCTCTCCGAGAGCGCCTGTCACTCTCGAGCGGTGACCGCAACCTTGAGCACCTTCGGGTTGTTGTCGGCCAGTTCGGTGGTCTGAGCGCCCTTGCCCGCCAAGTCGTCTTGGCGCTTCGTCAGCGAAGCGCGACCGTGCTCGTTGCTGAGCAGGTGGATCCCGTCGAGCAAGCGGGAACCGCGAACCGTGGAGCGGCGCACGTCTACGTAGGTTTCGAAGCCTCCCTTCAAACTTGCTCGGTCATCCATCACTTCGCCGTCGAGGAGTTTGAGTCGGTCGCCGGCCGTGCTCTCGCCGAGCACATCTCGGCCGAAGCGACTCGGTCTCCCCTCCGACCAGGTGTCACCGGGGTTCGGATTCCGATTCTCCGTGAAACCGTGATGCCCGCGGTGCTCTGGCGGATCGGGCCGGTTGAGGCACTCACCCGATCCGCTCCGGAGATCACCCGCCATGTGGTCCGCGGGCTGGTTCGATGGACGGAGTTGGCTACTGAGAACTAGTGTTCTGCAAACGAACACTTGATCTGCTATGGTTCATGGTTATCCACAGGTTTCTCCACTTAGTGTGAATAAACCCAAAGTCGAGGTTCAGAACCCTCAACCTCGACCTGAACTCATCAGCGGTACTCACGGAAGCCGCCGAGCAGCCGATATTCGGTCAGGATCCGCCGATCATGGCGCGGTAAATCCGCTCAAGATCGGGGAGATCAGCGAAGTCAATCGTGACGCGACCGCGCTTCGCTGTCAGATTGATCGCCACTCGGGTCTCCAGCCGATCAGCCAGCAGTTTCTCCAACTCGAGGAGCCCCGGTGGACGCAGACGCGTCAGCGGCGCAAGACCGGCACCGTCGATCGGGTCCGGATCTGGACTGCCCCCGGATCCGGTCTCACCACGAACCGCTTCCTCAACAGCTCGAACCGACCACTTCTCCTTGACCGCCTGTTTGGCGAGGGCCTCCTGGCGACTCCGGTCGGGGGTGCCGAGGAGGGCTCGCGCATGTCCGGCGGTGAGTTGCCCGCTCTCGATCAACTGCTGCACCCCAGGCGGCAGAGAAAGAAGACGAATGGTGTTGGTGATACTCGCACGGCTCTTGCCGACCCGTGAGGCAACCGCGTCGTGGGTGAGGTTGAAGTCGTCAATCAGTTGTTGGTAGGCGATGGCTTCATCGATCGAGTTGAGGTTCTGCCGCTGGACGTTCTCGACGAGAGCCTGCTCTAGGGACGACAGATCATCGCCGGTCCGGACAATCGCAGAGATTGTCGACATTCCGGCGCGCTTCGAGGCCCGAAGCCGTCGCTCCCCCGCCACCAGTTCATAGCCCGACTCGGTCGGCCTCACAACGATCGACTGGATGAGACCGTTGTGCTTGATCGAGGCAGCCAACTCATCGAGGGCGTCCTCGTCAAAGGACCGTCGCGGTTGATACGGGTTGGTGCTGATCTGCTCAATCGGAAGCTCGGTGTAATACGGGGTGTCACCACGCTGGCCGAGCACCTCATCGACGTCCTTGGGGATGAGGGCGCTCAGCCCCCGAGCGGGCTTAGTGCTTCGTGGCATCATGAACCTCCTGTGCGATGTCGCGGTAAGCGATGGCCCCTCGAGACGACGGGTCATACAGCGTGATCGGCTGACCGTGGCGGGGGGCCTCGGACAGCCGCACATTCCTGGGAACGATGGTGCGCAGAACCTTGTCGCCGAAGTGCTCGCGAATGTCGGTGACCACTTCTTCGCTGAGTTTCGTCCTTGAGTCATACATGACACAGGCGATGGTTGAAATCTCGAGGGTCGGGTTGAGTCCGCTGGTTCGGATCCGGCCGACATTCGTGATCAGTTGCCCAACGCCCTCTAGTGCGAAGTATTCGCACTGGATTGGCAGCAGTACTTCGTCGGCTGCCGCTAGACCGTTCACCGAGAGCAGACCCAGGCTCGGAGGGCAGTCGATCAACACGTAGTCGTAGTCGTCGATAACGCTGTGAATCGCGTTTCGAAGCTGCAGTTCGCGATTGAAGGTCGATACAAGCTCGATCTCCGCCCCCGCCAGGTCGAGGCTCGCAGGCGCCACGAACAGGTTTCGTACGTCCGTCGGCTCAACACAATCCTCCATCGACACACCGTGAAGGAGGACGTGATACATCGAGTGCTCGAGCGACCGGGTGTCGATTCCAAGCCCGCTGGAGGCGTTTCCTTGAGGATCAAGATCAACGATGAGAGTCCTCAGGCCCATGTCGGCGAGTGCAGCGCCGGTGTTGATGGTTGTCGTCGTTTTCCCAACCCCACCCTTCTGGTTGGCGATAGCGATCACCCGTGGGAGTGTCCGAGTTTGGCCGACATCGGTGGGGGAGTTGGGGGCGTCACTCATGGTGTGTACATCCTGCCCGTTCGGTGTTGCATCGGCAAGCACCCAGTCGATGTTTCACGTGAAACCTTCGACCCTCACTTCAGGGCGCTGAAGTTGAGGCGATCAGCCCTCGAATGTTTCACGTGAAACCTTCACGCCGTGTCGGCCTGATCACTGGGATCGAGCGAGAGCCGCGATCCCATCCTCGACGGCAAGGAGCGTGAATTCGGGCCGGACAGTATCCCAGCGATCGCCACTCGACCCGGGCGGTTCAGATACGACCAGAAGTCCACCGGGCTTCAGATAGTGGGCTGCCGCGAGGGCCGTCTGCTCAGGTGATCCGAAGCTGCGCGCCGTCACGGCGTCGAAGTGGCCCGCCAGCTCACCGGACACTCGGTGAGATTCAGTATCGGCGCAGATGACTTCCAGCCGTGAGCCAAGATTCAGGCGAGCCACCTGACGCCGAAGAATGTCAGCGCGCTTCTCTCGACGCTCAATCAAGGTCATCTGAATCTCTGGTCGAAGCACAGCGACCACCAGGGCCGGCAATCCGCCACCGGATCCAAGGTCAAGGAGCGACACTGTTTCACGTGGAACCATCGCCGCGAACCGCTCGCAGTGGGTGATCTCCCGATCGAGATCAGTGGCCGAAATGACACCGAGGCGCTGCGCAATGCGCAACGCCTCGGTCAAGTCGTCCCGGTCGGGACTGTGGGAACCGGTCATTCGGCCCCTCCCTGAGTCACTCTGGGCTCACGAGAACCCGTCGGTCGGGGTCCTCTCCCTCAGATCGACTACTCACGCCGTCGATCTCAGCGAGGACGTCGTGGAGAACCTTTCGGTCAGCCGATGACATGGGATCAACCGCGACTGGCCGGCCGCTCTCCTTGACCCGCTCCGCAATCTGCTTCGCGAACGCCTCAAGGCTGGCCCGGCGACGCTCGCGGTACTTCGCGATGTCGACCCGGAGGTGGGTGTCGTGGTCACCGAGTCGCCGTTGAGCAGCCACCCGCACCAGATCCTGAATCGCGACCAGCGTGCGGCCTCCATGACCGACCATCAGGCCGAGTTCAGCGCCGTTCACAGTCACCTCGAGATCGGTGTCGTCGCGTTGCAGTTCGACGGTCGCCTCGAAGCCAAACGCCGAGGTGAGGCCCTCCATGAAGGAGACAGCGGCTTCGCCGACCAATGCCGGGTCAACGGGGTCGCCAGACCGCTCCTCCCGAGGCGGGCGGCGGTCTTGGGAACGTCCACCCGAGCGGCTGCGACCACCCGCCGAACGCTCTGACGCTCCAGACTTTTCCTGCTGCGCGTTGTCATCGGCGGGCTTCGCCTCATTCGAGCGCGGGGCCTTCCGATCGCGGCCCCGACGACGGTCAACTTTCGGTCGAACTTCAGCTGGCTTGACCCTCGCGCGGATCCGCGCCTCGCCTCTGGTCTTTCCAAAAAGGCCGTTCTTCGGCTCCTCCAGCACCTCGATGTCGACTTCGTCGACATCGACCCCGAGTCGGTCGAGCGCCTGCTCGGTCGCCTCCTCGATGGTCTTACCGGTTGTCTCCACCCATTCCATGGGTCCTCCATTCATGTCGTCGACGGTTGCCCGCCGGTCCTGAGATCTGTTGATTCAGCGTTTCCGACTGCCGCCGGGACGCTTGAGATCGGCCGTCTTCGACGGGCCACCCGAAGGACGACCGCCTCCGGTTCGCTTCGAGGGCGTCGGCTTCGCTCCCCCTGACGACCGGGGACTTGGGCGTCCCTTGTCCGCGGAGGGTGCTTTCTTCGACGACGTCTTCGACGGCTTCTCTTCATCGGCCTTGCCACCACCAGAGAGATCCCGTTTGGCTTGGGCCAGCAGTCCGCCTCCACCATCGGCTTTCGAGAGCTCCCGCGCCTTCACGCTGGCTGCCTGGGCCTGTCGACCAAGGGACTCATCGCCGGCATAGAACCGTCGGGTGATATAGGCCTGAACAAGGATTCTCAAGACCGACTGGATGATGTAATAGACGACGAGGCCGAGCAGGAAGAAGATCTGGAAGACGGCGAAGAACACCGGCAGGTACTGCATCAGTTTCTGCTGGGTCTCCGACATCGTCGGGCTGATCGTGGCCCGGGCAGCGACCATCCGCTGCTGGAAGAAGTAGAGGAGCCCGAGGATCGCCACGAGTCCCGCATAGAGCAGACCTCGCCCGAAGTTCTCCCCGAGCATGATCTGCGCCGACTTGGAGAGGTCGAGTCCCCACGAGTTCATCTCGGTCTGCCGGACGAGCGAGAGGTACATCTCCGACGAGGTCGACAGGTAGCGGGGAAGGAAGCCAATGGTCTGCTCCTGTGCTCCAACGGAGGCGAGAACCGCTCGAGCAATCCGCTCGTTGTCTCCCGTTGGGACATAGGTCGCGTCGTGAAGGATGCGGAACATCACGATGAAGACCGGCATCTGGGCGAGTAGGGGCAGGCAGGAGGCCATCGGGTTGACCTTGTGCTCTTGGTAGAGCTTCATCATCTCCTCGTTGAGCTTCTGCCGATCGGAGCGGTACTCCGTCTGCAGGCGCCGCATCTCTGGGGCGAGACGCTGCATCTCAAGCATCCCCTTGGTGCTCTTCAGCGTAAGCGGGGTGACGATGGCCATCACGATGACCGCGGTGAGAGAAATCGCGACGAAGTAACTGCCGGTCGCGCCGTAGAGCCAGTTGAGGACGGCCGCCGGGCCCTCGAAGAAGAACGCCAGGGTCATAGTCATGTCAGCTCCACGTGGTGTGAGTGGTCATGCGGTTCGGGGACTGGATCGAAACCCGAGGGTCCGAACGGTCGACACCGCAGGAGCCGTCGGATTGTTAGCCACAGCCCTCGACCAGAGCCGTGGGATTCGAGTGCCTCAAGGGCGTAGTTCGAACAGGACGGCGTGAACCGGCAGGGCGATGGCCGCCACTGGAAGGCGCGCTGGTACCAGAGCACCATCGAGATCAGGCGTTGCTGCATCGTTCGGCCTTCTCGAGCAGTTCCTCGACCTCGCTCTCGATCACTACGTAGCGAGAAGGGAACGTTTGTGCGTTCATCGAACGTGTGATCCCCACGAGGTATCGCCCGGGGCTCAGAGGATTCGACGCATGACGCGCGAGGATCGCGGAACGAAGTTGACGACGGGCCCGATTGCGGTGCACGGCCGAGCCAAACCCGCGGCCGATGGCGAATGCCAAACGAGGGGTTGGGATCGTGTCGTCGGGGGAGTGCGTACACCAGAGCAACTCCGTGCGGACCCGCCGTCCAGAGGACAGCAGAGAGAACTCGCGGCGGGTTCGGACGCGATGGATCAAGCCGAGAGCCGCGCGCGGCCCTTAGCGCGGCGGGACTTGAGGACCGCGCGGCCGGCTCGGGTGCTCATGCGGGCACGGAAACCGTGCTTCTTCGCGCGACGGTGAGCGTTGGGTTGAAATGTGCGCTTCATATGGTTGCGTTCTCCTGGGTTCCCGGACCATCCCCGTAGCGGGAACCGACCGTGTGTCGTGACGGTTGGCGATGCAGGCCAGACCGTCGCCCAAGGCTACGGCGCGGGGGCCGTTGAGCACAACACGGCCCTGATTTCATGCCCTGAACTGGGGGTTTTCCACAGGTGCTGCGGGGTGCTAGTTTCGCCTGTCCGTCGCGTCGGCAGGAGTTCCTCAAATCCGAGCTCCACCCGGTCCGATCGAGGGGAACGACCTCGGGGTTTCACGAGGTCACATGGTTGTCCACACCTGTGGATATGTGTGTGGAGAGTTACATCGTTGTAGTCAATTCGGACGCAGAGTTCGAAAACCGCAGGTCAGAGCGGTCGTGATCGAGAGGTAGAGGGAAGACGTGGGGCTCTTGGTGGTCGAGCAGGAAAGTTTGTGGGAATCGGTGGTCCGAGTTCTCCGCGAGCAGTTGAACGAGGCCGTGTGGTTCTCCACCTTCGCCGATGCCGTGCCCGTCGACTGTGACGACATGCGTTTCGTGCTCCAGGTGCCGAATTCTTTGGCGCGCGAGCGAATTCAGTCCCGCTATCTCCAGCTCGTCAACGAGGCCTTGGCGGAAGTCGGCCACCCCGAACTCGAGCTCGAGGTCGTCATCGCTCCGGAAGACACCGAGGTTGACGCACCGCGATTGGAACACACCGACGCCGAGATCTCGATCGTGGTTGGTTCGGAGCGAGATGCCGCAGCGGACGCGGGTCTCAACCCTCGCTACGGCTTCGACACGTTCGTGAAGGGAGCGTCGAACCAATTCGCCCTCGCCGCAGCGCAGCGCGTCGCGGAAACTCCAGCGAGGTCGTACAACCCGCTGTTCGTGTACGGGTCAGCGGGTCTCGGGAAAACCCACCTGCTACATGCGATTGGCCACTACGTCCTCCATCACTACCGCCACTACGTCGTCCGATACGTCTCCACCGAGTCGTTCATGAACGAGTACGTCGACGCCATCCGATCAAACTCGATGGCCGGCCTGCGCCGTCGCTACCGCGAGGTGGACGTGCTCTTGATCGACGATGTCCAGTTCCTTGAAGGCAAAGAGGGACTCCAAGAGGAGTTCTTCCACACGTTCAACTCGCTTCACGGCGCCAACAAGCAGATCGTTCTCTCCAGCGACCGTATGCCCGACGCCATTCCCACACTCGAGGAGCGTCTGCGTGGACGGTTCAAGTGGGGTCTCATCACGGATATCCAACCCCCCGACCTCGAGACCCGCCTCGCCATTCTTCGAAACAAGTCAGAGCGGGACCGCGTCGAGGTACCGGCCGAGACCCTGGAGTTCATCGCGTCGAATATCTCGACCAACATCCGCGAGCTCGAGGGCGCTCTCATCCGTGTGACCGCCTTCGCGAGCCTTCACGACCGCCCGATCACCACCGAACTCGCGCAGAACCTGCTGTCCGACCTGTTATCGGACACGGTGCAGCGTCCGCGCACCGACATGCAGTTGCTCGAGGAGATCGCGGAGATCCTTGGGTTTGAGGTGGATGCGTTGCGGGGCAAGTCCCGTCAGCGGCCGCTCGTTACTGCTCGCCAGATCGCCATGTATGTCTTCCGAGATCTCACCGACCTGAGTTATCCGAGCATCGCGAGGCTGTTCGGCGGCCGCGATCACACAACGGTCATCCACGCGGTCGAGAAGATCCAGCGTCAAATGGGTGAGCGCAAGCAGATCTACGAGCAGGTCACCGACCTGCTCCAGAGGCTCAAATCGTGAGCCGTTGGTTTCCCACAGGCGCTGTGGATGGAGCAGTGAACGCAGTGTGGACGTCCGGTGAACAACCCACAGGTATCCACAGAACGACAGACGTGTCATCCATTCGCGGGGGACAACGGTCGCACAACCTGTGTGGTCGATTTCACTCCGCACGCTGGGACGATGCCCCGCTGTCCCCAATCCACAACACCTACTATCGCTACTGGTCTTTGAACATCCCGGAAGGGGAGAAGGGCGGCATCTGTGAAGTTTCGTTGTGAGCGAGAGATCCTGGCTGACGTTCTGGCCACCGCGAGTCGCGGCGCGACTAACTCTGGTGGTACCTCCCCGGTGCTCTCTGGCGTACGACTTGACGTCGCCGACGGGGTACTCACGGTTACTGGCACCGATCTTGAGTTGACCATCCGGGCCTCAGTTCCGGTCGGGTCGGACTCCACAGGTTCAGCGGTTGTGCCTGCGCGCCTCACCGCCGACATTGTGAAGTCGCTGCCAGCCGGCAGTGTCGAGGTTGAGTTGACCGACGAGCAGATGATGATTCGCGCGCAGCGAAGTGAATTCTCAGTCCGGCCACTCGCGCTCGCGGACTACCCGACGCTTGGGGAGCCCTCCACCGAACCGTTCACTGTTCCCGCCGCTGATATGGCTGACGCCCTTCGTCAGGTGGTCCGAGCCGCCAGTCCCGACGAGGGTCGAGTCGTGCTCACCGGCGTGCTGATCGCCGCGGATGATGACGGTGTGAAGCTGGCGGCGACCGACTCCTACCGGCTCGCGGTTCGCGATCTTCCGCAGGGATCCCTCATGAGATCGGGTGATCAGGTATTGGTGCCGGCCCGGGCCCTCAACGAGGTGCAACGACTGCTCGGAAGCGCTGAGGAGATGCGAGTCCACCTCGGGGAACTCGACGCGGTCTTCGAAATCGGGGACGTGCGCATCACCACGCGGCTCATCAAGGGTGACTACCCGAACTACCGAAACCTGATTCCCGCCTCCTATCCGAACACGGTGACCGTTGGTCGAGACGCGCTTCTCGAGGCCTTGCGCCGCGTCAGGATTCTCGCTCAAGGGACGACACCGGTTCGGTTGTTGCTCGGCGCCGATCAACTGCAGTTGTCAGCAATCACCACCGATGTTGGCGAGGCGAGTGAGCATCTCGACGCTTCGTATTCCGGCGATGAGATGACTGTCGCCTTCAACCCCGAATATCTCGCGGCAGGGGTCGATGCGGTCGCAGGTGACGAAGTCGTGATCGCGGTCATCGATCCGATGAAACCCGCGGTGCTCCGCGGAGCGGGACACGACGAGTACCTCTACCTCCTCATGCCTGTCCGGGTTCCCTGAGCTCCGTGCTCGTCGACTCCGTCGAACTCGTCGACTTTCGGAACTACGCCGAACTCAGCATTTCATTGACCGCGGGCACCACCGCGATCCTCGGGCGGAACGGACAAGGAAAGACGAACCTCGCCGAGGCGATCTCGTTCCTCGCGACGCTTGAGAGCTTCCGTGGAGCGCCGAACGAGGCGCTCGTTCGGAGGGGGGCGGATCGCGCCTATGTGCGCGCCGAAGTGGTCGACGACGATGGCCGGCGTTCTCTCATCGAGTGTGAGATCGCTCGAAGTGGGCCAAGTCGTGTCCAGGTGAACCGTCAGCGCCTGCCTCGAACTCGGGATTTGCTCGGTGTGATCCGGACCTCGGTGTTCTCCCCCGATGATCTCGTGCTGGTGAAAGGGTCTCCGGGTGAACGCCGCCGGTTTCTCGATGTGACGCTGACCGCGCTCGCGACCCGCAACGACGCGCTGCGTCGAGACCTCGACCGTGCGATTCGACAACGCAATGTGCTCCTCAAGCAGTCCGGAGGCCGGCTTGATGAGGCAACTGCGGTGACGCTCGATGTGTGGGATGGGCGAATGGCGGAACTTGGGGATCGCATGGGAGTCGAGCGTGACGAGCTGATCGAACGGTTGCAACCGCTCGTGGCTGAGGCGTACTCACGGCTGGCTGGGGTCGAGGTGGAAGTGAGCCTCGACTACGACCCGGAGTGGCGGCGAATTGGCTTGGGCGAGGCGCTCGCTCGGTCACGCCAGGATGATCTTCGTCGCGGTGTCTCCACCGTTGGGCCACATCGAGACGACGTTGAACTGTCTCTTGCCAACATGCCGGCTCGTACCCATGCCTCGCAGGGGGAGCAGCGGACGTTGGCGCTCGCCCTGCGCTTGGCCGCCCACCGACTGGTCGCGGAGCGTGTGGGCTCCACTCCGATCCTTGTGCTCGACGATGTCCTTTCTGAACTCGATGACGGCCGCGCGACGGCGCTTCTGGCAGATCTGCCGGCCGGGCAGATCGTGATCACCTCAGCGTCGCCGCTTCCCGAAGCCGCTCGGCCAGAACGGTTGATCCACATAGCCGAGGGGGCGGTCACCAGTGGCGGGTGAGAGGGATACCGTCGGCCACGTGGACGACGAACTCACCCCGTTGTCGGAGTCCCTCGATCGCGTTCTCAAGGGCCTGCGTGGTCCTGATCGTCGTCAGGTTGGAGGCCTCTTCGGCCGGTGGGAGGAGATCGTCGGTGACCTTGTCGCGCGGCACGTGCGACCGGTTCGCCTTGAAGACCGCGTGCTCATGGTGGAGGTTGACGAGCCGGCCTGGGCCACACAGTTTGAATTCCTCAGCGGGCAGGTGGTGGATCGTCTCCGATCCGAGGTCGGCGTTGATGTCGATCGGGTAGAGACACGCGTCGCCCGTCGAAGGCGGCAGCCGTCGAACGGTGACGGGGCATGATGGGGCGATGAGCGAGCTGAGCACCAGAATTCGTAGTGATCTCACCGAGGCGATGAAAGCGCGTGATGAGGTCACGGTGTCGACGCTCAGGATGGTGATCTCAGCGATTTCGACGGCCTCGGTCGCCGGTGACAGCGCCGTCGAACTCTCGGATGAGCAGATCATCGACGTGCTTCGCTCTGAGGGGAAGCGACGCACCGAAGCCGCGGAGGTCTTCCAAGAGGCTGGTCGAGCCGATCGCGCGGAGGCCGAACGAGCGGAACTCGCGGTGATCGAGCGCTATCTCCCAGCGGCGATGGATGATGCTGAATTAGTGGCGATCGTGGCCGAGGAGGTGGCCAAGGTGGTCGCCACTGGCGCGTCCGGAGGACGGGCCATGGGGGAGAGCGTCAAGGCGGTTCGAGCACGCGTTGGATCGGGTGCCGATGGGGCGCGAGTGGCGGCCGCGGTGAAGGCCGAATTGGGCCTCTGAGCCCCACTTGAACTCGGTTGTCCGCGGGTCTGAGCGCGGCCTCTCAAGTGTCCTCGGACAGGTGTCACACCCGCGTCGATTGCCCAGACCACGCAACACCCAACTGGTAGTCTGATCAGGTATTTCCCGGCTCAGTGAGGCTCCGGAAGCGCCCCGTTCAGAGCGTTCGGCCACACCTTCGGGAGAGATCACCGAAACCTTGACCCTGCCACCACTACGACCGACCAGCGAACCACCGAACACGAGGTAACGAGTGTCCACTGACACCACCCAACCGACCACCGACTATGGCGCGAAGGACATCCAGGTCCTCGAGGGTCTCGACCCGGTTCGCAAGCGTCCCGGCATGTACATCGGGTCGACTGGGCTGGCTGGCCTCCATCACCTGATCTGGGAGGTTGTCGACAACTCCGTCGATGAGGCGATGGCCGGTTTCTGCTCGAGTATCCGGGTTGTCCTTCTGGCCGACGGCGGTTGTCGCGTCGAAGACGATGGTCGTGGCATCCCCGTCGACCCGTATCCCTCCGGCCCGCACAAAGGCAAGAGCGCCGCTGAGGTGGTGCTCACCGTCCTCCATGCGGGGGGCAAGTTCGGCGGCGATGGCTACAAGGTCTCCGGGGGTCTGCACGGGGTCGGCGTCAGCGTGGTCAATGCCCTAAGTGAGCGCCTCATGATCGAGATCGACCGCGACGGCAAGCGCTACACCCAGGAGTACACCAAGGGTGGCAAGCCGAGCGGGAAGATGAAGCAGTCGGGCGACACCCCGAAGCGCGGGCGCAATACCGGCACCTCAGTCACGTTCTGGCCTGATCCAGTGATCTTCCAGGCTGAAGGCACCGAGTTCGTCGCCAGAACGGTGCTCGACCGCCTCCAGATCATGGCCTTCCTCAATCGCGGCCTTGAGATCGTGTTTATCGATGAACGGGAGGGGCGTCAGCAGGAGGTCACCTTCCAGTACAAGGGCGGTCTCGTTGACTTCGTGAAGCACCTCAACTCCTCCAAGGAACCACTGTTCTCCAAGGTGTGCCAGTTTGAGGACGCTGACGACGATGGCCAGATGCTCGACATCGCGGTGCAGTGGAACACCGGCTACCACGAGGGAATCCACGGCTACGCCAATGGCATCTCGACGATCGAGGGCGGTATGCACGTCGAGGGGTTCCGCACAGCCCTCACCTCAGTGGTCAACAAGTACGCGCGAGGCAAGAACCTCCTCAAAGAGAAAGACGACAACCTCACCGGCGAAGACATCCGCGAGGGCCTGACGGCAATCGTGTCGGTGAAGTTGCGTGAGCCGCAGTTCGAAGGCCAGACCAAGGCGAAACTCGGCAACGTCCCGATGCGGTCCTTCGTGCAGAAGGCGACCAACGAGCGCCTTGCCGAATGGCTCGACGAGAATCCGACCGAGGCCAACAAGGTCGTCAAGAAGGCCATTGCGGCTGCTCAAGCCCGCGTCGCCGCGAAGAAGGCTCGCGAGACCGTTCGTCGCAAGACGGCTCTGTCCGGCGCCGGCATGCCTGACAAGTTGAAGGACTGCACCTCACGGAACGCCGACGAGAGCGAGATCTTCATCGTCGAGGGCGACTCCGCCGGTGGCACGGCCATCGACGCCCGCGATCCTCGTACGCAGGCGATCCTCCCGATTCGGGGCAAGATCCTCAACGTCGAACGAGCCCGCATCGACAAGATGCTGAAGAACAATGAGATTCAGGCGCTAATCACCGCGATCGGCGCCGGTGTCGGTGAGGACTTCGACGTCTCAAAGGCTAGGTACCACAAGGTGATCGCGCTGTGCGATGCCGATGTGGATGGCAGTCACATCCGCACCCTGCTCCTCACGTTCTTCTTCCGCCAGATGCGCGACATGGTCGAGGCGGGCTACGTCTACATCGCCCAGCCACCGCTCTACTCCACTGAGGTCGGCAAGGAGAAGGTGTACCTGAAGGATGAGGCCGCCAAGGATCGTTTCCTGGCCGAGCGTCCCAACCACCGCAAAGAGTTCCAGCGCCTCAAAGGTCTCGGTGAGATGGACTGGCAGGAGCTTCGCGACACGACCATGAATCCGGAGACCCGCACCTTGTTGCAGGTGACGGTCGCCGAGGCGGCCGAGGCCGACATGATCATGAGCGTGCTCATGGGTGACGACGTCGAGAGCCGCCGCAACTTCATCACCACCAATGCCCGAGACGTAAGGAACCTGGACTTCTGATGAGCGACGACACGATCACCCCCGATGAGGAGCGCGTCCCGGTGCAGCCGATCGCGCTCCAGGACGAGATGGAGAACTCGTTCCTCGACTACGCGATGTCGGTCATCATGTCGCGCGCTCTCCCTGATGTCCGCGACGGTCTCAAGCCGGTGCACCGCCGGATCATTTGGGACATGGAGCAGCAGGGCTTCCG
>Ga0208004_1000497_pt1 | contig 15301 bp, 18 predicted proteins | sample DEB08_DNA_6_FD_184522 | JGI IMG/M metagenome (GOLD analysis project Ga0208004, IMG submission 184522) | Aqueous microbial communities from the Delaware River and Bay under freshwater to marine salinity gradient to study organic matter... | ecosystem: Environmental > Aquatic > Marine > Coastal ...
ATTAAACCAAGCAAGGTTAAGTTACGCCCTAGGTGAGTAGCGCTTTTATGGTTTCAGCAATTGAATACGCTTCCGTCGAAGATCTTGTGGGCGGCACCCCTCTTGTCCGTCTCAAGCGACTGCCCGGTGACACCTCTAATATTATTCTCGGCAAGCTGGAGGGAAATAATCCTGCGGGGTCCGTCAAGGATCGTGCCGCTTTGAGTATGATCACTCAGGCCGAAGCGGAGGGCAGGATTGCGCCGGGGGATACGCTGATAGAGGCCACCAGCGGGAATACGGGCATTGCGTTGGCGATGGCGGCGGCGGTCAAGGGGTATCGACTGCGGTTGATTATGCCCGCCAACCAGAGTGAGGAGCGCAAAGGCGCCATGCGGGCTTATGGTGCTGAACTTGTCGACGTCTCGGCGGATGAGGGTATGGAAGGCGCGCGCGATTTAGCCTTAGCCATGGAGGCACGAGGCGAGGGGCTTGTTCTGAATCAGTTTGCCAATCCTGACAACCCTGCGGGTCATTTCGCTTCGACGGGACCGGAGATATGGCAGCAGACGGGTGGGCGAGTGACCCATTTTGTCTCCTCAATGGGCACCACTGGCACCATTATGGGGGTGTCGCGCTATTTAAAAGAGGCGAATCCGGCTATTCAGATTATTGGTTTGCAGCCAGTGGAAGGTTCTCAGATTCCGGGTATCCGACGATGGCCGGCCGCTTATCTGCCCAAGATTTTCGATGCCCGGCGGGTAGATCGCGTGATGGATATCAGCCAGAAAGAGTCTGAGCATATGATGCGCCGTTTGGCGCGCGAGGAGGGAATTTTTGCCGGCGTGTCCTCAGGTGGCGCTGTCGCGGCCGCGTTGCGACTGAATCGGGAGGTCGAGAACGCAACTATCGTCGCGATTATCTGCGATCGAGGCGACCGGTATCTGTCCACGGGTGTATTTGATGCCGAGGGTCAGGACAAGTGATGAATGCCGGTTTTACTGCCTGCGGTCGCAATTATGGAGGCTGAGACTGCAGTGGCTGCCAACGCCATGGCGAAGTTGCTCGATGTTATGTCACGTTTACGTGACCCCGAGTACGGCTGTCCCTGGGATCTCCAGCAAGACTTTAAATCAATTGTGACCTTCACCGTTGAAGAGACCTATGAACTGGCGGATGCGATTGAAGCCGAGAATTTTGAGCAGATCCGTGAAGAGTTGGGTGACGTACTGTTTCAAGTAGTTTTTTACGCGCAGTTGGCGTCAGAGCAAAACCGCTTCGATTTTGATGATGTTGTTGCAGGTATCACTAGCAAGCTTATCAGAAGGCACCCCCACGTCTTTTCCAATAACAGCGAGGCCGTTACCAGCGAGGCAGAGGTAAAGGAAAACTGGGAGCGGTTTAAGCAATCGGAGCGAGAGCAGAAAAAGCAAAGTGCGATTCTGGATGATGTACCGCGCGCGCTACCCGCGCTTTCAAGGGCACAGAAGTTACAGAAGCGCGCCGCTCGGGTTGGGTTCGATTGGCTCGGTGCGGAAGGGGTGTGGGCAAAGATTGATGAAGAAGTGAGCGAGCTCCGGGAGGCGATCGTCTCACAGAATGACAGTCACATTGAGGCAGAGTTGGGAGATGTGCTCATCGCTGTCGTGAACCTGGCGAGGCACTTGGGCGTTGATGCGGAGTCGGCGACGAGACGCGCTAACAGTCGTTTTGAAAATCGCTTTAGGGTGATGGAGCAGGCGGCGCTGGAAGAGGGGAGCTCCTTGAAAGATGAAACCCTTGAGCAGCTCGAAAAACGTTGGCAAGAGGCGAAAGCGCATCTAGCGGCTGGCTGAGCTTGCGACTTAGAGCCAGCGTGTGTAGCGTAGCGCAAGTCATCTGGTCATCTCCTAATTAAACAAAAAAGAGAATCGTCCCTATGCGTATTATTCTTCTCGGCCCGCCGGGCGCAGGTAAGGGCACGCAAGCCCAGTTCATCTGCCAGCAGTTCGCAATTCCGCAAATTTCTACTGGCGACATGCTGAGGGCAGCGGTCGCCGCAGGTTCTGAATTAGGTCGTCAAGCCAAGGCGATCATGGATGCGGGAGGATTGGTATCTGACGACATTATTATTGCCCTGGTGAAAGAGCGATTGTTGGATGCGGACTGCGCGCAGGGGTGTTTGTTCGATGGTTTCCCCCGCACTTTGGTGCAAGCGCAGGCAATGATCGATGAGCAAATCGCTATTGATTACGTTCTGGAAATAGCGGTCTCCGACGACGAGATTATTAAACGTTTGAGTGGGCGGCGCGTTCATCCGGGTTCAGGGCGTGTCTATCACGTTGATTACAACCCTCCACGCCAATCTGGTCTGGACAATGAGACGGGTGAGCCGTTAGTGCAGCGCGATGATGACCGTGAGGAGACGGTGAGGAATCGCTTGGGTGTGTACCACGACCAAACTCGGCCCCTGGTAGATTTTTATCGTAACGCTGATGCCGTGAAGTATCACAAGCTCGACGGTGTGGGAGCGGTCGATGAGATCACTCAGGCGATTTTGCGCGTGTTAAGTGCGTAAGTAATTATCACCAGTATGCTTGTCAATAAATATAAAGCTTGATAGCGTTCAACTCGAGGCTGGGCACATTAGGAGGGACTTATGGCCGCTGCGAAGAAAGCAACAAAGAAAAAACCTGCTGCAAAGAAAAAAGTAGCAGCAAAGAAGAAGGCACCTGCCAAGAAGAAGGCGGCTGCTAAGAAGGCGCCTGCCAAGAAGAAGGCAGCCGCTAAGAAGGCGCCTGCCAAGAAGAAGGCAGCTGCTAAGAAGAAAGCACCTGCTAAGAAGAAGGCAGCTGCTAAGAAGAAAGCACCTGCTAAGAAGAAAGCACCTGCTAAGAAGAAGGCAGCTGCTAAGAAGAAAGCACCTGCCAAGAAGAAGGCAGCTGCTAAGAAGGCACCTGCTAAGAAGAAGGCACCTGCTAAGAAGAAGGCACCTGCTAAGAAGGCGCCCGCAAAGAAGAAGGCTGCCAAGAAGAAGTAATCATTGGCGCGTCACGTTTGGGAGTGATGTGCGTAATAAAGCCGGCTCAATGCCGGCTTTTTTTTGCCCAATGTTTTGTTTCATTTGCGCGTTCGAGCCTTTCTCCATTTGGAGGGAGACACGCCACACCACTGCAGAAAGGCGCGACGAAAGTTAGAGGCGTCACTAAATCCAAGGGTGTGCGCAATGCCCGCGATTCCCAAGTCAGACTGCGAGAGTAAATTCTTGGCGTGCTGTAATCGAGTTTGATCCAAGAGCGTCTGAAAAGAGGAGCCTTCAGTGTCGAGGCGTCTACGGTAGGTGCGTGTGCTCATGTTAAACATCGCCGCGATCTGTTTTAACTGTGGATACTGCCCCTCAAGCTTGTTGAGAATGGTCAGAGTTTGCTCGGTGCAGCTCGCGTCTTCAGAGAGATGCGCCATCAAGCGAGCGCATTCGTTTTCGTAGACCGTGCGAAGCGTGCGATTTGACGTGGAGAGGGGAGTGAGGATGTCACGCTTTGAAAAGCTCAACCGCGCTCGCTCGCTGGAGAATGTTATGTCGTCGCCGAAGATCTTGAGGTAGGCAGCAATATCGTTCGGTCTGCCGAAGGGCAGTTCGACTTCACACTCGAGGGATCGTGCCTCTAGTAAATCCGCCGCCGTCTTTTGAATGCCTGAAAAAATCGCCTGATAGGTGAATGGCATCGTGTGATCAGATCCATTCAAGTGCAGGGTCACGCCAGTGCGTCCCCGATCTAAATCGTCGTAAACCGAAAGCTGAGTGCGGCTGCCAATAAGCAGGGGTGCGTATTGAAGGAGCAGTTGCAGTACCTCGAGCAGGTTGGAGCAGGCGAGAAATGCTTGGCCAATGATGGCATGGGCGCCGAGATTTAACTGTTGACCCAAAAGCAGGCCAAGTGTCGGGTCGGGGATGAGGCTGAGGGTGTTTGCAATCACACGGTCTGCCTCCCCCTCATTGACTCTTGCGCCAAGGTGCTGCAGCGAGTCGAGCGTGAGGGAAGTCCCCTCGCACAATTGGTCAATGGAATAGCCTCGATCCGCCGCTAGCGAGATGAGTATGAGGAGATATTGACTTGGGATTGACGATTGCACGGGCTTATTTGGCCACATTTGACTATTATTTGGCAACGGATCACCTTGAGCCATAAAGCCACACGGAGCAAGATGAGGAAAACGAAGGAGGCTACCCATGAATATTGCATGGAGCGATAACACGCCACGAAAGATTCAACACTTCGCGAATCCCGACTACCCGCGGGAGAATCCCGACTTGGAAGATGTGCTCACCAGTGCGGACGTCGACCATGTTGCGCAAATTTTTCAAACACCGCTGACGGGCGCCTATAACTGGGATTATTCCGTACAGGACGACCGGATTAAAAAGCTTTACGAGCTAGGTAAGCAACTCAACTGGGATCCTCAGATAGACGTCGATTGGGATCGTCCCTGGCCGGAAGAAGAGCGCGCGGCTGAAATGATGAACCTCCACGACTATCCGCCTTATCTCGCGCTGTCCGACAAAGAGCGCGACGAGTTTTGGTTGCACATGAATGCTTGGAGTTTGTCGCAGTTCTTGCATGGGGAGCAGGGCGCGCTTTTGGTCGCCAGCCAACTGTGCTCCTGCGCCCCGACGTTTAACGCGAAGCTTTATGCGGCGTCGCAAACATTTGACGAGGCCCGGCATGTAGAGGTCTTCAATCAATATATTCAGAAGCGCATCGGGTTAATGTACCCAATCAATACCCATCTCAATAGCATTATCGACAAGATCCTAACGGACCCTCGATGGGACCTTAAGTTCATTGGTATGCAAATCGTGATCGAGGGGCTAGCGCTCTCGGCTTTCAATACAACTCGCGAAACGACTCCAGATCCCGTGTTGAAAGATATCGTCTATCTTGTCACGCGCGATGAGGCGCGACATGTCACCTTTGGCGTCAACTATCTCGAGGAATACGTCAAGACATTGACCGATGAAGAGCGAGAGGAGCGGGCTTTATTCGCTTTTGAGGCCTGCGCGATCAGCCGAGAAAGGTTGGTGGCGACCGACGTGTTTAGGCATTTTGGTTGGGATGTAGAGGAGAGTCGCAAAAAAGTGCTCGACGGTTTTGTCATGTCGACCTTCCGCAACTTGCTCTTTCAGCGTGTTGTACCCAACTTGCGGCGCATTGGACTGTTGACTGACAGTATTCGCCCGCGCTTTGAGGAGCTGGGCATTCTCGAATACGAGGCGATGACAGATGATGGTGATATTGATTGGGTAAAGCTCGAAAGACCGCTCGATACCACTGAAGCACAGAGCCACGAGCAGAGTATGCTTGCTGCATTTCACGAGGCTTTTGAGGCAAGCCAAGCTGCCAGCGCCTGAATCATCAAGTCACGCCACACGGACTGTTGCGCTGGTGTTTGTTACAGTCGGCGTCCTGAGTAACAGAGAAGCTTTGAGGAAGGCGTAAATTATGACCGTGGTCACTTTTGTTCAGCATGATGGTGCAGAAAGAATGGTTGATGGCGACGTGGGCTTGTCTCTCATGGAGACGGCGCTAAAGCACGATGTCCCGGGTATAGACGCGGATTGCGGCGGCGGTGCTATTTGTGGCACCTGCCACTGTTTTGTTGAGGTATCCGGTGAGCTTACTGCCCCCGACGCCCAAGAAACCGCGATGCTGGGATTGAGGCCCGACCGAGCCGAAAATTCTCGCCTGGCGTGCCAAATTGTTATCAGCGAGGGAATGGCGGATATCAAAGTCCGGTTGCCCGAGTTTCAAATGTAGCGCCGTGTCTAAACCTCCCGCAACATATCGGAAAAGGTAATTACGATGAATATGCCTGCAGTAGGTAACGCACCGGACTATAGTGCCTTGCCGCTAACAGATCTTGATATCTCTGATCCGCGCATGTTCCAGTTTGATTACTGGCATGGCTTGTTTGCGAGGTTGAGAGCAGAGGCGCCGGTACATTTTCAGCCGAGCAGCCCCGCCGGCCCGTTTTGGTCTGTCACGCGTTATGAAGACATTGTGGCAATCGAACGGAATACCGAGGTGTTCTCTTCAGAGCCCTCAATTGCAATTCTTGATCCTGAGCCGGATATGATCCTGAAGATGTTCATCGCGATGGACCCGCCGGAGCACGACGATCAGCGCCGCGCGGTGCACCATGTTGTAGCGCCGCGGAATCTCAAGGAATTCGAAGGGCTTATTCGCGAACGCACAGCGGCGGTGCTCGATGAGCTGCCAGAGAATGAACCCTTCGACTGGGTGACTTCAGTCAGCCGGGATTTGACCACCAAGATGCTCGCGACCTTATTTGATTATCCCTGGGAGGAGCGAAACAATCTCACCGATTGGTCAGACATGTTCACCAATGACGAGAGAATCACCGCGGGGGAGGGCGTGCCTCGGGACGTGATCATAGAGCACATGACCGCCTGTCTGCAGCGTTTTACCGAGCTCTGGCATGAACGCAAGGGAGACGGCAAAGAAGCTTTTGATCTCATCCGAATGCTGCAGGCGGATCCCAACACCGCCAATATGGTGGATGACCCGCTGACTTACATGGGAAACATCATGTTGCTGATCGTCGGTGGAAATGACACTACCCGTAATTCTATGTCTGGCGGCGTCGTGTTTCTGAACCAGTTTCCGGATCAAATGGCCAAGGTGAGGGCTAACCCGGAGCTGATTCCGTCAATGGTCTCCGAGATCATCCGTTTTCAGACGCCGTTGCCTCACATGAGACGCACTGCAACGCAAGATGTCTCGTTTGGTGGGCAGCAAATTGCCAAGGGGGACAAGGTGTTGCTCTGGTATGTGTCGGGCAATTACGACGAATCAGTGATAGAACGACCGGACGATTTCTGGATTGAGCGACCCAACGTACGCGGACATTTATCCTTTGGTGCGGGTATTCACAGATGTATGGGTAACCGCCTTGCCGAGATGCAGCTCCGTATTTTGTGGGAGGAGGCGCTGAAGCGTTTCCGGACGATAGAGTTGGCCGGCGCTCCCGAGCGAACCTGTAATCTATTCATTCGCGGTTTCACCCGGCTTCCTGTGAGGGTCACGCGATTCTAAGCTGATCGATCCGCGACCCATCGATCACGTGTCAAGCTCAGTGCCAACACCTCTGATGCGCTCAGCGGGCCTCGATGGCTGTCGGGCGGGCTGGGTATGCGTCGGCTGGGACGGCCGAAAATGGGTGGCCACCGTGCTTTCGAGCCTCGCACAAAGCCTGGCGTATGTCGCCTCCGGCGCCAGAGTCTGTATCGATATGCCAGTAGGTCTCTCAGAGACTGGGCTTCGTGCCTGCGACCAAGAAGCGCGGCGGTTACTGGGCCCACGAAGGAGCAGTGTCTTTGCCGCGCCACCGAGTTTTGCGATGCAGGAAATGAGCTATGCCGAACTCAACCACGAAAGCAAGCGCCGTTACGGAAGAGGCATCAGCAAGCAGGCCTTCTATTTATTACCAAAAATTAGAGAGACCGCGCGTCACCTTTATGATCACCGCGATCGTTGCCAGGACTGGCGCGAGGTTCACCCCGAACTCTGCTTCGCCGCATTACAGGGTGGCGTCCCACTGAGTGAGAACAAAAAAACGCAGGCGGGCTATCGTCAGCGCATGGCAATATTGAGAGCACGGTTGGGTGCGCGTGCCGTCACTCGATTGATTGACAAGTTAGATGCCCATCCGCTGCGCGCGGGTGTGGCCAGAGACGATATTCTCGATGCCATGGTTTGCGGCTATGTCGCCCGTCTTGATAGCAAACAATTACGGGCGCTCCCCGAGGGTGGCGTGGAGCAAAATGAGAGGGGCGATGCAATGCAAATTTGGTTCCCATCAGCTTAAGTAGGATGTGCTTCGAATTAATGAAGGAGAGTGACAGATGACATCCCCGCTCTTACGACAGCGAAGGGTCCGGCGTTGGCACCGTGGAATAGCCCTGATCACTTCGGTTCAGCTATTACTATGGACCGTCAGCGGCGTGTACTTTGCATTTGTTGATATTGAATTCGTGCGCGGCAACCAGTTTAAAACAGTACCCGAGCCCGTTGAGTTCTCGTCCTCTCGCTTTGTGTTGAATCCAGTCTCGGCGACGCAGGTGACGCTGTTGCAACGCAAACCCAACGAGCTGATAGCAGGTATTCATACCGCCACGGGCATAGAGTGGCGAGACGCGGCAGGCACCTTGGTTGAGCCATTGACGCAAGCGGAGGCCCTGGATTTAGGGGCGTCCAGAACAGTAATGGTGCCGGACAGCGCGGAGTGGGTAGCGCAAAACGTGGTTGGTAGTGAGTATCGTGGGGCACCACTGCCATTGTGGAAGCTTTGGGAGTCGGCCAATCCGAGTCGTGTGGCGTATATGGACGCCCTGTCTGGTGAGGTCGTTAAAGTGAGACACAACGCTTGGCGATGGTGGGACTTTCTGTGGTCGCTGCATATTATGAGCTACACCGATCGAGATGCCCTCGGAACCTGGCTTCTTAAGTTTTTCTCAGTGCTCGCGGTTATGACGGCGGCGCTCGGACTGTGGTTGTTTGCGCTGACAACTCGGAAGGGCGGCTATCAGTAATAAATCATTACCCAGATGTAGGCGAAAAATAGGCCGCAGGCATACGCGACCCACGCTCCTGAGAGTAGCCAGACGTTGATTCGGCGAAGTCGGGCGCAGGCCGCTGCTTTAATGGGGTCGATGGGGCAGGGGGCGCTGCGCTGCTGCCACCAAAGAACGGTACTGACCGTCATCAATGCGCCCGAGAGCACGAATAAGACGTTTTTGTGGGCCGAAAGCCACATGATGCCAGGGATTGCTGAAGTGAGTCCGGCCATAACAGCCCCCGCTCCAAGAGAGATCAGTAGCGCAGGCAGGGCGCAGCAGAGCAGCGTGGACGCGCTGCCAAAGAGAGCCAATGTTGGCGCGACACTGTCGCGCCAGTCGCCTCTCATGATGCATTGCCCAGTGCTTGAGCGCCTCGGCGCACCGCCGCGACGCGGTAACCCGCCTGAACAGCTAATTCCGCGATTGTTTCATCGCTTAGCGTGGCACCCGGGACAAGCACAAGATTCAGCGCTTTCGTATCGAGATCCACATAGACAGCTGCGATCTCCTCCCTCTTGCTGAAGATTTTGTTCATCGCCAGCGCACAAAAGTCACAGACGACGCCCATGACGTCAGCCACGATGGGCTCGCCACCTTTCTCGAGCGCCGCGTGGATATCGTCGGTGTGGGTCAATACAGCGTGTGCGTCGCCATTCCCCGTCGGATTGGATGCTTCAGTCGTATGGTCGGACGGGGTGCTATGGTCATGGTCGGCGTGGTCTGAGTGATCTTGGTGCATTGCATCCGCACCGCCCTGCTCGTGTTTATCGTCATGATGATCGTGATTTTGCGCTACGGGAGCCGCTGAAAGCAGTGCGGCGAGTAATGCACAAGCAACGGTTCTGGAGCTGTTCATCATCAGCATCTCCGGATTAAAAGCGGTAAGTAAAATTAAGCAGTGGTTGATTAACGGTTAGGTTGTACCCCACCTCCAGTAGCAGCGGGCCTTTGAATAGCCTGACCAGTGGAGTGGCTGTAATCGGAACCTCCTCCGCCGGGCGGTGGTCAATTTCGAGCATCAACCAGGTGTGCAGGTCTCCGCTATCACCCTCGTAGGGGGCATAGCCCACTCGAGCGGCGTGCATGAACTGGTCGCCAAAGTGTCCCGCATCTAGATAGCGCGATCGGTAGCCAGCGAAAAGGGAGCGCGTCTCCCAGTCGGCCATGATGCCCCCGTAAACAGCAGTCTCATCTCTCAGCGGGTTGCCGTAGACGCCCGATGCGACGCCGATGCCCCCATGAAAATACAAGTTGCCTTGGTAGTCCTTACCAAACCAGCGTTTTGCAAGCAATGTGGGGTGCACGCTGTAAATGGCATAGTCGTTATCTCTGTTGACTTCGGTTCTCAGTCCAATGGACCAAGATGGCGCAGGTGTGTAGTGAACCAATGCGGAGCTGGATTGTCGGTCGGATTCTTCAATAATCGTCCAGCCGCCGGTGTAAGACACTGGCCTCGCTGTGACTGCGGAGCAGAATAGCGATGGTAAAAGTATGAGGCGTAGATAACCCCTCATTTCTTCTTGCCCGTGAGTATGGAAACCAACTCAGTCACTTTTTCTTTTCTCGCGGAAAAAGAACCGCTTTCGAGGGAAGCTTGTACGCAGGTTTCAACGTGGTCTTCGATAATGAGGGCTTCGAGGCTCGAGAGTGCAGCGCGTGCCGCTTGCACCTGACGGACCACATCAACACAGTAACGTTCATCGGCGACCATTTTGCGAACAGCACGTATCTGTCCCTCGATGCGAGCGAGTCTGGCGTCTGCAAGGCGTTTGGTTGAACTTCTCAAAATGGGTGGCCTCCATAGGTTTGGCCTTCAAGAATACCTCTTGGGGGTATTTACGAGATTACGGTATACCCAGGGGGGGTATATCGTCAACACCGTAAAAATTTGACACCTCGGATACTAAGCCTGAGTCCAGTGGGTTTGCGGACACTGAACCCCAACGAGCTAATCCCGATAGTGATAAATCGCGTACAACAAAGCGTCGGAGGGAGAATGAAATGACTGGCCATCCTGTCGCGTATTCTAGAAGTGTGATTACTGAGCTCATGGTCCCGAGCTACGCCAACTTCGGCGGCAAAGTGCACGGTGGCACCCTCATGTCACTCATGGATAAGTTGGCTTATGTCTGTTCGAGCAAGCACGCAGGCAATTATTGTGTGACGGTTTCAGTGGATAACGTGCAATTTTTGCGTCCGGTGGAGGTCGGAGAGGTGGTCTCACTGATGGGCTCTGTTAATTATGTGGGCAAAAAGTCACTGGTGGTGGGCATTAAGGTGGTCGCCGAGAATTTGCAGGATGGCGTGAGTAAGCATACCAATACCTGCTACTTCACGATGGTGGCAAAGGGGCCGGGGGGGGAGACCGCCGAGGTGCCACCGCTGATTCTAGAAAGCGAGGATGATGTTCGGCGCTTTTGTAGCGCGCTCCAGCGACGCCGCATACGAGAGGAGGGGGTCACCTTTATGAATGAATACAAGGCGAGCTTCACTGACCACTTCGCGGTAGCTGATTTGCTCAAAGCAGAGCGATGTATATTGGCTAGCTCTCTAATCGAGTCAACGCCGGCTCACTAGGTTCTCTGAGTTTTATGATGACGAGCGCGCTTAGGCACGCGAGCGCTGACATGCCCATCAGCGCAGTCAGATAGTCGCCCTGCCACTCCCGTGCAAATGCAACGGCTCGGGTGCCGAGTGCGCCACACAGCGTGTCGATTAGAACGATCAGGGCGAGAATTCTGCCGTAGAAAGGACCAGCGTAGTGTGCCGCGATTAACACTTGTATGCAGGTAAATGCGCCACTGAAGCCCAGTCCCGCCAGCACGGCGTAAGGGTAAATCAGCTGCTGCTTCGTCAGCGTAACCTCGCTCAGCAAGAGCAATGACAAGGCCAGAGTGAAGGTCGCCGCGGCCATGACCTTGTGCAAATCAAACCGGTCAGCAAGCAGACCGAAACCCAGTTTTCCGAGAACGGAGCAAGCAAAGAACAGACTGAACACAGTAGGTAACAGTCCTTTCTCTAGGCCTACGTCACGCGCTAAAAAAATAGATTGATGCTGTGTCAGCGCGATAATGATGAACCAAAGGCTGCCCGTTGCAAAAACAACAGCCAGAAAACGGCGCTCGCGGACAATCGGCAGTAGCCCAGCTTGTGATCTGCGCCGATTCTGATGGGCGTCGGCAGCTGTTTGCAGGTTCCCTTCGTTGAAGTGACGGCCATCTCGCAAAAGGAGCAGCGCGCTCAGCAGCATGGTGACTCCTACTGCAACGCCCGAGAGCAATACGGTATGTCGCCAACCCAGGTGCTCTAGACCTATCCCCACAACGAGGGGGAACATTGCCCCGCCCAAGCTCGATGCCATAAGTAGAATGCCTGTTGCGCGTCCGCGGGACTCCGCGAACCAGCTTGTGAGCATGACCATATTCGAGACGAGGCCGCAGAGAGACAAGGCGATGCCCAGTACCGCGTAGATTGCAACCAGTTCCCATAACGTATGAGTATTCGAGTAGCCGAGCAAAGCGAGGCTCAGTAGCAGGCTGCCCAGAGTGATGATGGTTCTCGATGAGTAGCGGTCCAGAAGCCATCCGGCAGGGGGCGAGGTAATCGCGCCAACGATAAAAAATATCGTGGCAGGCAGTGTCACTTCGCTCTCCCGCCATCCGAATTCTTCCATCAACTCTGGATAGAGGAGGGGAAGCGTGTGAAGGGTAATGCCGTTCGAGGCCATGTAGACTAGAAAAAGGCCGCTGAGTACGCTCCATTTTTTTGGGTTGTCTGTGAGCATGGGGCGTTTTCCTGTGAGTAGTGGGCGACAGTACACCAGGGTGGTGGTTCAGGGAATCTGCTTGGCAAGCGCTGCAATGGGCTCGTACCTATTTCGACTTCAGGGTTGCTCTACATTGTTTGCGTCCAGCGAGGGTGCCGGATGTTAAGGTGTACGCGCTATTCGGCGAATGGGAGCGAGGTGGGTTATGCCTTCCGCGGCGCAGCATTTTGACATAGGTATTGTGGGTTCAGGCATTGCGGGCTCCGCGCTCGCCGCCGCGTTATCTGGGACTGGTTTGCGCGTCGCGCTACTTGATCGTCGGGAGGGTGAGCTCGACTCTGCTCGAGGCGATCACATACAGCCTGCGATTCAACCGATTCTGGAGCGCTGGGGCGTGCTCAATAGCTTATTGCAGGCTGGAGCCGAGCACCGAGCAGGTACGCGGTGGTTTGATGCTGATGGGAATCATCTCGTCACCATTGGCGTTCCGAAACACCCTGAATGTGCTTCGGCTTTTCTTTTTTTAAATCACGAGCGAATTGGCGATGTGTTGCTGAACCATGCGGTTGGTGGCGGTGCCGTCAGTATCAGTGGCGTATCGGAGTGGTCACTGGACCGGGTTCGCTCTGGTTGGCGGATCAGTTGGCGGGGAGTCAGTGGCGAGGGCCAGTTAATCTGTTCGTTGCTAGTGGGTGCAGATGGGACGGCTTCGCCAGTCCGATCCAGATTGGGTATCGAGATTGATCGACATCGATACCAGCATCCCATCGCGGTTTTATATGGCCGATTGATGCAAGTGCCTGAGCCCAGAACGCTCGATGTGCATCTCTGCCGTGAGCGCATGGTCTCGATGATACCGAGAACTGGTGGCGGTACCAAAATCGGTTTTCCCATTGCGGCCGAGGAACTATCAACGTGGCGTAATCAGTCCGAGTCGGTGCTGCACGAGCAGCTCAGGTGCTGGTGTCCTGGCCTTGAATTCGAGCAGCTGGCGTTTGGCGCTATTTACCCGCCTGTATCGCAACAGGCCAAGTCCTATCAAGGTGAGGGTGCCGCCGTCCTCATTGGGGACGCGCGTCACGCCATGCATCCCGCGCGGAGTATGGGAATGAATACGTGTTTCAGAGTGGCGGATCAGCTGGCTGGGTTGCTCGGTGAGCTCCGCCGCGGCTTTAAAGAGGCAGAGGTTCTGCCAATACTGAGGACGTTCGAGACGCAATTTAGCGAAGAGGTGACTCGCAGGCTCGCCGAGAACCACGCAGCGGGATTGCAGATGGATACGATTAACGGAGACGGGTTTCCCGCGCTGGTTGCACAGTTGCGCGCCGCGGCCGGCAATCCAGCGATTAGTGATGCTATGGCGCTGAACGCCGCAGGCGTCTCAAAGTAACCCATGTGCGGCCGCTATACGTTGTCGATATCCAATCGGCCGGAACTCAACGCTCTGGGCTTACAGGCGACTAATAGATTCAACATCGCCCCCCAATCGCGGGTAATGACAGTGATCGAGGGTCACGAATTTGACATGCAGCGCTGGGGCCTCGAGCTTGCTATTGCGGGTTCGCCTCGCCTGGTCAGCAATGCGCGCTCAGAAACCTTGTTTGAGAAGCGGGGTTTCCGTTCGCTGCCGCGATGCGCTTTCGTAGCAGACGGCTGGTATGAGTGGCAAAGGATAAACGGTGCTAGGCAGCCTTGGTATCACCACATGGAGGGGCGCCTTCTTTACTTTGCCGGAGTCTATGACCCCGGTAATGGCTGCGCGATTGTTACGGAGCCCGCTGAGCAACGCATTCGTCACATCCATTCCCGCCAACCCCTGCTATTGGATGGAGAAGATTTAGATCTATGGATGCGCGAGGGTGAACGCCCCGCCGGGCGCTTAGAAAGCTCGATAGAGTGCTATCCCGTCGCGCAAAAAGTGGGCAACGCACGAATGGAAGGACCTGAGCTGATCCAGCCTATTTCCTCTTTCGCGATGCTTGAAGGCCAGACTCAAGATCTTTTTGACTGATACGAAATGATCGTTTCATCGCCAGTGACTGCGGGCTACTATGACGATGTGATAGCGAATGGTGTCAACGTGGTCGGAACGCAATGATTGATAGCGATTGGGAGGCTGGCTGTGAAAATCGGTAGTTTCGTGCCTGAGCAGACGGGCTCCGTACTCTACGCTATGGCGGGAGACGACTGCTCGCTGCATCACGACTTGTCGAGGCTGACGCCCAAGCAGCAGGTGGATCATCAGGAAAATCAGGTGCTGACCTGCGCGCTGCAAGTCGCGTTGACCGGCCTGGGCAAGCCCAATGATTACGTCGCACTCTCAGACCCCTTCGTCGAGCCTGAATGGAACAACATGCTGCACCAATATGCGGACTCGTTCCGCGCCATGGGGTTGGAGACCGTGCCGGGGTGCAATTGGCAGTATCACCCAATGAATGGTTACTACGAGAGTGTTGCCGTCGACATGCCTGCGGTAGATCTGCTTAACTTGTATATGATCAGTGGCAGTAATGTTTCGCTTCACGCAAATGCCGAAGCGCTGCGGATCAGCCAGAACGTGAATTCAAAGCTGCATTTTGCTGAAAACGCGCCGCTGGCGGGTATCCCGGTCCCGCGCACCCAAATTTTTCTCAAGCAAGACATCGCCCATGGGGCGGCAGACGACTTTTACGCCGCGCACCCGGGTGGGGTGATGGTGAAATTGCTCGGCTTGGCGGGTTCGAGAAACGTATTCCCGACCACGTCGGTTGCCAATTGCCTTGAGCAAATCGCCGAATATGGCGGCGGCATCGAGGTGCTGCTGCAAGAAAGGCTTGATACGCAGTCGTGGCAGGAGATGACCGTAGATCTCACGATTACACCTGACACGGTTGAAATCAGTAATGTCAGAAAAATTCTGTTTGCGGGGGGTAAGTGGGTTGGCAACTACATTGCGCCCG
>Ga0208004_1000501_pt1 | contig 15265 bp, 23 predicted proteins | sample DEB08_DNA_6_FD_184522 | JGI IMG/M metagenome (GOLD analysis project Ga0208004, IMG submission 184522) | Aqueous microbial communities from the Delaware River and Bay under freshwater to marine salinity gradient to study organic matter... | ecosystem: Environmental > Aquatic > Marine > Coastal ...
CTTATAATTAATTTCATTGTCAATTACTTTTTCTTTAAGAACCTTGTTAGAACCAAAATATGTTTTCCAATCAGATTCTAGTTTGACGCGTTTGCGTTTTTTATTTTTAACTCTGAACGCAGACTTCCAGAAAAGTTTTTTACCAATGTATTTCATATTGGTATCTAACTCTTCTATCATATAAACAAACCCGATGTGGTCTTTTAAGAAATCATCATCGGGTTCAAATTGTTTGTCTTCAAATATCCATGTCATAGAGTTATCTATAATAACTCTTCGAACTCCGTGGCAGTTCCACACATGGGGCAAAACCCTGGTTTTTCGGATTCGTCAACTGCTTGCACAACTGACTTACAATTACAAAGAATGCAATCGCATTCAAACATTAAACCTTCTTCGTCCATAAAGTCTCCTTATTGTATTTCACAAAAACCAGCAGCACACGCGAGTTCTTGTGCACCTACGGTCATATCTGATTGCTCATATTGAGCGAGTTTACCCCAATCGACATTCTTAGGCATTTTGTTAAGAAGGTCTTGGTATTGTAGTTCATCACAGTCTTGATACGGTGCTTGCGCATAAGTGTGATCAGAGAACGGTAAGAAAGAAACGCCAGACATATAATCAAAATTCTTATATACCCACGCGCCAACTTCCAACCATTCGTGTTCTTTAACAGAAACAGTAATTGATGGTTTATGCTCACACCAACTTCTTTGATAAGTCAACCAAAGTTCTAATTGTTGGATAGCAGTCATGTCAGTTCTAAACACAGCACCTTTATCTACCTTGACGGGAAACGAAAATACTGAGGTGTGTGATGGATTCATTTGATCATCTTCAACAGGGAATCCTTCATCAATCATCATTTTGGTCAATGGGTCTTTCTTATCCCCACGAACTGTTCTAATGTAATAAGGATTATGACGAGCATGAATACCAGAAGCAGCGTCAACCAATTGTGAAACCGTGCCAGATGGTTTAACGCAGGTAATTGCAGTTGAAGCATTAATACCCAACTTCTTCGCCATCTCTTTGTTTGTTTCTACAGCAACAGACTTCAGCAATTCTAACTGAGGCACAAGGTCGCTTGACTGTTTACCATTGGTCAAAGGATTATCCATAATCCCTGTCATTGATACGCCGAGCAATCGTTCCTCTTCACAGTTCTTCTTCCACGCGCCAGAGATATATTTAAAGTTAATCAAACTGCTTTGGAATGTTCCAAGAATCGTTGCAAGACGAACCTTTTCTCTCAGGTCTAACCAGGTATCATTTGGTCGAACTACGACTTCGGAGAGGTTGCAGAATTCGCGAGAGCGGAGGATAATCTCAGAGCAAGGATTAGTTCCAAACTCATGCCCGTCTACTTCTCTACGACCTGACATTGCTGCCATTTTGTTAGCAGACTCACGATTGAAAATACCACGCTCGCCCGACTTGGAATCATACAATGCTTTCCACTCATCCATAAAGATACCAATGTCTGGTTTCTCTGTGTAGCACGCCGAGTTATTCGCCAGAGCGCGTTGTCCATGGTCAGTCCACCATTGACCTGCTTTTGCATGTCTCATCCTATCATCGGAAAGGTTTGATAGAGAAATAAGTGCAGAGCGACGCACACCGCCTACCACGACGATCTCAGCGATCTTACAGACGATATCGTGACATTCTACTGAGTTTAATTTACGACCAGCAGCATTCTTAAACGTTTGAATACAAAATAGGAATAATTGATTAAGTGGTTCTGGACCTGATGCACGACCACCAAAAGTTTTAAGAGGAGCACCAGCAGGGCGAACTTTAGATAGATCCCACTTAGGAACCTGTCCAGCATACAGCAAACCGATCATTTCTTTTAATGCTTTCGCCCAACCCAACTTAGAGTCTGCGACCATAATTGTAGTATCTGTATCATGAAACTCCTCAGCAACAACAGGGAGTTGAGAAACATATTGACGTTCAACAGAGAATCCAACGCCAGTACCATTCATTAGTACATAAAGGATTTCATCAAATGCATGAGGTTTGTCGACTGCAATGTATGAACAGTTATAACCCGCAATGTTTTCTCGTTTTAATGCTTCACCAGCAGTCATAAGACAACGCATTGAAGGCATAATTCTTTGGGTTAATACTGCTTCTTCTAATTCGGTTCGTAATGCCTTTGGCAATTTGTAGTTACAGGTTTCTTCAAGGTGTTCTGTAAAAAAATCAAAATACCTCGCGATCGTTTCCTCCCAAGTCTCTCTTCTTCCCTTTTCAGGCAACCATCTCGAATAACGAGACAGATGGATAAATTCTTGATATGATGTGGGTAGGTAATTACTGGGCATGAAAGTTCGCCTCCATTAAGTTAATATGGTTGATCTAAAGACTTGGGTCTATTATATATTATTTTGGATTGTTTCGCAACCAATCTTCTGCGTCTGTTCCTTCAGACTCAGTAGTCGCTTCACGATAGTAGATAATAAGTTCTTTTTGTTGTCTCACGTAGCGTCGAACTTCTTGAAAGTTCTCTGCCATCTTCTCATAACCATCTGGAGTAAGAGCAAACACAACGAACTGCCCGTCAAGCATTTTCTCGATAACCTTGACCTGATCCTCTAAGTTCTCCTCTGTGATTACAAAGAAGTTTACATCGAGTAAATCAATCTCCTGTGGCAGCGGCGGTTGGTAAATCCTCAGCGGGACTTTCTTCTCCACTGTTATTATTTTCGGTTCCGGTATTACTGGCGTCGTTTCCTTTCCCCACTTCCACTTGGGCATCCACTGACAACTCTGGAGTAACAGCATCATTATCATCAGCAGCCATAAGTTCTTTCGTATCATTTTCTAAATCCCTAAAAACTTTTGCAGTTCCATTATTGATTCGTTTCTCAATCATGCCAGGTTTGGCGCGAGCGAGTCGAGTCAGGTTATGATCTTTGAAGATCTTCATGTAATTTGCTTTTTCTCTCGCTAATTCATTATTGCGTTGAGTTAAAGCAGTCATAGCAGCTTCTGACTTTTTTGCATTTGCTTCAGCTGCAGCAAGAGATTCCTGTGCTGTTTTAACAGCAACCTCCATTTGAACTTGGTTTTCTTTAAGAGTGCGATTGTTCGCTTCGAGTTGAACAATGTTAGATTCTAATTTGGAAACGGTTGAGACGTGATAAGCATATCCACCACCGATAGCAGATAATGCAGCCATTAACATAACAATTTGAATCATTTGACTAACTTCTTTCTTTTACCATTCACTTCTATATATCCGCGTGTCATAACTTTATATTTTTTCTTTTTGTTACGCGGACCCATGTTTGCTGTGTCATGAGGAATACCTGCGTCAGCAGCAGTCGTCATTTCCTCAGTGTGTTGTTTAAACGATTTCACTTATATATCTCCCCTACTGCAACATGTATTTTCTGATTTGAGTTAATATGTGTTGCTTCGTAAATATCGATACCAAATATATCGGTAATCGGAAATGAATTATCTTCAACACGAACTTTATCCTTTTCGTTCGCGAGAGGTTCAAGGGACTTTGATAAAACTTTTTCGTTTCTAATTCTATAGACCCCAGGACTTAACATTTTGTTATCTAAAACGTACCATTGAGAATTTTCTGTTAGAAAATCCATCACATCCATCTTAGATTCTGTCACAAGTTTTTGCAAATTTTTATCGGAAAGGTTAAAATGTTCACGGATTAAATATAAAGCAGCAGCATAGGAGGCAATCTTAGAACTACCTCCTGGTGCTTTTGCCATTAATCTTTTAACATTGAAAACTAAACGGTGGAATGCTGTATAAGCAGATTTTTTCTCGGCGTCATCGATAGTTTCGGATTTAATCCTCTTACCATCTTCGTCAATCAAACCTAATTTAAAAGCGTCTGTTTCTGTGAATGGCGTGACCAACAGTTTCAAAAATCGAAACGTATATACTAGGTCTCCCGCTCTTGTAATTAGTGACATTAAATTTTCCTCAAAGCGTCAACTACATGTTCGTCCATGCTTATTCCAGTATATTTATCGTTGGTGATAATTTTAAGGAAAATTAGAAACGGTTTAATCACCGGCCAATGTTTTTCATCTAACCTATGTTCGAGCATTTTTAAACCAGGACCGACATCAAAAACGTTGAAGATAACTATCAAGTGATTGAGAATTAATCGCTCAGATAAAATTTGATTATCTATGTAACGATTAACAAGTCTCTTAACATATTTAAAACGTTTCAAGTCTTCATGAAATTCGTCAGCGTCAATACAAGTAGGATTATAATAATTTCTTGCTGCGAAAAGTAAAAAGTTATCTTCAGTTAATGATTCAAATAATTTCATTCAAAGTAATTCCAAAAGAACTACTTCTATATATTATTAATTTTCTGGTTTTACTAACGTCCAAATACCCCAAGCAAGACCTGCCCATGCAAGTAACTTAGCAATACCGCCAAACAATATAACAGCACCACAAACACCAATTAACATCGCTCCGTCGATTGACGTTCTTTCTCCCATGATTTTCCAGAGATAATCTTTCATGGTTACTCCTTGTTCCAGTTTTCTAAGTGTTTGATATATTCAACCATACTATGATCACCAAAACTATCAATCTTACCTTCTTTCAATCCCATCCAGATGCCACGCAGTTTGTCTTTAACTAATTGCCATCCGCTGAGATTTCTTACTTGCCCGTAAGCATTGATGTAACAACTTTCACCATGATGCTTGAAACCAAGAAACGCGGGAGGAACAGTCGTTACGATGTCGTTATTGTTTCTCCAACGATAATGCTTAACAGGCAAACTCTTACAATACTTATTCCAACCCACACGAGGTGATCCAAAGGTATAAAGTTCTTCAACCTTTGTGCTGGGCAACTCTTCACAAAGCGTACAACGAGCAGCAACAATGGTTGCCATCGCAGCACCTAAACTATGCCCACAAACCCAAACCTTTCTTTTCTCTACTTGCTTAGGATCTAAGTCTTCAAGGATCATTGGCCAAAGTTCATCGACTTCTGCTTTGAATCCTTTGTGCACTCTGCTAATTGTTTCTGATAAAACAGGAAGAGCATTTAGATCTGCCTTGATATCATTAAACTCTGTGGGTTGCGTACCCCGACAAGCAATGACCATATCGTCTTTGTTTTGAAAACGATATGCTTGTGCGCCATCTCTGTTATAAAACTCTACCTGAGTAAATCCTAATTCTTTGACTTGCTTCTTTGCTTCTGGTTCATCTTCATAAGCAATGCTTGCTAGTTTAGCGAAAAGAAGAGATCGTTGTTTGTGTGATAGTTCTGAAATCATTTTTTATTCTCCAACTCTACAATTCTCGCTTCAAGTTCATCTATCTTTTTAGTTACCTTTGGGTATTTTTTACGCCATGCCATAGGGTCATCTTGCAACCATTCCCAACCGAATTTGTCAATAAGTGAGTCTAAGAAGAGATCAAATTTGGCGTAGCACCAGAGTGCCATATGCGTATCTTTGAACCACGCTAAAAACGCGGCACCAAAAACAGATCCAGCAATTGCCGTGTAAATCCACAGCGTATCACCAAACATAGCAGATAGTGTTTCCATTCATTAATCCTTTTTATTACCAACAGCATCAGCAGCAAAGAATGCTGACACTAATACAGCAATTGAAGCAAAATAAGTAGGAGCAATATCGGCAATTAACTCAGACGCTTTTTCTAAACCAAACGCTGATGTTAAGAAAATACCGAAAGGATATAATAAAAGACCAAATAACGAGAACCATGCCATCTTACGAATTGCATCTCTTTGCGCGTCTTTATCTTCAAGTTCTTTTCTCTTGAACTCAAGGTTCATATGTGCTTCCATTTCTTCCATAGAGACGTGCCCGTCTCCGTTAGTGTCAGCGGCAGCAAGTGCATCATCGACAGTTACTTCTTTTTTATCAGCCATTATTATTCCTCATCATTATGGGTTTCTTCTTCTACATGATCTTCTCCATAATGATGAGTAACTTCTTCTTCAGTCAATTCTCTTTCTACTGCAGGCGCTTCAGTTAGCGTCTGCGGTTTTGGGGCAGGAGCAGAAACACCATTCCATTCTGCAATTTGTTCTGCCGTAATTTTTTGTTTTTTGAGTAACTCGCCTTTGGGAGATACCCAACCGTTCGGAGTTGGATGTGCGTCACCGCACCACTTTGGTCTTACTAATGCCATTTACTGTGCTCCTTTTACTGGATTAACGATATTCTTGTCGCCTTTACGATTATCACCATTCCTAGTAGGCGCTTGTTTAGTTACGCGTCCTGCCTTAGAAGCATCATCATGACCTTTCTCATCGTCAGCAGCGAGTTCTGGATTATCAAAATCGTGATCCTTTGCCATATCAAGTGCTGCTTTACCCTTCAACTTTTCTTTTGAGGTTTCTGGAGGAGTAGCGCCCTTTGTATGCTTAGACTTATCTGATGCTTCCCACATCTGACGAAGAGCAGCGCGAGTTGCTTCAATAAAGTTTGAATACGTAGTTTCAACTTCTGCTTCTACTTCTTGTATGTTTTCGTAACCTTCGTTAACATCTTCACGACGAAGCGCACCTTTTTCTTGAGTTTCTTCTTTCTTGGCTTTCTTGTGCATATGCGATTCAGAAACAAGAATCTTCAACTCTTCAACAGGAACGTTAAACTCAACACCGTGTTCAAACATAACGTCATAGTGCGTTACATAACCTTCGCCTTCGAGACCTTCGACAAGCGTGTGTTGACCAGGAATACATTCACCAAATCCCCACTGTTCACTTGTCACGTGCTTAGCACAGTCATGCTTCAATGCCTTATCGACATTGCCAGTTTCTAAGTCTTTTGCTTCTTTGACGCGTTTGCCTTTGTTTGCACCAGTCGCAGGGACTTTCATATACTTCCCTTTAATCTTGTCGTCTGCGTCTGCAGACCCTTTCATGCGCTTTTTCCACATGTAGTCTTTTACAACCTTGCGAATTTCATCTGTATTTGTTGTGCGCTTGTTAGCGAACATAGTCATGATAGCATCCATAGACTTACCGTCGTCAACTGCTTTTTGAATGCCTTTAACGTTTGCCGCTTCGTCTAGTTCATCAACTTGCTCGATTTCTTTTGCTTCTTTATTCATTTTTCTTTTCTCTGCTGATTGATACTTTGAACATTCGGGGTCATGATTTTCTGTAGAACCACCACATTCACCACATTTTCCCATACCTTCATCTTCTTTCATCTTTCGTCCTTTAGACATTGCTTTTTTGATTGCCTTACGACGATTGTGAAGATACTTGTCAGACTTATCAACGTCACCATCATTATCGATGTCGGCGTCTGCCTGACCTACGGGATCAAGTTTCTTCTCAAAAAGTTTTGCGAATTTTAACATTTTCATTTCTACAGTAATCCTTGTAATTGTGCAAATATGGTTCCTATAACACTCGCAACGACGATCCACATAACTCTATTAAGGACTAATACCTTTTCATTTAACGACGTTACCTTTCGATCGAGTTCATCAATATTCGCTGATATGCGATTCGCTCGCTCGTGCGACTCGACTCTTCTTAGTTCGAGGTCGCTAATCTTTTCTTCTACCCTTGCCAATGTTATGATAGCATCAGATAGTTTATCAATTTTCTTTTCAATTCGATCTAGTCGAACCGATTGTGTGTCAGCCATTTCTACCACGCCTTACAAGACCAATAACGTGCTTTGTTCTTTGGTCCTGGATTATCACAATTATGACGTGCTCTAAATGACCTACGGCGAGCAGGAATATTCTTCTTGATCTTCATATTCTTGTCGCCAAAATTAACCTTTTGTGCCTTTCCATCACCATCGGGATCGACATAAACCTTTGACTTCTTAACATCGCCTTTCATTGGTTTGTTAAGAGGCACTTTCCTTCCTTGGTATGTTGCTTCATCAACGTCTTCTTTATTGATGCGATCTAATTCTCTTTTTAACTGCAATGCATCAAGTTTTTTCTTTAATTCTGCTTTCTTTTTATCATAGCGGGCAGGATTACCAGATCGAACTGCGCGTTCAGAATCATATTTGGTCTTGGTGCCATGAGGTTCTTTAGTCAGTCGATCAATTGGTTTATGTTTTCTGTTGCGAGCTGCTGGTGTTTGTGCACCAATCTGCGGAGAATACCAAGGGATCTTTGCTTCTATGAAAGATTTAAAAGATTTCATTTGAGTCGGTCTCTTACAGTATTAAAGGACTTGTTCTGTGAAGCAGACTTTTGTGCTTTTTGTTTTTGTCTTGGGTTGAGCGCCTCGCGATGATCATCATAAAAGGCAGATCTTACTGCATTATGTACCAATTTCTTTGCTTTCTTTTCGTCAGTATTACGTGCTTTCATGACCATACTAATTGCTTGGTCCATATTTTGTGCTTTTCCGATTATAGCAAGAATTCTTTTATGCTTAGAAACAGACGCTTTACCTTCTTCAACGCTTTCTTTTTTTCTTTTTTGCATTTTCATTAGAGCATCTAATCTGGCAAGCGTCACACGATCCTGTGGCGTAATTGCATCTTTTTTCTTTTTATTAGCAATCGCGTCTTGACTCTTACCATAAGCATCAGATGATTCTGTTTTACCAGAAGCAGTTTTCTTCATAGCAGAACGAGCAAGGTTTCTGGCAACGTTTTTGTCTTTAACCGTATTGCCGTACTTATCCTTTTTATCGCCAGGTTTAACTTTACGCCATGGAGTTTCTTTTTTCCATTCTGCTTCTCTAATAGATTTGAACGACTTCATTTTTTCATCCCTCTATATGCATCTGCTGCTTGTTTAACTGCAGCAGGACCGCCTTTAGCGATTCTAATTTGCAGTTGACGTTTACCCATTACCGGCAATTTTTCATAAAACCTAATTGCATCTGCTGCGTCTTTCGGATTAACCTTTCCAGATTTACCCATATGAAAAGTAGGAACGTGTTTCGGATTATCAACTACTTTTCTCAGCTGCATAATAGGATGCAGGTCTGCTTTATCATACGTGTCTTTACGAGCAGTTTGTTTCTTTGGCGCGGGTTTTGGTTTAGGCGCAGGAGGATTTGCTTTCCTTGCTTTCCTAGCAGCAGAAGATCGACCATCAGCGTCTCTTGCTGCTTTCCTGGCGTCTATCTCTTTTTGTTTAGCAGGAGAAATTTTAACTGCTTCACCAATGAAAGATTTAAATGATTCAGGAACACAATTAGGGACCATTTTATCTCCTTTCTTTTTCATACCTGCTTGCTTGTATCCAGTCCAACACGCTTCCAATTTAGAAGGATGGTAGTCTTTCATCCTATTACCGTGAGCGACTTTAACATAATCCCTTCCAACTGAAACAACTGTGCCTGTTTTTCCATCTTTGGTTTTAACTTTAGACCTTTCTGGATACTTGCCAGAAAGTGTTGCAATATCTTTCTGCAAAGATTCTTTATGTAACATGGAACTACCGCCGATAGCATTAGCGTGATGAATCTTTGCCATCTTTGAATGATAGTCGCCTTTGCTTTTAACTCTGTATTGATGCCAGTCTCTTGCCTTAGCGTGATCCAACTTAGACATATCCCTCATGTCTTTCCCTTTTCCTGGACCTGCTTTATCTGCCATCGTTGCTTCTTTCTTAGTAGGCAACCCCTTGTGCTTGGTAGCAGCAAAGTCTTTAACGTCTTTTTTACTCATTGATGCTGCTGCCTTTTTAGCGTCTGGTGAAGCGTTCTTAATTTCACCCTTTTGCAAACCACGAACAATCCCAAAAAACTTTTGTTGTGCTTTAGAAACTGCTTTCTCGTTTGTTTTAACAATTTCTTTATCTACAGATACCATGCGTACGCGTTTTCTACCCTTTTCGTCAGTATAGACTTCGGGTTTCTTATCTGCTGATTTTACGTTTTCTTTTTTCATAATCGTTATTTATATTATGCCAGATCTTTATCGTGGTTTAATCCGCCCTTTTTCTTTTTAACAATAAACGCATTAACACGAGCCATGCCCCATTGCTGAGAAGTTGTTCCTGGACGATGTCCAGTCTTCCACGCTGCGACGCCTCGATTATATACTTTGCGTAAAGTTGAAGCAGAGAAACCAGATTTCTTTGCTTTATCTGCTATTGCATCCTCAACTAGGATGAACTCTTTGAACTTCATGACTTACCCTTGTGTTTGATGTATCCGCGTTTCGTTGCTTTTTTCTTATCTGTATGCACTGCTGCTTTATTAAACTTGTGTGCATTTTTAGCAACAGGATTATGCGTCATCATATCTCTCGGGTTAAACTTAACACCGTTCATTTTATCCTGTCCTTCAGGAACTGTGGTTCTATTAATGTTCCTTGCTTTTTGTATACGAGCACGATCCATCATTCGATCGTGCTTAATCTTATCTGCTTTCTTTTCTTTATCAATTTTATCTTTGGCGCGTAGCACAGCATCTTCGCCGTACATCGCCTTGAATGATTTGGTATACTTCGAAGGTTTGGTTTTAGTTGTTTTATCCCCAGCAGCTGGTTTGTATGCATTGGGGTCGCTATCTGACATCTTAGATTGGCGTTTGAATTGGCGATCACGACTAATCTTTTGTGCCTTAGATAGTCCGCTATGATAACGAGCAGGTTGTGTGCCTTTTCTGTCTTTAATATCCGGATCTTGCTTGACACCTTCGTTGGGCGTAACCTTCTTCGCTTTCTTAGTTGCTTCTGGAGTACCCCACTCTGGTTGATCCTTATACCAACGGTCGGTTTTTTCTTTAACGATACCGTCGATCCATTGACGAGAAATGTTACCTTCATCTAAACTAATGATAACATAATTGGTTCCGAGTCTATGGATTCTTCCCTTTTCGTTAGATGATTTAATAACAACACGATCGCCTGGTTCGAATAAAGAACCTTCGATATACTTTTCACGAATATCTGAAACTGGTTCAAGTTCAACGTGGTTCTTAAATTGAGTTTCTTCTTTTAAACCCATACCAATGCGAACATCATTGAACAGTTTCTTAGCGTCTTTGTTAGAAAGATTTTTGGGTAACCCTTGAGCGAATGACACGAAATCATTCTCTCTCGCTGCCTCTCGTTGCTTAGACGCTGACATTCCTTCAACTCCCTCAGAGTCTGGATCTCTTTGACCAGCGGAGACAACACGGATCCTCTCGAAGTTGTAGAATCCGTGTTTCCCCTTGACCCCGTTGTATTTGTTTAACAGTGTCTCGAATTCGACAACACGGTCTTGCCCAACAACCATTACAATCTTTTTATATCCTTGATCATAAAGATTAGTTGCGGCATCAAATACGCTTTTAACCTTGCGGTTGAGTAGAACGTTGCGTGCGTGCTTTGGAAACATCTTACGTACATGCTTAATTTTGTCAGCGTAAGAGAGTGGGTTTTTCTTTGCGTCTTGAGATTGTGAAACGAATACTTTGTAGGGATTTCTACCTGCTTTTGTTGATAATTGGGTGATGAGTTTCCCATGACCTACTGTCGGAGGATTCATTCTTCCGAACGTGAAATAGATCTCTCTTTCTTCTTCAACGAGATATTGTTTAAACGATGGTATGTTTATCATTTTTCAGCAGCAGGAGCAGCTCCTCTCTTTCTAAGCATTTCCTTTTTACGCATTTGTGGAATCGCTTTGCGAACCAACATATCAATTCTGGACTTAGGAAGTTTATCGATTCTTTTCTCGATCTCCCCTCTCCTTTGTGGTGCCATATCACCTTTCTTGACACCTTTACTAAATTTCAAAAATAATTTATTGCGAACATCTTTCTTTGCTCGCTTACGTAAAACTTCTTTGCCCGCAGTTCTTCTCTTTGCTTTCTCACGACCGATCTTAAGACGGGATTTATATTTCTTCATCTGACGAGAACGAGCAAGACGCTGCGTTATAGAGAGTGCTTCGTGTTCCTGATCTGCTTTTTTTCTTTTCTTAGCATTATAGGCGAGTTGATCGTCACCCGATTGAGTGTAATCAACGTTAATGAAGTCTTTGAATCCTAATGGCTTTGCCATTGTTATTTCCTCGTAGGTTTATCCCATCCCTTCAAAATATCGGGCGAAAAGTTGTTGTATGAAAATTCCATTCTATCAACAATCTTTACCGCATCACCACCTAATCTGTCTATGGCAACAAATCCTTCTTGACCTGTTACCTTAAAACCTTTTCTTGTTTTTACAAAAGTATCAACATTTACAAGTCTGTTCAATTTATTTATAAGTTTCAACTTCGCCAAAACAATTAATTTTTGTAATTCAAACATCTTGGTTAAGTTTTCTTTGTTCTCATCAGAAAAGAAAGAAAGAATCGCCGCTAGTTTTGCTCGCTGGGTTGCTTTGCCTTTTTCGCTCGAGCGCGAGTTGATTTCTTTTTGGTACTTGTTTTTGATGTACCTGATGAGTTTGTTGACGTGCGCTTTCGAATTCCCGATGACTTCGCCTTTTCTGACGTAGGTGTTATTGAAGGTTTCGATGGTTCCTGCGAGGGTCGGATCTCGCTCGAGGGTTCTGAGAGTGCTGCCTGCGATCCCGTTAAAAAGGTAACCAATTTTCGTAAGTATTGCATTAACCTCTTCTGTTTCTTTTTTACTCATAGTCGCGCTTTGAAGGTCGCGCAACATTGCGTCCTGAGACCATACCGAAGAGGAGTTCTTCAATCCCTTCACATTGACACCGTAAGATGCCTTCATAGTCTCGAATGTTCTACCAGTATATGTAGTATGCCACACAATACCGATTTTTGCTTTACGAATTGCGTCTGCTTGTTCAAAAGGAATAGCATAGACAATCGTGTTAGGATGAAAGGTTACATACTTCTTTCCATCGATGTTTTTAGTTTTAACATCGCCACGACCAAAAAGAAAGTCACCTTGTATGACGCCTTTAATCCCAAGTTCGGGCAAATATTTAAGAGCGTCTTTCAGTTTCTTATTTAAATCACCTGAAGTATCCGCGTCAATATCTGTATTTGTTTTATATACCTTTGGGTTCTTATTAAAGATACCCTTTTTAGCAACAAAGAATTGTCCATCACGAGGATCTTCTCCAGCGAAAATAGCAGGAGCGCCATCCCATTTGACCGAAACATTTCCTTCTTTTTTACCACCAAGCATATCTCGCAAGTCACGGAGCGCAAAAATTGCTTGGCGTGTGCCACTCACTCCACCATAGAGGACTTTATCCTCAATATGGGTCATGTGAGTATTTTTTTGCTCTGTTATGTAACTTGCGAAATTATCCATTGTTTATCTATTCCGGCATTAAAATAATATCAAACGCCGCAGTAACGCGAGCGTTATTAGATCGAACCCTTGTTCTCACATCAATATCTGATTTTTCTGGGATAGCAAGAGGAACACTAAACTCATAATGGTATGGCATACCAGTTCCAGCGACTTCTCCCGAATGCCCGATTCTAAATGAAGATTGACCATGATATCTAACGAACATATCAATTGTTGCGTCGCCACCATACTGAATTGAAGCAACACCTTGAGTTAGATAAGCAGTATGCCCAACAGGAACAGTGTAAACTGCCATCAGCGTTTGTGCCTTGCCTGCAGTTATACGAGCAACTGTGGTTCCACCTCTTTGAATATCGATATTTCCTGCGTTAGTTGTATCATCATAGTAATATGCTCTATAAACACGACCAAATGTTTTAGTACCAGTTACCGTTCCCGAACTGGATAACGTAAACTCTTCTTCAATCAAAGCATAGTTAGCATCTAATCCAAAAACAACAACTTTATCGCCATTGTCCCCAGCATTTACTGCGGGAATAGTTAAAACTCCTGGCGTATTAAAAGCAGTCCAAGGATAAGAAGTATCGTTTATATCCCAAATCGTTCCTGTTGTATTAACAGACATGGCAGGAACAGCGCCAAACTTATGGACGAACGAAGCTCTAGTCAATCCACGAGCGATTGTAAGTCTTGTATCTTCTTCTATGTAATGTGATACTGCCATGTTAGTTCCTTTATAGTAATTTTTTTCCGGTTGCTGCTTTACTTTTATAATCGCACATAATATGTGATGGATATAAACCTGACTGCTTGTTTCTTATATTAACCTTAAAATCAAAATAATCGTTTGCAAATTCAATATCGACTCTCTTGCCATTACCTCCAGATCCACCATAATTAACTAAGATCTTACCATTAATAGTTGACATCGCTCGATTTTTACTTGGGTCCATGTACCAACAGTACACTTTTTCGCCTTCCATCCCATGAATCATCCAATAACCAGAACCAATTGCTGTTGATAAAAACAATTGTAAAATATTTTTGTCGACTTTTCTAGAAACGTCAACACCAACTGGAAATTTTTTCCCTTTCCCATATAAATTAAATACATCACAAAACGTAGTTTCTTCAATACCGAACGCTTTAAATATTGCTTGCCCGATTGGTGCTTTAATCTTACCCTTTTTCATTTCATCTTGCGGAAATATTCTACCGACGCCAGAGTTAACAAAGGTAAGCGTTGAACTAAATTTTAGAGAAAGGTAACTTTCTGCACCGTTTTTGTGTTGAAGTGTTATATCGGTAAGTTGAGGACCGTGTTGTTTATGATCTCTTGGAGAGATAAAAACATTTTTTCCTGAATTAACTATTGGTCTTGGTTTATTAGCGCCGCCTTCATGCACAAAATTAATTACTGGAGATTTTTCTTGTTGAGAACAAAGATGAATTATTTTTTCAGTTTGTTTTGAATATCTTCCTTTACAAACCTTTCCTTCGATACATTCATCTAATCGCTCTGCTAAATCGCTTTCAAACAAAAGACCTTTATTAACCCGAGTTCCGCCAGCAGGTATACCACCAAATTCTTCGCTCTTTTCCAGTTTGGTTATTGGAATCTCTTCTATCTTTTTTTGACCGACATACGATCCGCCAATCATTAATTTCTTATCTATTGCAGACTTGAATGCTTTTAATCCAAGTATTTTTCCAGCAACATATTCTGCGTCTTTGCAAGTAGTTACCTTTTCATTTCCGATTACCAGATACTTAGCATGAAACAATCCACCATCAGTCTTGAAGTTGTTAGACTTTTGATTCTTACCAAAAGTTTTCTCAACCAAAAGAATAGATCGATATTCTTTACCGTCTCTTGTTATTTCTGATAGATTAAGGTTTGCCATGATCGAGAGTTCTTTGCTTTATACTATTTATAATCTCTCGCTTTTCTTCTGGCGTGATTTCAAACCATTTCCCTATTTCATCTAAAGTTCTCTTGCATCCAATGCAAAAATCCCCCTGCATCGTACAAACATTGACGCAAGGGG